>Ga0209354_10001077_pt1 | contig 12140 bp, 25 predicted proteins | sample LauGreSpBDMM15DD_2_FD_187562 | JGI IMG/M metagenome (GOLD analysis project Ga0209354, IMG submission 187562) | Freshwater lake microbial communities from Lake Michigan, USA - Sp13.BD.MM15.DD (SPAdes) (version 2) | ecosystem: Environmental > Aquatic > Freshwater > Lake | place: Lake Michigan...
CAGAGTGTGAAACTAAATTATACTTTTGTAAAAATTGGAATAAAAACACACAAAGTAAAGATATTAAGTGTATTGAAAAATTTGAAAACAAAGGTGTCGCTGGTACATTCTTTATTGACTTTAAATATTATACAGCAAGTGCATCAAAGTTAGAAAGCGTTTATCCAATTGCACAATATCAGTCAATTGTAAATGATATTAATACCGATATTGATATAAGTACTTTCAATAAGAATTATGTTTCAAATGGTTTTAGTATTGGTAAGATAATAAACTTCTTTAATGGTCAACCAACGGATGACATGATTCATTCTATTGAGCGTTCATTTAAAGGAACTTATACAGGCGAGAACGGTGAAAGTCTTATGATTACTCACTCTGATAGAGACGACAAAGCACCAGAAGTAGTTGATGTATCAGTTCAGGATTTATCAGAGAAATTTGCGTTTACTTCAAAGCGTGCAATGAAAAAAATCTTTTCAGGTCACGAAATGGCTCCCGAATTATTCAACATTAAATTTGATGAATCTTTTTTAAGTGGCTCACCTGACTTATTAATTTTACAGGAACTTTTTGTAAAAGGATATATCGAGCCACGCCAAAACGACTTATTAGAGTTCTTATCTTATTTATCATTTTTAAAAACAGGTGAATATTTAGAAATGATGTTTGAGCCTATTAGTTTAATTGGTGCAGATTTATCAAACGATGTAGATTTAACACAAGACGAGCGTAGAAAATTAAAAGGATATGAGCCGTTAAAAGCTGTACCATTAGATATTAACGGTCAACCAATACCAGTACAAGCAAGTGAGGTTAACGATGCTTTAGTCGGCTTAAGTGCAACTGAAAGAAACGATATTAATCGTATTGTACATCATTTTAAATCTAAGAAAAACGGAACAAGCGAGGCTTTAGCAATTGCAAGTTTAGGTGCTTATGGTTTTAGTGTAAGTGATGCAAAAAAGTTTTTAGGAATTAATGAAGGTGTTGACGCTAAAATGTCAAACCAAGTCGATAAAGTTTTAATGGCTTTAGAAAGTTGTGGACGTATTGAGGACCCAACAACTTATACTGTTTTAAAAAGAGAAAGAGTTAGAAACCCAAATGAAGCATTAAAGTATGAGCGTCAAATAATGAAGTTTGCGGATGCTTTAATCATAACTGTACAAGAATTAGACAATGCTGTTTTAAATGCGTTACAAGGCAATCCAACTATTACTATTGATGAAATTGCAAAGGTGACAGGAACTGATTTATATAAAGTAGAAGAATCAATAGGTCGTTTAGTAAAGAACGGTTATTTAGAAGATGCAGTTGAAGGTTTTAAACCAACTGAAAAAGCTATTGAAAAACAAACAGAGCCTATTGTTAGTGACGAAATTTATACAGTTTATAAATACGAAGTTAACGAGGACAAACCGCCTTTACAACCTGGTGGAAAATCTCGTACTTTTTGTTCAAAAATGTTAGCTAAAAAACATGAATATTCATTTGAAGAGTTAGATAACATGAGTAACGATTTAGGGACTAATGTTTGGGACTATCGTGGTGGATATTATACAAATCCAAATACTGGAATAACTGACCCTGACTGTCGTCACTTATGGATGGCAGAAACGAGATTAAGAAAAAAGAAAAAATAACATGGCAGACGTTTTATTTATACAAGAAGATTACTTTAAAAAATTGGCAGGTGTCGATGGCAATGTCGATTGGAAAAAATTAGAAAGCACAATTATTATGGTGCAGGATATTTATATTCAAAAAATATTAGGTACTAATTTATATAACGATTTAAAGACTAAAATAATTGCAAGCCCTACAATGGCATTATATCCAAATGAGAAAGCTTTAATAAATGAATATATTGCAAAGGCTTTATGTTGGTACGTTAAAATGGAAGCGTCACCAGACTTTAAATTTGCGTATCAAAATAAAGGAATTCAAGTAAAAAGCGGTGATAATTCAAGTTCGGCAGATATGAGTGACGTTAAATTCTTAATGGATAAATGGCGAATTCATGCAGAGCGTTACGCTCAATTAGTAACCGATTATTTAATTATGAATACAAATACTTTTCCAAAATATTTAGAGGTTAGTAATACAGGAATGAATCCAACTATGCGCAATTATACAAATGGTATTGCAATGAGAGGGGCTGGCGAATTTAACAACGAAGCGTTTAATCGTTTTAATTATTGGAGAAACGAAGAGTAAATGATAACTTTAAATCAAGACATAGAAATATTTAAAAACTTTGCTTTAAAACACAAAGGCATAAACTCATTTTACTTTGGTAACGAATCGGAAGCGGATACAAATATAGAAATTATTTATCCGTTTATGAATGTGATATTGCAAGGTAGTAGCGTTACTGATAATGTTTTGAGTAGAAAGTATTTAATTGTGATTAGCGACTTAGTAAATAAGGATATAAGCAACGTTAACCAAGTTTTAAGTGATGTAGAAAGACTATGTTATGATGTACCAAACTATTTAAGACAAGTTCGTAATAGCGGTTATTTAGGTGCTTTTAGATTCGACCCTAATATTTCTTTAACTGATTTTACAGAGCGTAACGATGACGATGTAACAGGACACTATTTTGATTTATCAATTAGTTCTGCTATGGGTGAGGATGCTTGCAACTTACCAATTAATAGCGGTAACATATTAGATAACAATTATATTTATGTAGGTGGTTATATTAATCAATCAGTTGGTAGTTTTCAAGTTGACATTAAAGACCAATTCGGTAATACTTTACAAACGTTTACAACAAGCGGAACTTATACCGTTGAGGTATTACAACAAATAATTGATACAATAAATAGCAATACAGCAACAATAATAGACCCAATAGTTTAATGGCAAACGTAGATATTCAAATAGCTTATAAAGATAGTACATGGTTTACATCAAATGCAACGCTTGTTTTAAAGATAGGTCAAGTTGTTTATTTGCAACAAACAGGAACTTATAAGATAGGTGACGGTGTTACTGTCTTAAGTGCTTTATCTTTTTTGGGCAGTAGTTCAATAACTAAAACATCTGACTTAATAAATGACGGTGACGATGGCAATAAATTTATATCTTTAAATGATTTGCCTTCTAATCTTATTTTATATGCTACAACGGCTGCAAGTGACATTCCTACTTATGTTAAACTAGTAAGTAGCATAACAGACCCAGATTATAACACAGTTGCATCAGATGTAAGCACAGGCTCGATAACAACTACCAATCAATTTATTTCAAGTTTAATTACCTCAACAAACGTAATAGTTGGTAATCCTGGTGTTATTAATATTTCTACAATCGGAAATATTAGAAGGACATCGGGAACAGGAAATGCTGAATTTTATTTTGAAGTTTATAAAAGAGTTGTGGCAGGAACTGAAACTTTAATCACTACTTCAGGAAATACTATTCCAATAATTAATACGGGTTACGCTGAATTTTCAGCAACTGCATTATGGAATGATGGAACATTTTTAGCGACTGATAGAATTGTTTTAAAGTTTTACGGTAGTAGAATAGTAGGTGGTTCTGACCCTACTTATGATTTTCAATTTGGAGGTTCAACTCCTGTTAGATCTTTAGTTCCTTTACCTTTAACTGTATCGCCTAGCAATTCAATTCAAATAGTATCAAAAGACATTGCTAATAGTGCAGCTTTAACAGGTTCAACTGCAATAACTTTAATGAAATCAATTTTAATACCCGCAAACACTTACATAACTGGTGACGCTGTAAAAATAACAAGTCGTGCGGTTAGAAATACAACAACGGGGAATTCTAGTAATTTATTTTATGTTAACACAACAAATAGTTTAACAGGTGCAACGCTTGTTGGAACTCAAACAAGTGCATCTAGGTTTTTTGGAATGGAGCGTAACTTGTATATTAAGTCAACAACTATTAGTGAAACTTTAAATGTTTCAATTACAGCAAGTAATGATTTAGGTCTACAAACCTCAGATAGGGCAAATTTAAACATTGACTGGTCAATTAATCAATATATTATTGCAGCCTTTCAAAATGCAGCTGTTGGGGATAGCACAGTTATGAGTTCACTAATAATTCAAAAATTCTAATGGAAAATTTAATTAAAAAAGATAATACAATAACTTGGCGACAAATTGAAAATGCTGAAATAATTAATGTTGAAAAATTAGACGAAATGTCTTTACATTTAACATTAGCAGATTATGGTACTTACTATTTTGATTACCCAAATACTAGCGTAAACGGAATAAACTATAAAACAATTGACGAATTAATTAATATACTAAAAACAAAATAAAATGGCACAAGAAATAAACGATACAATGATTAATCGCATAGGCGGTTTAAATGGTAGTAAAACAGTTACGGGAACGGGAGCGGTTACTGCAATTAATTTCTCACAAATTTACATACGTGAAGCGACTGTAATAGCTACTTTAACGGGAACTGATTTAACTACTGGTGTAACATCAAACCTATTGACTACATTAGGAATAAGTGCAGTTAGTTTACTTGCTGGAGAATTACATGTAGCTCCTTATGGTGTAAAAATTAGCGCAATTACTTTAACAAGTGGCTCAGTAATATTATACTAAAATGATAATCGGAAAAGCAATAAGTCCGTTTGGAATTAAGCGTAGAAATGGCGGTGCGGCTAACGATGCCGATGCGCAAGCGTTTATAACTGCAAGTGGAATAAGTGGCACAGAAGCGACTGCGATTAATACCTTAGTTGTTACTTTAAAAAGTATAAATGTTTGGACTAAAATTAAAGCTGCTTATCCAATGGTAGGTTCGAGTGCAACAAGTTGCAAGTGGAATTTAAAGGATGCGAGAGATTTAGATGCCGCTTTTAGATTAGTATTTAGTGGGGGCGGTACTTTTAGTGCAAATGGGTATCAGCTAAACGGAACTAATGGTTTTGCAAATACTTTTTTAAATCCAGCTGTTGCATATTCAATAGGAACAAGTGGACACATGAGTTATTACTCAAGGACTGATTCTAATGGGTCAAGTGAAAGAGAAATAGGTGCAATGACAGCTATTATTTATACAGATTTGGGCTTAAGGTATTCGGGAAATCTTTATATGCGATGGGGCGAAACTGGCGGACCTACTCAAGTAGCATCCCCAAACTCATTAGGTTTTTACGTTGCTAATAGAACTACAGCTACAAGTCAGAAAATTTTTAAAAATGGAACTCAAGCATTATTAAGCGGTAATCTTGGTAATCAATTACCAAATGTTAATTTTTATTTAGGTTGTCAAAATTCAAATAATTCACCAATTAATTACTCTGCAAAACAATGTGCATTTGCATCAATTGGTGACGGCTTAACCGATGCCGAATCTTTAGCTTTTTACAATGCAGTACAAACATTTCAAACAACTTTAGGTAGACAAGTATGATACAATTAAAAGACATAAAACAAGCGCAATGGGACTTATACGTTGGCTTATTAACAGTAGAACAAAAGGATAGTTTATTAATTCAATGGTATGCACCTGACTGTTACTTTAACCCTATCCAAGATTTAAACGACAATTGGGTTATATCAGTTGAGGAGATGGCTAATTGTGTAAATGAAGAATTTATTTGGGTAAAAGATTTGCCATTAATTATTTACGAACCAAAACCAACCCCACCGATTAACTAGCTATGAAAGAATTAAGCACACTCGAAAATAAAGTAAAATTGTTAACATTTACAGCCGGCTTAATGGCTAACTACTTTTTAATCAAATCTGATATTCGTGAACTTTATACTGAGAAAAGATATGAAGTTGAACATTTACAATATCAAATAGAGGAGTTAAAATCAGATTGTTTAGGAGAAAAAAGCAACGAAAATAAAATAGTCTATAAACAAATGGAGGCTATATTACCGAGTAAAACTGAAATTGAATCTAAATTTTAATTATGAAAAATTATAAAATTGATGACTTAAAAAAAGAGTTTGCTAAATTAAATTATAAATGGCAGCCGTTTCACATTGTTGGTATTCGTTCCGATGCTAATAGCCCTGACAAATTCGATGACTTAATTATATTAATTGAAAATAATAATATAGTTAAATTCACAGGAACAACCAATCCTGGCACTCATTGGCTTAAAAATTTATTGAATCCAAAAGGTGCAGCATTATTAAAACCAAATCAATATATTGACACTTATAAATTAGATTTACATCAAGGAAAATATTTAGCATTATGCCAAAGAAAGCCAGTTGTTGTTTATCGAGATGCTAACAAAAATAACTTCGCAGAAGAAACAGCGGTTACTGAATCGGGTTTATTTGGCATCAATATACATCGTGCCAATCCAAACGCTATATCATCAATAATTGACAAATGGAGTGCGGGCTGTCAAGTATTAAACAATCCAATTGACTTTGCTTTTTTAATTAGACGTTGCAAAGAAAGTGGATTAAAAGAATTTACCTATACACTATTAAAAGAATTTTAAATGAAGGATATATTAGATAGTTTTAAAATGGGTAATAAAGGATTTAGCAGTCGTAAATTAACAGCCTTTACAATTATTGCGTGTATTGTTGCGGCTCATGTTAAATGGCTTAGCATGGGTGATTTAACGATGTTAGGCGAAGTCTTTATTATTGACTATGGCTTTGTTTCTGCTCTTTTTGGTATGACTACTTATTCAGGATTAAAGGCTAAAGATTAGTTCATTATAATAATTTTCTGCTATTAAACTTTTATTAAAAGTATATAAAATAGCTTTATCTTTAGGAAAATTTAGACCTTCGGAAAAAGCACATAAAATTTGTTCCTTTTCTTGTTCAAGTAATTCTTGTTCCATTTGTGGCGTTACCACTATTCTACTTTTTAGCCATTCTAAATGTTTTTGCATTGGTGTTTTCATAATTTATCAAGTTCAACTTTAACATTTAAATAAAAATTATAACAGTCAGGCGGTGAATAAAAGGCTACTTTTAATATTTCATCAACTGCTATTAAAGCACAATATTTAGCTTCATATTTAGTTAATATAGTACATTTAGCATCACAAAATGGCATATCACAATCCTTGCAATTAAAGTCTGCATTTATATATTTATCAATTAACTCTATTGCTTTTTCTTTTGTATTCATATTATTATTATATTTGTAACGTTTGTATAAATTAGGTAGGTTTCATGTCCTACCTTTTTTTATCTAATCAATAAACCCCCTATAAAACCAATACCGAAAGCTGCAATCCCTACCTTGCGAGTTCGTTTCAGTTTTTTATCTAACTTAGTAATTAACAAGCTATCTTTAGTATGCCTTAAAACGTACATATTTGATTGCTCAGACATAGTTCCAACAAGTTCGCTATAACTTATTAACTGCGTTTCTTGCCTTGTTATAATGCCTAAATTGAAAGAGTCCATTTTTAAGCATTCAGCGTTTAGTTCAGCTAAATAACTTTTGCAAGTGTCAGGTGCTTGTCTATAAATTGTATCGTATTTCGTTTTATACTTTATAACAACCTTTGGGCGCAACTTCATTAAACTATCTATGATCAAACTATCCTTATTGATAGTTGTTTTAATACTATCAATACGTTTGTCTAATACGCTAGGTGGTATCGGTATCGGTGGTTTTTTCTTTTTGCAAGTCATTAATAGTGCTAAGCAAGCCATTGCTAATATAATAGTTGGTAGTACTATTTTGTATGCCAATTCTTTGATTATTTGTTTTTCTTCGTTATTCATGGTTAAGGTAATTTAGTAATTGTTTTTTTTGATGTTTCAAATTTTCCAACTTAGATTTATTTATCTCTAAAATGTTTGCTTGTTGCATTATTAGATTGTCTAAATTATGTATCTCAAAATCTAACTCTTGGATTATTTCAGTAGGGTGTTTGTCTTTGTTTGTCATTAGGTTATTCAATTAATAAATTAATATTAGTATTATTTTCATAGTTAACAAGTCCAGCAGGTTTACTTTCAACTGTATCAATTTCAATCTCTATTGCTTGCACCCAAACAGTTAAATTTGTACCGTTATGAAAATAGCTAATCTCATAGCTTATATTCTCATTTCTTATGCAGCAACCAGTAACAAGGGCTTTGATGCCCCCTATTACTGTCTTTACTTTTGTTCCATATTTTATTACTTTCATTGTAAAGGTTTCACTACTTAATTTGTAAGTTCTTATTATAACTAATTGTAGCACCACAAACTAACTGACCGTTTTTAATAGCATCTTTAATTGCTTTCTTATCAGGTGAAGTAACAGTCTTTGTAACTATAAAGCAAGCATCTAACTGGCTCTCATTCGTAATCTCAACGCTTTCACTATTGCGGAATGATAGTTTAATTAGTGGAGTTTCTATTTTCTCAACTTCGTATAATTGCATTGCCGAAGATACTGTATTTTTTAATCTTTCTGCTAAGTTAGTACGTACTTTCTTTAATTTGTTTAGTCTAGCAATCTCATTATCAATTTGCTCACAGTCATAATCTAACTGCTTAATTACATAGCAATAATCGACTGCTTTACTTTGTAACTGTTGCTCGTTAATTTCTAAGGCTTGTTGCACTTCGTAAGTCATTTCGCCTTCTGCTTCAATTATTTGATTAATTAATAATTGGTATTCGTTTTGGATTTTATAAATTGATTGGTTCATGTTATTTAGTTTTAAATGGTGGGTTTCCGATAATTACTTTATTTATTTCGTTTATTATTTCTTTTGGAGTGTAATAAATTCCGTTCAAATTTAATTCCTCGATTGCTTTTATTAGATAGTTCATTTTATTTGGTTTTTAATGCTATGTTTAAAGCGTTTAAATATTCCTGTTTAATTGTGTAGTTTTTCATTGCAACCTCAACCGTTAATTTTTTACCTTCGTTAATTGCATCAACCATTGCTTTGAATTTATCTCCTGTTAATTCGGGCTTATCATTTGGCTTTTGGCTATCCGCATCGGATTCAGTTTCATCAATTAAGAATAAACCATTAAGTGCATATTTTCGAGAGTAACTGCTTGCAGTTCCTGTTGCCTGTTCAGCACTCATACCTTTGTGTTCAGCAAGTTCAGCATAGCCAAAACAAATAGTTTCGTTTAGCTTTGCAGTTGCTTTTAAGAATACTTTGTTACCTATTGCTACTATTTCATCACTAAGCGTTAAAATAGCATTATACTTCAATAAAATAGGTTTAACAGCTTCTAAAATGTCTTCAGCACTTCTATACTTGTATTTACCAAAAGCGTTAACGTTTGTTTTTGGGACCTTTAATTCGTTTTGTATTTTTACTAGATTTTCCATATTAAATATAATTAATTGTTTTAGAATGAATTTCTGATAGTTCGCTTTGAATGTCGGCAATAAATCCGCTCAAAGTATCGGCTTCGTAAATGTTAATACTGTTTTCATGGTACGTGTGATCCACTTTCCATTTACTACTTAATTCAATTTTACAAGTGAATTTAACCTCGATGTAATTTTGTTTCTCGACCAGCGTAAATCTCAAATCTTTGTCCCGCTCAATGCGTCCGTTTTCAATTTCGTACACTTCAAAGGTAGCATCTAATATGCCTTGAATGTAATGTTTGTTGATTATCATGTTAAATAAAAAAGCCAAACTACTGAGGGAAGTAGAATGGCTCGTTTAAAAGTTGTGCTAATTAGATGTTTAAGCCCCTCAACTCAAACTTAGCGTTTACAAATGTAATATTAATTATTTAGATAAAAAAATTTATTTTACTGTTTTTTTAATTGCCAAACTTCAATGCTGTTAAAGTACTTAGTTTCCAATGTTGCTGGGTTTTGCCATTCTCTACCTCGCAAATTAAATTCTGCGGTTACTAAGTCACCTACTTTAATACCATCAATTAACGATGTTTTGCCTTGATTTAATTGCACCGATACATGCTGTGGGTACTTTGTATCAAAATCCGTTGTGATAATTACCTCTACACTTTTAAAGGTTGCTGTTTCTTTTACTGGCATGATAGCCTTGATTTGTCCTTGAATTGTCATATTTATTTATTTATTTGGTTTAAAATTAATCATTTAAAATGGACATACTATTTTTTCTTTTTTTTCTTTAATAGTTTTCCAGTCTTTTTTTATTTTTTCTTTTACTGCCAGGCGGATAAAGTGGTTAACATTTACACCGTAGTTTTCTAAGGTTTTAAAAGCGTTTTGTTGCACTTTGGTAAATCCTATAACTTTTTTATATTCAAGTAGTTCCATTTTTATTGATATTAGTTTGTGGCGTGTAGTAAGTAGTTACCTGCAAGCGGTAGCGGTGTTATTTATATTTTTGATTATATAAGTTTGTTTCTGCAATGCAACTCACACATACCATGTAAATTTGAACTAAAAATTATTCTATCAATTTTATTTTCATCTTCACCTGATTCATCAAATGTCATTGATTTACATCCGAATCCAAAAGTGGTTAACATACTTCCTTTAGCCTCAATTAACGTATTGCTTGGATGTCTATTAATTAAAACTAAATTGCTACAATTACAACAACAGCTACCATCATGCCATCCATGTTTACAATCTTTACTATTTTTCTCTAAGCCAATAGCTGCTTTTTCATCATCTAAATCTACTTTCATAATTATTGTTTTTTTATATTAAAGTCTTATAGCAGCATTCTGAACCGCCAGCAGGTAACAGCACCTAATAAACAGGCGGAATTATATAAGTTTCCAGCCTGTCTATTAGCCGCAAAACGTTGGCAGCAATTAAGGGACAAGATCAAAAGTCCATTCAAACCAATTTTGACTATGTAACATTTTTTGAACTTCCTCAACTTCATTTGAAGTACAGTGCATTTTTGAAACAGTTACATAAATGTGTTTAGCAGGATCAATATGGTTTCCCCTTAAATCTATACGAGTTACACCGTGCATATTTTTTAGTTTATTAAAAAATTCATCCATTTTCGGAAAATTAACTGCTGCCAACAATGTATAACCGCAAGTTGGGCAGCGTGCCAGTTTGCAAGATCATTGCTCTTAATTTAGTTTAACGTCAATATGAAGGGTTCAGAGCTTTCAATCCCCCACCTGACGGTTATACTTTGCCGTTATAGGTAAGTTGGTGCATTGTTATTTATATTTTTATGGCTTAAAGTCCTTATAATGGTTTTCATAATACTCTTCGTATAAATGATTATCAATGTTTTTATTTCCTTCCGCTTCTTTATCTTGCCAACATCCTACACTATCATCATGAAGCCACATTTTTACATATTCAATACCAACTTGTATATCATCTTCAATCATTTTAGGTGCTCTAAATGTCATAAACTGGCAAACACTCCCTTTTTCAATAGGCTTATTACAACCTATACAAACGTGTTCCTTTCTAGTTTTTACGGTTACAAATTTTGGTATTTTCATAGTATTTTTTCTTTTAAAGTTTAAATTAAACATTCGTTACAACCTACCTATAACCCAACCCTTGCACAACTCGTCGACACCTTCGATGTGCAAGGCTCGATAACGTTATAGCCAATAGCTACATCCGTGCTAACTCCGCTTGAATTTCTCTTTGCTTTTCAATTAATTCACGTTTACGAGCAATGTTTTCATCGTTAGTCATTAATTCAACAAGTCCAGAATATTTACGCAAAAAGAAATTCATTCTTTTAATCTGCTCCTTTTCTTCTAAGTCATAAAACCCACTTGCTAAATGAACACTTCTGTACCAATCACCACTAATACTTCTTGAAAATACTACATTAAATTGGTGATAAATACCCCACTGAAGGGTTACATAAATCCAATTTAATTTTTCGTGTTCAAAAGATATATTCATATTCAAGTTGGTTTTACCCCTATCACCTAAATACTTTGTATGTCTTTCTTTTAGCTCAACTTTTTCTAATAAAGGAGCAGATTCAATAACCGCTTGTTCTAACTTTTTAATTATGTTTATCATTTGTTTTAAATTTATCGTTATTAAACCGCTACTGGCTATAACAGCACCTTAGCGTCAGTTTTTGGCTATTTAGTTTAGTGGTAACTTGAAACATTCGGTAAGCCAAAAACCGAACGCCAAGCTGCATCACGTTATTTATTATTTAATTCTTTTCTCATTTCAGACATAGCATCGTCCATAGCTCCTATTAGGTCATCTAAGAACTTAACTTCATC
>Ga0209354_10001078_pt1 | contig 12138 bp, 20 predicted proteins | sample LauGreSpBDMM15DD_2_FD_187562 | JGI IMG/M metagenome (GOLD analysis project Ga0209354, IMG submission 187562) | Freshwater lake microbial communities from Lake Michigan, USA - Sp13.BD.MM15.DD (SPAdes) (version 2) | ecosystem: Environmental > Aquatic > Freshwater > Lake | place: Lake Michigan...
GGGTGTGGCTGGTGTGTGCAGCTTCGCCAGGGCATTTGCATAGTCCGTGATTCTCGGACTGCCAATCGACCTCCCCGACTATTGATTCAGCGATGCGTTGTGGTGTCATATAAAATCAATACATCTTTGTTTCAAGTGGTTCGACACACAGAAGGACCAGCCGCAGGATCTCCCTGCGTACCATGCGATGTACTCTTTCTTACTTCGGTTCTAGCTCCATCGCCTTGCGCGATGCAACAATAATATCTTCGGCTGTGATATTCCGTAGCGCATTGCACCAGTATTGTGTTCGAGGGGTTTTGTTGCTCGCATCCTTACACTTCGCTTGTGGCAACCCAGCATGAGGACGGCAAGGTGCGTGTGGGCAAGTATCGGGTTTGAACACCGAAACATTCTTAGGATAAAAACTCATACGATCTTTTGGGTCGTATGATCCCCACAACGACACACACGGCGTGTCTAACCCCGCAGCAATATGGTTGACTGAACTATCTGGAGCCACCACAAAGTCAGCGTTGGCTACCACAGGGAACAAGGAACGAATAGCCTTGGTCGTGTTGAACAAGTCGATCACGCGAGGGTGATCCACCTTGAAATTGTTTGCGTTGTCTAGGCCAATGATAACAGCGTGATGCTTGGGGTAAGCCTCCAGCAACGCCAGCACTGCTTGTTGCCCCATAGCTGGCGGGTAGGTGCGGGTAGGTCCACTAGAAGAAACATGGTAGGCGAAGTAGGGGTCTGGTAGCGGCCACTTGCCCATCGCCTTTAGTTCCTCATGGTCTGGTTCGATTAGGTAAAGATTGGGCCTACAGTACTTTGCCATCGTCTTCTCATCCCACACTCCCATCCACTCGTACACCCGCTGGTAGCAGTTGCCACCGCCAGTGCCTAGCTTGGTGTTACCAACCTGACCACTGAACAGGTCATCTGTGGGTAAGTGACAATCATACGAATCCCACGCCTCTAGCGTGCAAGGCAGGGGAAACAGCTTTGCGCCTATCCCAGCGTATAAAGGCAAGTTGCGAGCAGGGGCGTAAACATCCACCACCCCGCCCGATTCCTGCACCAGGTAATTAACGAATGCGGTAGCGATGACAGCATCCCCGATAGCACCAGCGCGGTACACTGCTGTTGCTCCGCCTGCTGCCCTGCCCTTGGCATATGGTTTAATCTTGTGAGGACAGGGAATAGCATCATCCCATAATAGTCCAGTAAGCTCGTCTGGAATGACGTAGGTATTGCGGGTGTGAAGTAGGTTGTCATCCACCTTGTGGATTGAGTTGGTGTTGTTTATCCAAAGTTTCATTTGGCCTGCCTTTCTATTTTGTGAATGAAGATTGGAGTCTGCTCTCCCACATAAGCTCCTGCAATGTTAAAATCGAAGTACTCCAAAGCCTCATCGTATTCCATCCCATCCTTCATGCAGGACTTCAGCACCAGGTCAGTATCGTAAATCGCGCACAGCTTGCCACCGAATGTATTGCCAACCCCCAAGATCGCATCATCGAATCCATCCGCGAATAGGATTGTCTCAGCCTCCTCTCCAAAGTCTTCTAGGATCTGATCTCGTATGTTCATTCGCTCTCCAGTATTTCCTTTGCTATTAACGCCGCTGCATCCACCATCGTGATAATCTGTATAATGTCAACCGATCTTCCACGATCCGCGCGGTTCTTTTCTAGTACCAGCTTCTCCCTGGCGGTGAGAAGTATATCGCGTGACCATTTAAGTCTAGCCTTTGTATCTACAGTCACTCTGAATCCTTCTTAATGATGTCGTAATAAAATGAATCGGTATCCTCCGTCACCCACTTGTCACTCTGATTCTCCACGCTGGGTAGGTCAGTATCCACTCGGAACTGCTTTAGGTTGTCTGGTAATTTCTTCGTCACCCAATTAGAATCACGCCAGAAGATGCGGTTGTTTGGCATACAGAGTAAGTAGCCATCGTCACCTGCGAACACATGACCGCACTTGTAGTCTGAAGGCTCGTCCGAGTAGGGATTGTTAAACCAATCTACTGTAAACAAGTATGTACCCCACACCTTGGTCGCATCCCTAAGCAGAATCTGTGCGCGATGATAGGCCAGAAAGCTGTACTCGGTGACAGCTACATTCTCCGAGAAGCAATCCCAAAGCTGCTTGTAATTGAATGGGATGTCGGCCTCTGGTTCGTGCGTGTATATCTCAGACAAGGGTACGCGACTGCGTAGCATCCCAGAGTCAGTCATAACGTGGAAGGTTAGGATGGTTCCAGCGTTGGACTGCAAGCCAAACACATAGACCCCATAAAACTCTTTGTCTGCTTCGTTCTTAGTAAAGAATGATTTCCTTACCATAGCCTTGAAGCTAGGGATGTTCTCGTTAAGCGTTGCCATTACTTCCAAGCTGGTCCTGTAAACCAAGCCACCAACACCCAGCGTGTACCCCAGATAGGAGCGCGAGCGCGATGCTCGATGTAGGATGGGAACCAAGTACCCGCCCCTTGCTCTCGGATAAACCTTCCGTTGATTAGGTCAGCCTTAACTTGCAACCCACCGCCCAGGTACTCACTAGGGTCAGACAGGTTGACCACTGCCGTCAGCTTACGCACTGGAGCCTCGGAGGTGTAGGTGTCATAGTGCCAGCTAAACTTCTGGAGTGGGCTATAGCGCAGGATCTGCAACTGCTGGATGCCTTGGATGTCAAAACGCCATACATCGGCATTGATGCTGTCTGTTAACTCTCGCATCACTTTGTATATCCACTCGTAATGCGTTGCGAATGGAATCCAGCAGGATGAACAGGTTCTTGTGCGTGATACTGTACGTGTCACTCCATCCTTGGCTAGCACAGGCGCACGCTTCATGCCCATGACCTCGGCATCCTGCCTAAGCATGGTGCATTGCGTAGGCGTAAGTACATAGCGATCCACGCTGGCGGTTAAAACCTTCTGCTTGAATGCTTCACTCATTTAGTCATCTGGGCTAGTTCCAGCAACGCCTTGTTCAGTGCGTATTCGAAGCACGCATTCTTATCCTTCTGAAGATGAATCCTACCAGCCTCAGCCAGAGCGTTGAACGTCTTGTCATCCACGTTGATCTCAAGCACGCAAGACTTAACATCCCGAATGCTTAGTATTTCTATTTGTTTCTTTCTTCTCATTCCAGTTCCTTTCTTATGAAATCTATGACTTTGCATATGATGTAGATTGCGGTTAATACTGCCGACAGGATGGCCACGCTGTAAAGCACAAACCAACTAATCACCCAAGCTATTCCCCAAGCTTCAGCAAAGAACATAATCATCCTCCCTCATTCGGCGAAGGAGCGTGCGGTTGCAGATACGAATACCAGCAGCGCGACACCACCAGCCTACTGTCCCATTGCGGAAATCTTCTAGTAGCTTCTGGACGTTGTGCGAGTTTTTGTACTCGGGCATATCGCGAAGGTTGGCTAGTTCTGGCCTAGAGATAATCTTCATGCACTTAATCACACCGCGCCTGCGGAGCGTGCGAAGATCCATGATTGCACGCAAGGCAACCTCGCCTGCCAACTGCTGTAGCTTTTCATCGTATCCTCCTTTGACTAGGGAGCCTTTTATCACTTATAGCTTTTCTTAGGCTTGCAAGTAGTGGCAAGGATATTCCAGCATTGCGCTGCATCCTGGGCTTCATCCTTGGTATCAAAGATGTCCATAAAAGGAGCCACGCCTTCTATATGCGCTCCGATTAAGCGCGGTCCCAAAGCCTCGCCGTTCATGGTGTGCAACCGCCACTTGCCACACTCTGGCACTACTCGCACAAAGTTCATCGTCCTAGCTCGACTAGCTTCGCGTCATCGGACTTGATTGTTTCGGCCAGCTTAACCATGTCATTCGACTGCCCAGCGTAATGAATGCACATCGCATCGGTGTATCGGTCTAGGCCAAAGTGTTCCTCAACGCTGGTCATGCAGTTGTAAACAGGGTCAAGCTCGGTCAGAGGGATGTTCCAGATATGCACCATGATGTTCATCCAGGTCTGCTCCGCGAAGTGGTTAGGCAGTAGTCCTAGTGGCGGCATAGACAGTGCGCCTACTGCCTTGGAGGAGATAACAAACACGCCTGTGTTGACGTAGAAGCGAGGGTCTATGATTGCGCCGAAAGCACCAGCCAACTGTCCCATAGCCAGCTTGCGATCTAAGAACGCACCTTCATCAAAAGCACAGAACACGCCAGCGTCCTCGCCTATGTCTGGGCAATCTTTAGTAATAAGAACATCCGAGTCAACAAAGGTTACTTGGTCGTAGCCTTTTGTAGCCATGATGTTTCCTATGGCTGACTTGCTGTACTGGACAGGATCGGTGAGTGGCTTCTCTAGTGCGATGAAATCTATCTGGTGACGCTGGCAATAAGCTTCCATGCGCGGCCTAGTTAGCTCCAGAATCTTCTTCCACTCATCTCCGAATGCTTGCGTGACTAATGCTTTTTTCATTTTACGTCCTTCCATAAGACTCCGTTTTCATCTAGGTCTGAAGACCAGATCATAAGGCGATTGTAGGTTGGATAACCCAACCCCCACCGCATCAAGGTTAAGCTGATTATGTTTCCTATGTGGTAGCAGATCCATGACAGAGCGAGTTTCATTAGCAGTCGTAGAAGTCATCCTCTGCTTTAACGCAAAGAAGATCAGTAGCCTTATCCAATAATTCCTTTACAGGATCAACCACAAGCTCTCCGTCCTTCAAGATTGTAATATCGGACATCTCCACCGCATCTACCATCTCCGCCATAGAATGCTCACCAGCCCTGCAAGGTCCAACGTCTTCGTAGGATGTCTCGTAATCTGGCGTGCCTGTTGCACTGTACTCTTCGCAGTTCCAGTTAAATGATACTTCCGTCTCTTTCATAATCTTGTCACCTCTTTCTTTATTTGTGCGAGCGTAAACAAACACCGCACCAATGCACGCTCTAAATGATCGGTGGCTGTTTCTCCGTTGTTGTCAGGGCAAGGCGTTGACTTGTGGAGTTGCATCTGGGCTGTGGCTAGGTGGCGCATAGCCCTAGCGATATGGTAATCATGCGTTGGCCTATCCTTCTCCAGCCAATCTCCGTAGCAAGACTTGTCCGACCCCTTACCCATAACACGCCACGTTATAGCTGCCGCCTCGTCACCCATCTCGGCTATGGTTGGCGGGGTCATTGGCTTAGGCTCTTGTAGAACTTATCCAATAACCCCATCAACCACTCTAGGTCCTGCGGGTCGAAGGGACTCTTCACAGCTTCATGCCTGGGGGCGTGTAATTCTTTACCCAAGACCAAACCTTTTGCATGGCACAAAAAGCAATACCAGACTGGTAAAGCTCCTCTTCGTCCCATTGATGATGCTTAATGTATTCTGAATCATTCGATCCAAGAACAACTGATACGCAGGCGCATTTAGGATTTTCGCTCGCATTTCTATAAGCCCAAAGTTGCTGTCCGTCTGTTGGGTAGAATGGTGGAGTGTTGTACTTCTTGTTGATCTTACGATTCTTTAGGTCGATGATAGCGTCACCAATACCGCGTAGCTTGACGTAGGCATCGCATCTCCCCGCATACCCCGCGCCAACAAGGGCTTTTTCGCACCAGTAGGTTTTCTCAACATTTTCACTTGCCCAGTTTCTAAAGGTTTCGATGTAAGGTTTAAGGATTTCATCTGTGGAGCAAGCACGTCCCAGAAGGATGTTTTCCATTTCGGTATGGAGCGATGTACCATGCTCTGCGGCTTTCTTGGTTTGCGCTTTGCTGTCCTCAACAATCCTTCTTGCGTATTCTTCAAGTGTTTCATTTTCCTCCTTTGGTAGAGTAAGCGCAGACTCTACGGCAGTAGAAATTTTCCATGCCGTTAGTTGGGGCTTCTCCAAAATTGACTGGACACTAGTGACCGATGGAAGCAATCCCATCTTTCTAGCGTCAGCAACAGTTGTGTTTCTTTCCTTGCCATTCTTTCCAAGAACAACGTGGGCAGATCGCCCCTCGGCATCGTACCAGTGGCCGCTGCTTTCAACAGCGACCAATCTGGTATCAGCCGAGGAGCTATCCCACTTACTTGTAATAGTAAGAGCCATACAACTTAGAACGGAACCTGGTTGCCGTCTCCGTCTTCACCGCCAACTTTGGTTGTGACCGCTGCGCCAGCAAACTCCTTGCTTGCGCGGATCTTGTCCTGCAACCACTCTGGCATATCTGCGAACTGACCGCCTTCTTTCTGCTCGATCTCGTAGTAAACAAGATCGTTAGCAGGCTTGGCTGGAGCAGTCATGCCCTTGGGCAGCTTAGACGCACCAGCGATAGCGCAGTAAGCGCGACCAGCTTGGCTAGTCTTGTGAACGAGGGTAAGCATGGCTGGCTTTCCCAACAGATTCTTTAGGCTGAATGACTTTAACTCTGCTCCTGTGAACGTCTGACCGCGCCACTGTTCCAGCAGTTTCCGTAGGCTGGCCTTCTCGCCAAGACTGCGGGTCTGCTCGATGGACACGATCATAGGCTTTGACACCTTGGTACGCTTGCCATTCTCCTCTACCTCGAACTCATCTAACTGGTCGGGCAACTCAAAGGTCAATCGGACCTTGGGCATAAATTTCTTTTCGCCGTCCCAGTTTTGCTCCTGCGTGCCTAGATCAACTAGGCTATAGAGGATTCCGACTGTTGCTCCCGATTCTGGTAGCTTGCGCTCCATCTTTGCCGATTCACTGATTGTTAGTGCCATTTTTAGTGTCTCCTTATTTATTTGGGTTTATTGTTGTGGGTTGAAGTCGTTCTAAATCTTCTGGCGTGTTGACGTAAAATCCCTTGGCAATCGTTGGCATATATTCGATCTTCACATCAGAAGGCGCGATCTGTCTAGCTAATTCGCACACGCTGTCGGCGGTTAGGATAACAAGCCATTCCTTGCGACCATTGCGCCTAAAGAATACCGCTGGGATCTTCCCCTCTGGGCAATCACGCTTGGCCTGTGCCATCCAATCCTCGGGCTTCAATGCTTGGCAACGCTTGCCTTCAATGTGAAATGGGAAGTTCGCGCAAACCACATCCCCGCTACCACCCTCTGGATTACCAGCGTATTGCTGTGTGCGCCTAGCCTTCTGCCAACCCTGTTCGCGCAAGTAACTTGCTAACTCTCTCTCCCCTGCCGCACCCTTCGCCCTGCTGTTTATTTTTCCCATGTGACACTCATTGTTAGGTCAGTTGTCTCGTTCCCGTCAAGCATAAAATGGGCTGGTCCATTTTTGATACATTCCTCTATGAAATCATGCACTGCCTTACTAGAAACAGTAAAAGACCTGCTCTTTGACTCCATGCATAATGAGCCAAGAATAATGGAAAAAAACGGCTTTGGAATTTTCGGACTAAGTTCGCCAAAAACAGTTGAGTCTGGATTTTTCTGCATCCAGTTATGGCTAGAGATTTAGCCAATGCGTGTCAACAACTAAATTTTAGTTACGCCAAGCTTTGTTCGATTTGCTGATGTCATCATTAAAATTGCGAATCATTGCTCTGATGGTCAGCTTCTCCACAATCTTTTGATTCTTCTTAACCCAAGCCATCGCTTCCTCCATCGAGGTAACATCTTTTAACCCATCCTCAAATTTATTCCACGCCTCCAAGTCATTCATAGGTTCGAGAATACCCGCCAACTCTGACCTGTCGAGGGACAAAATTGAGTAGTGAGTGTTTTGCATTTAGCTATTGGAATTAGCCAAAATAAGTCATCGTTCATCGCCCAGCACGCCACATAATCAACCCCAACAATCAGCTTCTTGATCCCACTCCCGCTCGCAGTTGTGAACCGATACCTATTCTTGTTTGGCTCCATCATTTGGGAGGTCTTTACTTGGATGCGGTGGAACTTGCCATCTTCCTCTGCCACCACATCGTACCCCGCGAAGTCCTCGTAAGGCGTAAGCACGCTGTACCCGCACCGCAGTAACGCACCAGTTACCCTAGCCACGCCTACTGCACCAACTTGGCGAGCAGATAATTTGTTTGACATGGCTTTATTTAAGGTACAGAGTTTTTACATGAAAGCGATAACAATGATTGCAGTAACGGCGATGCTGATGGCATCGGTGATGGCGGAAGATGATGAAGATGCTGGCAAAATGGAGGCATTTGTTGGAGGAGTTTATGGGGAGAAGGGATTTGCTGTTATTTTAAGTAACGACCAAGCATTAGTTAATGGTAAATTGATATTGCGGAATGGAGATGTTTATATAACTCCTAAGGGAGTATATACGGATAATAATGGCGTATATTCTTGTCCAAAAGGAATTGTTTCAAGGAATGGAGACATCTTTGCTGGAAAAACTGGAATCAGATATGGCTCTGGAGATGTTTTCTTTGGGTCTGGCGGGGCAACAATTGTGTCTGGAGGAGTAAGCTCCAACATGAGGAAGCCTTAACCCTGCCCAAAGGTTGACAATCTATTCCTAATCCTGCTTTCCAACCCATTTAGAAACTTCTTTCTATCTGGGTTTTTCTCAGCCATTCGATATTCGTCATCCAACTGCGCCTTACTAGCGGCCTGCATCAACGCTCTTGGATTGACTTGGTTGATTGCTTCTAAGGTCTTTGGTCCCATTCCGCCATCAACCTTCACATTCATGCCCAGCGTGTTTAATCCTTGCTGTAGGTATTTGGTAGCCCCACCAAGACCGCGATTAAACGCCATATCCTGCGTGAACGGCTGTATTGCTTGTGGCAATCTTTCGACAAGTGGCGCGGTATAGCCTTGGATGTACTCAGCCGCTGCACTAGCCCTTTCCTGCGGAGGCAGGGATGAGATAGCCTTGAACGCCTCTGGATGGTAGCGGTCATTTATCCCCGCAACCTCGTAGTTCCCGCCCATATCACCAGAGGGTAGTTTATAGACGGCAAGATTACCCTGCTTATCCTTGCGACTCTCCCACTCTACTGTTTGCAATGGTAGCGGAAGTCCACCAGGAGCCTGTTGTTCTGGTGCTGTTGGTGGTTTGACGTATTCGCTCATAGGTTCGATCCTTGCTGCCTGCTCTTGCGGTTTGGTGTAAGGCTCAAACTCCATGCGGATTGCGTTATTGCGATCCTGCTGGCCTAATCCAGTTTGGCGCGATGAAGATCCAGAGATGTCGAACCTAGCCATTTACTCTCCCTGTTGCATCATAAGCTCTCGGCCTATGTCTTGACGCTTTTGCATTTCTTCTGGGGATAACTCACGGCGCATCTGTTTGGACAGAGACTTGCTTATCTTGTAGTCCCTATACTTATTGTTTGCTATTGCAGAGGCATTGTCACCGCTCAACCCGCCAACACGCATAGCTGAAATTGCCTCTGAACGGCTAAGGCCAAGCAACATAGAGGCGTGAAAATCCTTATTAGCCTCATCGAACATAACCCTACGGCGATTCTCCATCTTGGAAAATTGTTCACGGATATTCGCCTCTGGAACATTCCCAACCGCGCCGTAAGTCTCAGTAAAGATTCTGCCAACATCAGCCATATTCGAATTAAACCTAGATGCCTTTGATTCGAGTGCTTTGGATACGTTAATTGATTGTGGGCGAATACCAAATAACGCAGACAACTCCTCGGATGGTTTGTAAACGCGACCATATTTGGAAACAGTTGTATCTGGCTGACCGCTTAATGCATATCCAATCCTTCGGATTTGAGATACTGTTGCTGGCTCGTTCTGCCGCAAAAGATAAGAGATTGTGTCGAGCGACTGATCTGTAAAAGTATCTTGCGGATTACGGATCGTTCTTCCTTGTGGTGCTTTGCCGTAATATGCAGATATGATTGAGTTAGCTAAAATGCTTGGACCAATATACGACTCTGTGAAATCTTTGATTGCGCCAAAGATTGACTCTTCTGTATCTCTTCCAGAGATAGCCGCTTGTATAGGTCCAAAGAATATCTCGTAAGGGCTAGTGTAGGATATGTCCACATATCCAACATCCTTACCATCCATTCCAGTAGGCATAAGAGAGGCGTTTTTTTGGTACGGAGCAACAAAGCGTCTTAGTGCATCCATCTTTCTTCCGTTAAAATCAGTTGCCCACATTCCAAGCTTAATAACTCCAATTAAAAGTGATGTTCCAAAAATAAGACCAGCTATTCTTTTGAGTGCATACCCACGCATTCCAGGAGTTCTAAAGTCTTCCGCTGCGTATCGCACTGTATTGGGAAGAATACGCAACATCTCTGAGGGCCAAGATACAAACTGCCCGATAAGCGGTTGCAATCTAAAAGCTTTAATAATTCTTGCAACGCGAGAGTAGGTTGGTCTTGTATTCTTGACCCGCTCGGCAGCAATCGGTTCGGCTTCTAGGCGTGACAAGCCCCTACCATCCATCAGTTGCTTTGTTTCATTCTCCCAAGCCATAAGCTTGAATAAATTATCCCCAGCGCGGTAAGTCTTGTTTAGGGTTTCAATGCCCTTCTTTGCTATATTTCCACTCTTCCCAGCCAACTCCTCGGCAAAGTCCATTGTCGAACCCTTGTACTGCTGTGCATCCTTCAGCATCTGGGTAAACTCATTGAGAACAGTATTGTCGTAAATACCAAGCTGAGTTGCCCTGGTTAAGTAGGCGCGGCCTTCCTTGGTGTCCATGCTCGGCACGCCAAACTCAGCTAAAACTGTCCTAATTGGTTTTAGACTTCCACCAAAGTTGAAATTTCCATTTACAATTTCAATCAATACGTTTGAAATTGGGTTTCTAAATTGAGCTTGAATACTTCCAACTGTCTTGCCCCACTTGACCCAAGCATTAGCCATCGAGTAAAGCTGGAACGCCGTCCCACCCTTATGCATCATCTCAAAATTCTCAATTGCATCGACAAGCTCTGGTTCTGCGTAAAGACCATTAAGAGGCGAGCGTGTATCTGATCCATCAGCCGCGATCTGCTTAACAGCAGTTCCAGTTGGCTTATCAAAGAACAACTTGTTGGCAACTCCAAAATCCTTTAACTGATTCAACTGCTTCTGGGATTGCAAAAGGTTAATCATCTTGCTTGCTGACCTGGCGTAATTGATTACTGGATCAGAGTACTCGCCCATTAGGTATCTGATCTGCTCTGGAATGTCTTGCCTTGCCTTTGTTATGCCCAACTTCTTCCCAATCCCAGATGCCTGTATGAGTGACTCCATTGGCTTGTCACGCCCCTGCTCAACCAACTCCCGAATCCTGCCTTGTACTTGATCCTCTGTGATTGTTGGGTCTGTTGATTTTAACTGATCTCGGACAAATTTCTCAGCAACAGAATATGCAGCGGGATCTCTTTTTCTTAGCAGATCAACATTGAATTTAGGATTATCAAACTTCTCATACGAGCGAGTTAGGTACTCACCCTTACGCTCTCTGATAACATCAGCCTTACTTTTGCCAGATGCCCCAACCTCCTGCGAGAATGTACCTTCTTGAATAAGACCTTCAGATAGGTTATCCAACTGCCTACGCATTTGATTTGCTATTGGCTGGATGGACTCTGGTAGAGCAGTTACATCGTTTGCACCGCGCAGGAATTGGTCTAGCTGACCAGATTGCTCTGGCGTAAGCCTAGGCTTGCCATTCAAAATCCTAGCTTCTTTAGCCAAATCCTTGAGCGTAAAATCAATCTGCTTGAGCATCGCCTGCGTGCGCGATCCCTTAGACTCCATGATGTAAAACATCTCTTTAGGAAGATTGCCTTCCGTAGTAAGCCATTTCTTGGCTACCTTGGCCGCACCTTCCTGCACATCAGACACGATGAACCCAGCCTCACCAGCCTTGCCTCGCATTGGTCGAGGGATGGTGGGTTTAGAAAGATTCTCCTTAAATAAATTATATTCTTCATACAATCTTTTTTGATCATCAATCGGAAGCTTCCCTAACTTTTCTTGCGTTAATTTCTTTTGTTTTAAAAATCTATTTCTTGCCTCATCTGGTGTTATTCCGTATTTATTTACAAAATTTTCCTCACCAAGCTGCATCATTGTTTTTGGCTTGTATGGTTTGCTGACAGGACCTTCCTCTATTTTTTTCCTTACAAGATTTGCAGTTTCTTGGTCTGGAGCAACTATATTCACTTTTACTTTATTCGGTAATTCTATTTGTTCTTGAATTTGCTCTGGAACAACCTCACCCTCCGCTGGCAACGCCAACCTCTCCGTGCTGGGCAA
>Ga0209354_10001080_pt1 | contig 12129 bp, 23 predicted proteins | sample LauGreSpBDMM15DD_2_FD_187562 | JGI IMG/M metagenome (GOLD analysis project Ga0209354, IMG submission 187562) | Freshwater lake microbial communities from Lake Michigan, USA - Sp13.BD.MM15.DD (SPAdes) (version 2) | ecosystem: Environmental > Aquatic > Freshwater > Lake | place: Lake Michigan...
ATTTCGACGTTACCGTGATCCGCATACACAAGGCGCATTTCCACTTAGAGGTAAGTTTATTAATGTAAGAGAAATTCCTGATTCTAAGGTTGTACAAAATAAAGAAGTTCAATCTCTTATGGCTGCGATTGGACTAAAAATAGGGCATGAGCCAACAGATTTAAGATATGGAAAGATCTTACTATACACTGATGCTGATGTTGATGGAAATTCAATATCTGCTCTTCTTATAAACTTTTTTGGTAAGTATTGGCCAGAACTATTTAAGGATGGTAAAATCTTTAAGGTTGAAACACCTCTTATGGTTGCAAAGAAAGGAAAGGAGACTCTTGGTTTTTATTCTGATGAAGAGTATAAAGAATGGGAACACAAACAAAAAGCACTATCATCTTGGAACATTGAATATAAAAAGGGTTTAGCTGCATTGGAAGATGAAGAATATCAAGAAATTATTAGAAGTCCTAACTTATATGTTCTTACTAAAGATAGTGAATTTAACAGTATATTAAACATCTGGTTTGCAAGCGATTCTAGCCCTCGTAAAAAGAAAATTTTAGGTGAACCTATTGAAATTAAATCAAATAATAAATTTCTTTTCTAAATGAAAAAAAGAACAGTAACATCATTCTTCGATAAAGAATATTTAGAGTATGCTAAATATGTTGTAGAAAATAGAGCAATACCTAGTTGTATAGATGGCCTTAAGCCTACACAGCGAAAGGTTGTTTTTGTAGCAAATAAAATATGGAAAAATGGTTCTGAGAAACCAATGAAGTTATTTCAATTAGCAGGAAGAGTAGCAGCTGAGGCTTATTATCATCATGGTAATACCTCTTTAGAATCTGCTATGGTTGGTATGGCTCAAAAATTTAAGAATTCATTACCTCTATTAGATGGAATAGGACAGTTTGGTTCTTTAAGATCACCTTCTGCTGGCGCCCCTCGTTACATTAGTGGTAAACTACATTCTAACTTTAGATTAATTTATCAAGATTTTGAACTTCTAAATAATAAGATTGAAGAAGGTGAAGAAATTGAACCTGACTACTTTTTACCTATTGTACCAACAGTAATCTTAAATGGCTCATCTGGAATTGCAGTTGGTTTTGCAACTAATATTCTTAATAGAAATCCTAATGATGTAGTTGAAGCATGCCTAGATGCTCTTAACGACAAAAAGATTAAAACACTATCACCTTGGTTAAGCGAATTTAAAGGTGTATTTACCAGGGATAGAGATAATCCTAATACATGGAAAATTAGTGGATCTTATGAAATAGTTAATAGCACTACAGTAAAAGTAACAGAAATACCGCCTTCATTTACATACGAAAGATATGAGGAATGGCTAAACTCATTAGTAGATAAAAAAATAATTGTTGACTATGAAGATAATTCTGCTGATAAAATTGAATACATACTTAAATTTCAAAGATCTATTTTAAAAGAATACATTACAAAAGATAGGTTAGCAAATCTGCTTAAGATACATTCACAGGAAACAGAAAATCTAACAACAATAGATGAATTTGGTAAATTAAAAATCTTTAGTAAAGCCGAGGACATTGTAACTCATTTTGTAAAGATAAGACTTCAATTTTATCATAAGAGAAAAGCATATCTTTTAGAAAAGCTAGGTAGAGAGCTACTTATTATATCAAATAAGGCAAGGTTTATTAATGATATTATTCAAGGTAAACTTAAAGTAAATAATGTAGCAAAAGATATTATTGTTAAGTACCTTGATGATAATAAATATGACAAGGTTGATAACTCATATACATATCTCTTAAGCATGCCAATATATTCTTTAACTAAAGAAAGATTTGAAGAACTTCTTAAACAGAAAGCTGACAAGGAAGCCGAGATAGAATCCACTAATAAAACTGAACCTAAGCATATGTATATAAGTGATCTAGAACAATTAAAAAGAACAATAAATAAATAAAAATGCTGCAGAGAGTTATAGCAATTTATATAACAGCAATAGTATTAATTATGCTCTGTTTGTTATATTTACCAAATTTTGTAATTTATTTATTTGGGTGTTGGCAGATTGGTACATGGATAGGAAACATGGCAGAAGATCGTATTAATAAGTAAAAACTATTTAGGTTTTTTCAATATAAAAATAAACATATAATATGAATACCTACACTATGACACAAATAGGAAATGACATTAAGTGGACATGTAAGGCAGAGTCAGAAGATAAAGCATGGGAGTCTCTATCTGAAATAAAAAGATTACCTATAAATGAATTAAAAAAAATATTTAACATTACAACATTAAATAAATCTAAAAAATAAGTATGCTAATAGAACAAACCTCGATGACAGATTCATCAATGATTAAAAAGGCAGTTTACAATTTTACTGCAAACACATTAAAAATTGAATTTAGCTCAGGTGCTATTTATGAATATTCAAATGTTACCTCTAACATATATGAAGACTTTTGCAGAGCAGACTCACAAGGAAAATTCTTTAATGAAAAAATTAAAAATAACTTTCAAAATATAAAACTTTTATTAGACTAATTATGAAACTAAACAATGTAATGTACAACGCTCTTAAATCACAGTTTGTAGCACAACAACAAAAAGCATTAGCAACACTTACTATCTATTTAACTAACTCAGTAGGTATAGGAGAGCACCCTCAGCATATAGATGAAATGATGAAGCTTACAGCATCATTAGCTGAAGCAGAAGACTGTATTAAAACTTTAGAAGAATCATTTGAACCAGATATTTCAACAACTGGAGCAATTGGGGCTACACGTTGGAATTCAACTATAAGTAATAAAAATACTTTAAATACTTTAAATGAATAAAGTAATTATAGTAGGCAAGGGGGCTGCTGGTAAAGATCATATGAGAAAGGTGATGGAAGGCCGTGGCTTTATTTATGGTATATCATATACTACTCGCCCACCAAGAGAAGATGAAATAGATGGGCAGGATTATTATTTTATTTCCAAGGATCAGTTTGAAGATGGCATAAATAATTGCTTTTGGTATGAGTGGGTAGAATTTAATGGCTGGTATTATGGTACAAGCTGTAAGCAGTTTAAAGAGCAATGTAATCTGTTTATAATGACGCCTAAAGGTATTTCTCATATTGATCCAATAGATCGTAAAGAATGTACTATAATTTATCTTAACATACCAACAGAAGTAAGAAGAGATAGGTTACATAATCGTAGTATGCCAGGTGATACGTTAACCCGTAGAATTGATGCAGACGAAAAAGACTTTATAAACTTTACTGATTTTGACATTGAAATAAACAATCATAACTTTTAACATATAAAATAAAAAATGAGTAAATTTATTATTATAGAAGGCACAGATAACGTAGGCAAGGATACTCAGCAAAATCTAATCATAAAGAATCTTAAAAATGATATCTTTCATAAGATGCATTATTCATCCTTACCCTTTAAAGATGATATTACATTAAACACTACATACTCAAAGAAAATGTATGAGAATATGTTTAAGCTAATGATATTATGTAAAGATCAAGACGTTAACATTATTTTTAATAGATCGCATTTAGGTGAAAGCGTATATTCTCCGTTGTATAGAAAGTATTCAGGTGATTATGTATTTGATATTGAAGAAAAGTTTACAAACATATTAAGAGAAAATCTTTATCTTATAACATTAACGAATGATCCTCATACAATATGGAACAGGGATGATGGTAAATCATTTTATAAGAATGAAGAAGATATTAAAGCTGAAGTTGATGGTTTTAATAGAGCACATCGTTTAAGTAAGATTAAGAATAAATTATTACTTAATATAGGAACTATGAGTGCGGATGATGTATCTAAAATTATTATAGATTTTTTATCACATGATAATGTTATAACTGGAGAACCTAAACAATTATCACTATTTAATCATGAGTAAGTGGAGAGAAGATCGTATGTATGAAATAATGCAGCACCTTAACGAAAATGCATTATTAAAAGACCTTTATGAAAAGGCAATGGAAAGGGCAATTTATGAAATGCCAAATAAAGAGTTCTTTACAAGAATGGAATTTTGTTATGAAAAAATTTTAAAAGAATATGAGAACTTATAAAGGTGAAACATTCGCAGATGTATATCAAACTGCACTTAATGATGTACTTAATAGTCCTGAATATATTACCTCGCCAAGAGGTATGAAAATTAAAGAGGTTACTAATGCTGCTTTTGTTATAGAAGACCCTAGGTTTTCTCTATATGAAAATAAGAGGAGAAGCAGTCAATTCAAATATATTGGAGCTGAATTGGTTTGGTATTTTACAGGTAGAAATGATATTAACTTTATCTCTCCGTTTGCAAAGTTCTGGGAATACCTAGATAACGGGGATGGCACAGTAAATTCTGCTTACGGTAATCTTATCTTTACTGAAAAGAATAAACATAATTATAATCAATACAAATGGGCATTAGAGTCTCTTATTGCTGATAAAGATTCTCGCCAGGCAATTTTACATTTTAATAACCCTTCTCATCAATGGAATAACAATAAGGATTTTGTTTGTACCTTAACTGGTATTTTTCAAATTCGTGATAATCGTTTAAACTTTACTATTGATATGAGATCAAACGATCTTATACTTGGTACACCAACTGATGTTGCATTCTTCTGTTTATTACAAGAACAAATGTATCAACATCTAAGAAAGTATTATCCTGAATTAGAAATGGGTACATATACTCATATTGTTCATTCTCTTCATATTTATGAAAAGCACTTTGATTTAATTAAAGATATGCTTAATTATCAATTTGAACCAATGAGCTTTCCAGATATGAGAGAGTTTATTATTAGTCCAGATGGTACCTCATTAGATTGTATTAAGCAAATTGAAACCGCAATTGTTGAAGGCGGTGATATACCGGTACATGACGATCCTTTACATGATTGGATCACTACTGCTATTTTCTCTGATATATAAATAAAAAATAAAAAAAGTTTTCAATTTTCATTTTTTTGTTTTATATTTATATTTATACTGATAGTATTTTTATATTATCTTAAATTAAACAATATGTCTGATAGTCTTAAAGAAATAAGTGAATTTTACATTACATCTGATACATGGTTTGGCAGACCGCAAATAATTGATATTGCAAAAAGACATCAATTTTCAACCATTGAAGATATGAATAATCAATTGGTTAAAAATTGGAATAAGGTTGTTAAATCAGATGATCTTGTTTTTCACTTAGGTAATTTTGCATGGGATCCCCACACAGCAAGGTCAATCTTAAAAAAACTTAAAGGAAAAATATTTTTTTTAATTGGAAATTCTGATGACGCTTTATTAGAAGTAGCTGAAGAATTTTCTAATATAGAAATACTTGATCCGCAGATAATTGAACTGTCCCAATTTGATTCTATCTTATGTCATTATCCATTAGAGGTATGGAATGGAAAATCATCAGGTACAATTCATTTTCATGGACATACTGTTTTCTCACATAAAACAGATTTAAGATCATCCAATCGTGTAAATGTATGCACTGATTTTTGGAATTATTCACCAATTAAATTTTCAACAATTAAAGAATTCGTAAATGGCAAAAAGTAAAACTTACAAAGAACTGGCAATTGAGTTTAAGAAAACTCGCTCTGAAAAAATTTATAATGAACTTTACAAAAAAATGAGACCTGGCTTATGGTCTTATGTAAATAACATTGTTAGAGATCCTGCTGTAGCAGATGATATTGTATCAACAACATTAACCTCGGTATATCTAAAGATAGATCAATACAACGAGGCTTATCAAATAACAACATGGGCATACCGTATTGCTTATAATGAATGTATCGGTTGGATTAGATTTAGAAATAAAAAAATAAGCATTAATGTATTTACTGACGCAGGGTTTGAACCGCCTAGTAAAGATGGTTTTTTAGAAACAGATATTTATGTAAAAACTGACAACGATTATTGGGCAGAGGATAATGTTATAGTAGAACAGGCTAGAATAACTAAAGAAGCAATTAATGCCCTCCCACCAATGTATAATAAATATATGATAGAAAGATTCCTTAATCATAAATCATATAGCGATATTCTTGATATCATGATAAACTATGAAAAAGATATTAATTTACAAACAGTAAAAAATAGAATCTTTCGTGGTAGAAAAATTATTCAAAAACAGTTAGGGAAAATGAAACTCTTTTCTGAATCATAAATAACAAAACTATGTATATTTTTAATCTTATAAATGAAATAAATGTTTGGAGAAAAGTAAGGAGAATTGCAATACAAAGCAAAAGCATCTTAGAAGAATCTAAATTTAGGGTAGACTGGATAGGTAGAATATACACAGTTATAAATCTACCAGAAGAAGTAGTTAATCAGCCATTCTCACGAGAAGGCTATGTGCTTATGAAACTACGTGAGTATGATAGCCTATTTCTTAATATGGGCATAGCAGACTCAGTTTCACCTGAATTAGTTGAATTGGAAGAATTTGATGCTTATCTTCTGATTTTATCACCCGATAGAGACTACATTAAATTTTGGCCTTTCTTTATATCATTACTTAAAACTACTGCTATTGTCGTAGCGTTAAGAGTAGCTTATCTTTTATTGTATAATTATCAGGATTCAATTATTAGTATGTTTAACTTTATATTTTAAATTGGCAACAACAGACTCACTTTTACAAACTGAAACAATTAATGGTAAGCGATATTATGTTATAGGAGAACATAAGTACCCATCCGTTACAACTATTTTAGGTTCAATGACCGACTCATCTGGTTTAGATAAATGGAGGCAAAGAATTGGTGAAGATGAAGCCAATAAAATATCTAAGTTTTCTGCTAACCGCGGCACTATTATGCACCAAATGATTGAGTATTTTTTAGGCTCGGAAAAAGAAACTCAACGGGAGCGATTAAAAGAAGCACAAGAAAAAATTTGCGAATTTACTAAAACCGAAGGCTTTACTACAGAAGAATTAGAGGTTGGCCGTAAACTGTTTTATAGTTTTTATAACAATGATTTATTTAGTAAGATTAGTAAGGTTGTAAGCATCGAGGAGACGATATACTCACACCAGATGGGAGGTTATGCAGGCAGAGTAGATAATATTTATGAGGATTCTTTATCTCATCTAATTATACTAGACTTTAAGACTAGCCGTAAGCAAAAAAAGAAAGAATGGATAGAAAACTATTTAATGCAAATCTCTGCATATTTTATTGCATACTGGGAAATGACTGGTAAAAAACCACACGGCGGGGAAATTTGGATTGGTGTAGAAAATGATCTTCCTCAGGTTTTTGAAGTTTCATGGAATGACATTCAAGAGTACGGAAAGAAATTCTTATCTTTAGTAAAAGAGTACCATAGGTTAAACCCTTTACCTCAGAATATATAAAAAAATAAGTTTAAAAATTACTATGAAACATATAAAAGAATTCGAAGGTTTTAATGAAACTAACGCAGTAAATGAGTCAATGTCTCTAACTTCATATTATAGACAATCTGATAAGGGTGTAACTGATGTTGCAAAACAAATTGATAAAATTATTGACACGGCAGGTTTAAACATAAATACTAAAAATGAATTGCTTGACCTAATAACTGACCTAACAGATGCATACTTAGCGGATATGCGAGACGCATAATAAAACTATCTCATGAAACATATTCAGACATTTGATGCTTTTTTTACTAAAACTCTATCTGAGGAATTAGATCAAACTCGTCATAAAGCAGCTAAACATATTGAAGATATTGAAACTGACTCCGAATCAGATAAGAAAGCAGAAAAGGATGTTGAGGAGTATTTAGATGATAAGTCTGATTATTGCCCTAGGTGCAGCGAACATAGCGATGATTGCCAATGCCAAACTAAAGATCCTTGGTCAACTCAAAATTATCATAGAGTACCTATTGGAGCAAAGGAAAAAAGCAAAGTAAAACAGGACTTTAAAACAAAATAACAATATGGAAAAAATTAACACTTTTTTTAGAAAACATGGATCAAAGGTTATTACATTACTCTTAATTTTATTATACCTTAAATCATGCGGTGTTGACCGTGAACTCAACCGACTTAAAAAAGAAGCTAAGATTAATTCTGAAATAATTAAGTCTTTACCATCTGCAAATGATCTTAAAATTGAAGGTCTTAACTCAGAAAAGAGAATGATCCAAGCAACGGATCGTAAAATGTTAGATGTACAAAGACAAACCTCAATTGAAAAAGAAATAAAAATATTAGAGGATAAGTAATGAGTAATATCATACCAGGAGTACCAACACCAGGAGATCTTACCTGTGCATTAACCATGTGTGGTAGGATTATAGCTCAAGTAGATTGTATTAAATATATTATGCAAGGTACTACTGCATGTATAGATTTTCAATTATTCGGCGCTAACAATCAACCTCTTAATCTAAATAATTTTTGCGATATTCAAATACAACTAACAAATGAATTTGAATGTGTAGTAGCAAATTTTTGGTACCCGGAAATTCCATCTGGTGCTAAGGGATTTCTATTAGACATATTGCAATATACGGATACTTCTGGTACAATACACAATGAAGGTATAATAAGAATATGTTTAACATCTGCGTGTACAAAAACTTCACCTGGAAATATTTTTGCAGAGATTCTTTTAACGGAATGTGCAAATGTTAATACTGGAGACTCTACTGGGGTCGGTCCAACTGGAGCATTTCCAGCCGGTGTTGTCGAGGTTTTTGGTATTCCTTGTTTATTGATTGCTAAAATCTTAGAATCAAAAATCTATAAGAATGGAAATGCATCAGGCTGCGGGGAGAGCGGGTTTATAACTGGTGTAATATAAAAAAATAAATATGAAAAATAAACTTGTACATTATTTTATCATAGGTATCTTCTGTAGCCTATATTTCCTAGTAGCTACTATCTCTATGATAAACTCTGTTGCATTCTTTGATCTTGCACATGACGGCATTATGAACTGGGCTCTTGCAATTGGATTTGAATTAGGAGCAGCTGCATCTCTTGCTGCAATAATTATTCTAGATAAAACTAATAAAACAATGGTATGGACATTATTCCTACTTCTTACTGCATTTCAAATGATGGCTAATTCATTTCATGCTTTTATAAACATTGAAAACTATACACCTTGGATCGAGCTGTTTGGTCTTGAAGAAGCTGAACCAATATTTCAAAAGAGGGTCTTGTCAATTGTAAGCGGTGCAGTATTACCTATTGTAGCTTTAGGATTTATTAAGTCATTAGTTGATTATATCAGACCAGAACAACCTAGTGAAGAACCTCTAGAGATTCTATCAACAGATAATCATATTGAATTATCATCACCATTAGAAAATGTTAGTGAATTAAATGTCATAACTAATCATAATAAAGAAGACGAACTGATCGTAGAAGATGAACCAATTAAAGAAGACCTAAAAGTTGGTAACATAGTTGTTGAGCCAATAGTTTTTAGCTCTGCTAATCCTAAAAAATATAATCCTAAACCATAAGTAAATAACTTATGACATTTAATTAAAAAATAAAATGTATGCCAGTTAATAAACATGACGATGAAATATTTCGTGAAAAGCGAATCATAAAAAATCCAATAAAATTTAAGATTCCTCTTAACGAGGAACAAAAAGTAGCAAAAGATAGAATATTAACAAATACAATAACTTTATTAGCAGGAAAGGCTGGTAGTGGTAAAACTTTGTTAGCATGTCAAATCGCGTTAGATGGTCTATTTCGTAGACATTTTGAAAAGGTAATAATAACAAGACCTACTGTTTCAAAAGAAGAAATAGGTTTTTTACCAGGTGATCTTCATCAAAAAATGGACCCTTGGGTTCAACCTATTTATCAAAACATGTATTTACTTTATGGTAAAGATAAGATAGATCCTTTTATTCAAAGCGGTCAAATTGAAATTGTGCCAGTTTCATTTATGCGAGGCCGTACGTTTCTTGATAGTTGTATTATTGTAGACGAAGCGCAGAACGTTACAAATGAACAGATGGAAATGATTGTTACTAGAGTAGGGCTTCGTTCAAGAATGATAATTTGTGGAGATGATGGTCAAGTAGATCTAAAAAATAAAAGTGACTCAGGTTTTAGATTTTTATATAATTGTGCAAAGAGAATAAAGAGTCTTGACGCAATTACATTATTTAAAAATCACAGGGATCCTATAGTAGATATACTTGTTGATATATATGAAGAAGAGAACATAAGAAGAAACGGACTTAAGTCTAATAAATAAAAAAAACTAAATATGAAAAAAATTATTAATTGGATTTCAGGCTTATTTAAGGACGAGAAAGGCTCACCTTCATCTAAAAGGTTTATTGGTATATTATGTGGCATTACTTTGTGTATCACACTATATGCTAATAGCTATACTAACGGAGATATTAAACCAGCAGATACTTTAGTAAATGCAGTAGCGATGTTAGCATTTGGATGTTTAGGTCTTTCCTCAATAGATAAAATTTGGGGTAAAAGAGATCATAATAAAACAGAAGAGTAATGAGTTTAAAAAGTTTACAAGAAAAGATTGGGGTAACCGCAGACGGTTCTTTTGGCCCTGGGACAATGAAAGCTGCAATAGCATTCTATAAATTGACACCAATTAGAGCAGCACATTTCTTTGCACAAACGGCTCATGAAACAGGAGAATATAAATTATTTAGCGAAAATTTAAACTATTCTGCAGCAGGTCTACAAGGCATATTTGGTAAGTACTTCCCAGGAACAATAGAAGAGTCTTATGCTCGTAATCCAGAAAAGATTGCTAATAGAGTTTATGCAGATAGAATGGGCAATGGAAATGAGGCTTCTGGTGATGGTTGGAAATACAGAGGGAGAGGAGCTTTACAATTAACTGGAAAGTCTAACTATCAAGCATTTTCTACCTACCTTAATAAACCTGAGATTATGGATAACCCAGATTTAGTTGCTACTACTTATGCCTTTGAATCTGCAATGTACTTTTTTGATAAAAATAAGCTTTGGGCTATGTGCGATCAAGGAATAACAGATGCTGCTATATTAGCAATAACAAAGCGTATTAATGGCGGTACAAATGGTTTAGATCATAGAAATAAATTAACTAAAAAATATTACAATTACGTAAAATAAAATTATGAAAACAAATCTACTATTATTATCATTTTTTGCAGCAACTTTTTCTTTTACTCAAACATGTACACCAAAACCAAAAAATTGGTCTTTAAGCGCAACTGTTGGTTATATTAATGTATCAACTATAAAAGAACCAGTATCAAGATATCAATCAAACACCTGGACTTCTTTAAATATTAATTATAGTACAAATAAGTGGTCGTTTGGCGGATGGGCTGGGACTAACTATTGGATTGATTCAAAACAACCTGATTTAAGATTAGGTTTTTCTGTTACTCGCACTATAAAAAAATGGTAATTTAACTTTATGAAAGAAATAGGTATAACAATAAGTTTTTTAATTAGTGGATTGTTCGGTGCAATATTAATGGCATCTAAAAACACTGAAAATAGTATTAGATCAACTATATTATCTATTTTTGGAGGTATGGCTGCGGCAAACTATCTTACCCCCGTAATGATTGAATTGCTTAATTTAAAAGAAGCTAAACTGCAAAATGGGTTAGCTTTTATTGTTGGGTTCTTAGGATTAAAATTAGTAGAAATATTAAGTAATAAGTTCTTAAACCAAGTGGCCCCTCAACCAGAAGTTAAAAAACCAGCACGTAAAAAAACCGTTAAAAAACCAGTTACTAAAAAGAAAGTTATATGATTTTAGAAAAAATAAAAAGTAAGCTTTGGCTTATTTCAATACCAATTGCAATAGCTGCATTATTATCAATGTCAGCAATAAAAGACATTGAAGATGCTCACGTAGAGTTAGATAATGGTAAAAGAACCGCTTATTACCTAAGGTGCTCAACAGATAGTTTAACATATTTAGCAATAGCATATACTGCTACGGGTAAAGAAAAATTCATTAATGAGTTTAATTTTCATTTAGAAAGAAGAAAGTTATTAACGTTTAACATCGATCCTGAAGGTTTAGTATATTATAACGAAGGGCTACGCTTAAGCAATGAACTGGCATCAGTCAT
>Ga0209354_10001081_pt1 | contig 12126 bp, 15 predicted proteins | sample LauGreSpBDMM15DD_2_FD_187562 | JGI IMG/M metagenome (GOLD analysis project Ga0209354, IMG submission 187562) | Freshwater lake microbial communities from Lake Michigan, USA - Sp13.BD.MM15.DD (SPAdes) (version 2) | ecosystem: Environmental > Aquatic > Freshwater > Lake | place: Lake Michigan...
AGATAAGTCAGGCCACCATTTACGTATCCGAATTCCTCCATTAGACGACGACGCGCCAGGACGGTTGGAATATTACACGAAGTGGCGTCATCAGCTGGCCAGAGAACGTCCATCGTTCTACGCAACTCTTCTTCAATTTGACCCTTCTTTTTACGTAGCTCTTTCTGCCTATCAAAAGCGGAAAGAATCGGACCCCATACCGCGGCCTTATGTTCGTCGGTCCAAGCCGCAAGTTCCCTCTGCGCTGCCTTCTTCTTGGCATTCTGGGTCTGAGAAATCCGCTCCTGAATCTCATGATACTTCTCACACGCCGCTGCTTCCTCCTCCGAAAGTCCAAGAGTGGCAAGTGAGGCAGAAATCGTCGCAACCTCTTTCTTCAACCCCTCCAGAAACTCTTGCTCCAGCGCGTGCCAATAACTCTTTTGTATCAGCTCTCTTTCAGTTATTCTTTTCATGCTTCTCTCCGTACCCTCCTCCTGATTCGCCTTCTCCTCGGCGTTCATCATCTTCAGAAGAAACTCATAGCGGAAGTTCATCCGAGATGCGAACGATGCCGACTTCCCAGCAACCACCTGCCGCATCTCCAAAGCACTTATGGGCTCACGCTGTGGTAAATAGATAACCAGACCACGGTCGTCCTTCCCTCGCCGTCCCGCCCGCCCCGCCATCTGAGTGTATTCAGAAGTCTTCAGAAGACGCTCCCCACCGTCAGTGAACTTCTCCAGTGCGGTAAATATGACCGTCTTCGTTGGCATATTAATCCCAACGGCGAAGGTCTCCGTTGCGAAGAGAACCTTACACAGTCCACGAGAGAAGAGAATCTCCAGAATCTCCTTGAGGAACGGCAGCAGGCCGCTGTGGTGGTAGGCAATGCCCCTCATGGCTAGCTCCTTCAAGGCATGGGCCTGAGGGCTGGTTGCCAGCATGTCCTTGTACCGATTGAGATGGAAATTCCAGATGTGCGAAACGGCCGCGGCATCACTGGAATCAATGAAGGTATGCTCCACCTTCTTGGCGAGCTTCTCACACCCTACTCGTGAAAACACAAAGACAATGGCCGGCAGATTGCCCTTCTCATGGAGGTTGCCGAGGCACAGATTCAGGTCATGCTCAAATGACTTGGGGCGCACCTTACCTGAGACAGGACCCTCGTGGCCCGCCGCCTTCGCTGCCCTGACCTTCTCCTTGAACTTGTCATGGGCCAGAAGTGTGGAGTCGCGTGCCATCAGCCACGACTTATAGACAGTCTCATTGAACTGCTCCTTGCTGTCATACATGACCTTTGGCACATACTCCGAATCAAGCACACAATGCTCCAGAGGAACGGCACGCCACAAAGTGCTAATCAACCAGACCCGCACCTTCTTTGACTCGCCCAGCCACTTTGCGAATCCGTAAGGGGAAGAGAGGGTGGCTGAGAGCAAGATGAGCTTGATTTGTGGCGGCAGAAGAATGAGGCACTCCTCCCACACATGCCCACGGTCCTCGTCGTTGATATAATGAACCTCATCAAAGACCACAGAATCCAGACCCTCTAGACTAAGCATGGCCGTGGCACCCACGTTCTCCGTGAGTGTGCCTTGCTTGAACAGGAGATTGCGCAGAATCTCCGTGGTCATGACGATAATCTGGGCATCAGGGCAGAACTTGATATCACCGGTCATAATTCCTACAGAGGCATTTGGGAAGAGCGTCTTGAGGTCGTGGAATTTCTGATTGCTCAGAGACTTCACAGGGGTTGTGTAAAAGACGCGTCCGCCTCGCTGGAGGCTCTTGGCTATCTGATACTCGCCGACGAAGGTCTTACCAGAACCTGTTTTTGCACAACATAATAATGACTCACCCTTCTCAATGGCATCAATGGCGAACTTCTGAAATCGGTCTGGCTCGTAGCCCGTGACCAGGGCAGGAGAAGCAGGAGGAGTGGGAACCGCCTCGTCGGCAGAAACAACACGCACAAATTCAGACATAGGGGGACTGACTAACATCGGCCTCACTATTTCATTTTTTACGGGGCTAAAACCCCAAACTTAGAAAAAATCGTTATACATGCTACGAGCAGGTGTTAGAAGAGCTGCCGCGTTCTCTGTGTTAGAAAGACAATAAGCGGCCGTTGCCACAATGGCAACCACGGCAGCGCCCCTCGTCACATTGGCAACGGTAGACTTACGCACAGGGCACTTCTTCTCAGGATACACCTCATCCACTGATACCGTAAGCTCCTCCTTCTTTACGGGAACCACCACAATGTGCTGGTCAACGGGAGGAGCGCGAGACATAAGTGTAATTGGCTTTGGCACTACTGGCACAGAAACAGATAGCTTCTCATCCTTTGGCACAGGGACCTCTACATTTGCGGCAGTTCCACAGCACCAGAACATTCTACTATATAATATATTTTTTGGTTTAGGTCTATGGGACCTTTAGTATTTCTTCAGACAGCCGATAAATATCATAGATGCCCCTACTGACATAAGAAGGGCAATTATGGCAAATGCCATCATAAACCAGAATTCCTCGTCTTGGACTACCTGAGGCTGATAGTCGACAACTGTAGGCTCAAGGCCCACCATGTCAAGAAGAGAATCTAAGGGGAGAGAGAAGCCGTTAACCGATACCATTTGAATACCATCGTTCAGAAATCTGTAGATTTCCAGAGTCTTGCCCTCTGCGTTCGTTATCGTATTCTCCTCCTCGAAGGTTGGCTCTGTTGAGTCCGTTGAGTTCGACTCGTTAAGAAGGTCTGAAACAGGGGATGATACCATTGGGACATTCCGTTTAATACCTGTGAAAAATCAAATTTTACGGGGTCAATGAAAGCTTTAACGTAGGCGAGAAAGATTATCAGTCAAAAGGACAAGCCAGCAGATTAGACCCAAAACGGAAAGTGCCCCTAGGCAAGCACTAAAGGAAGAAATATTCTTCATATCTTGCCAGTGCTTCTTCTCAAGCATCTCATAATCATCCACCATTCCAATGTCGGCGAGATAGCCCTTGAACTCGTAGAAGGACATATCCACTGTATTAACAGCAATGCGATTCTCATCTTTGGTTGAATACGCCTTTAACACAATCTTGTCGCCGACCTCATTCTCAATTGTGATTGACCTTGGCTCCTCTTCCTGCGAAGTAGGGCACAGGCATCCCTTACTACAGGAGTCGCCCCTGTAGGAAAGGGAATCAGTTTCGTTTGATGCCTCCTGAGAAGACTCTTGAACGGACTCCTGGCCAAGGGCAGAATCAGACTCGGTGCCGAGCACAGGCTCGGTGCCAAGCACAGGCTCGGTTCCGAGCACAGGCTCATTATAAGTGGCCGAGTCAAGAAGAACAGAGGCGTAGTGAGTCATGGTGGGGACTTACTAACACCGGCTACCAAAATCAATTTTTCGAGGCAGACCACATCTAAACCAGCGTGAATATACAACTTCAGAATGGTAGCACAGAAACCTATTATAACAACATTGGTAATAGGCGCTGATTATAAGAAGGGTCTTCAAACGTGTTTGAACTCCAAGCGCGAGTATGCCGAGAAGCACGATTATCAGTACATTGAGGGTGGTGAGCAGTTCTGGGATAGAAAGAAGCCTATTGCCTGGTCAAAGATTCCCTTTTTACTCAATGTCTGTGCCAATGCCCCTGAGAATGCCCTAATTTGGCAGAGTGATGCCGATGTTCTTATTACAAATCCTAATAAGACAATTGAGGAGGTCATTGTTCCTCTTCTTCCTGAGGATAAGGATATGCTTCTAACATTTGACGCCTGTGCTCACATTAATTCTGGTAATATTCTGTTTAGGAACACGGCATGGGCGCGAGATTACTGGAAGAGGGTGGGCGAGCAGACTCAGTTCACCTATCATATCTGGTGGGAGAACGCGGCAATGATTGCCCTCTATGAGAATAATCCTCTCGATAAATCTATGATTGAAATAACGAAGAATCACAAGGCATTTAATGCCTATCTGCGTGGAGTTGAGGGGCAGCCTCTATGGGAGCAAGGGGATTTCCTGGTTCACTTCGCGGGCGTCTACAACCCGAAGGATATGCAAGAGCTGGCTGAAAGGATTGTTGCTGGAGAGACACCTAGGCTTTCTATGTGATGATTAGAATGCCTACCAGCTACACGGCAACAAAACCAATTCCTATTCCAGGCTCTGTTTCTGTTGGCTCTAGAAGCATTAGTTCAAATAACGAGGGATATTTCAGTCGCCCTCACAAAAACACTCGTCCTGAGTGGATTAAGGCATACAATTATTATTCACGAAAGCAAGGAAAGGCAGCGGCAAACGCTATGTATAATGGAGTGAAGAATTGGATAACTTCTGAGAAACTTGCTGGACGCTCTGGGAATACTACAGGGGCGACTAGGAAGAGAAAGACGAGAAAAATAAGAAACCTAAAGCGCAGGTGAATGTATAGTATAGGCGTGGGGAAGGCCATCAGCTCGGTTTATCTGAGACGCCCTTAGGGCAGCGGTCCTGTAGCTCAGCTGGTAGAGCGTGGTGCTTATACTTTTTAGTATACTTATAGCATTTTTAGAGAAGCCATTCTTACAACCTTTGGTTGTTTGTCTTGGCAATGCGTAGCAACGCCAAAGTCGCGGGTTCGACCCCCGCCTGGACCATTTGTTTGGTAGATATTCTATCAAACAAATAGTCATATGAAGGTATTTTGTTTATATTTATTCTCAACATGGATATTTATCGCCTCCGCTCTCTACCCGTTCCACGGAATCTCCACCTTTCCTCTGAATCTCTTGGCACTTCTTGGATTCTATGAAACAGATTTCAGCGAGTCATTATTCAAAAATATATATAACGGCTTTCTACATTTGGGTCCCTTTCTGTGGATTCCGTATAGCTTTTCTGATGAATCTCTCCTCTTTGCCGTTTCCCTCTTGTTAGCCTACCTTCTAACACTGTCAGTTCTACAGATAAATTGTTATAACGTCTACGATGAACTCGTTCAACAGAAACACAAGACAGCTGAAGAATTTATTAAAGCCAGATTGATTCTGTAGAAAATTCGCAACATACTTTAGAAATGAACGCTGTAGCACCAGGTGTAGCCGAGATTAGCCAGCGCATCGCAGGAATGAAGGGAGGTGCCCGCAGCACGCGTAAAGTTCCGGCAGTGGGATCCAAGGCTCAGGTGTGGCATGGCAGTGCTAAGCACACTTCCGGTGGTCTAACACGCAAGGACCTGATGAAGCACAAGGGTCGCATCGTCAGCCGCAAGAAGCACGCACTGGGCAAGAAGGCGTTCAAGAACCTCGTGAAGGCTGGTTACAAGCCTAAGAAGGGCACATTCAAGTTATTTAAGTGAAACTTAAATAACGACGGCGAGCGTAGCGAGTCCAAGCTTTTCAAGTAATTGAAAAGCGACAAAGGCAAGTTATTTAAGTGAAACTTAAATAACGCAGAACGAGGAGCGTGAGCGACGAGTTCAAGCTTTTCAATTACTTGAAAAGCGACAAAGGCAAGTTATTTAAGTGAAAGAAAACGACGGCGAGCGTAGCGAGTCCAAGCTTTTCAAGTAATTGAAAAAACTAATTCCATATCTATACTTGTCATAACAACTATAGATATGCCCTGCCCCTTCGCCAACATCCTCGGCGAGCCAGGAAAGGGTATCCACGCTCAAAGAATCTTTGGCATCGCCTTGAATGATACACTCATGACAATTGCCGCAGCTGCTATAACCGCCTACGTGTATAATATCAACTTCTTTCTCAGCCTTGCTGCCTGGGTCATAGCAGGAGAAGTTCTACATTGGCTTTTCGGTACAGATACAGCCGTCCTGAGAATGCTTGGGCTCACGCCGAAGTGTTCTTAGACCCTAGGCCTAGCCCATCAGCCACTTAGATATACCTTCTAACACAGCTCCCGCCTCCTTTTTAGTATATCCTTCCTCCACCTTTCCTTCCGTGGGGTCATACCAGTATATTGAACCTGTGCCAGAAGAACCAATACTAGACCACGCCAAGGCAGCTCCAGAATCGGCAATTTCTTCAGAATGCTCCTTCATTCGTGAAGCAAGTGCCACTAGCCCTGAGCCACGTCCACCCAAGAACTTCTCCACAGTTGTCTGAGGACAGCGATGGGGGAAGAGAACAGCGTCCCATTCACAAGTGATTTGCGTCATTTCTTCAGAAGTTCCACCAATCAAGGTGACATCCCTCCATCGTTGCCATAGGCCGCGAGGAATCTCGCAACCGGTCGTTGCGCATAACCAAAGAATTCTCACCGGTTTCGGACAATTGGCCACATAGGTTGCCAGCATCTGCGCCTCAAATCCCTCTTTTACACGAACTATTAAATCCCAACGCTTTCTCAAGACACCGATGCTGCTAATCAAACTATAGCCACTAGGACGACCAACTGCCTCTTGGATAACTAAGATATTGCGACCCTTGTATAAGCTCTCGGATTCAATGAGATTAAATCTGCGTAACCAGGCAGTTTCATCTCCGACGACCAAGAATTTATGTCCTTTGAGTTGTCCGTCAAAGCCTTCCACCCGTAGTGCTTCCTGTGAGTTCATAGAAAACATCGTTTTAATTATTGACGAGTATCTTCGCATCATGAATTAGACGCACGATGAACAAGTTTCTACTTGCCTTGATTCTAATACCTCTGGTTGACGCGCCGTGGTTGTATCTGACATCTCCCTACGTAATTCCCATTTACGAGAAAATCCAAGGCGGGCCTCTAAAGGTTGCCCCTCTCGCTGCCGTTGTCGTATATGTCGCCCTCGCCTGGCTTCTAATTCAACAAACTAGTGTGTCTGGTGCCTTCTTGAATGGTGCGGCGATTTATGCTGTCTATGACTTCACAAATCTGACGATTTTCAAGGATTTTAGTCTTCCTATGGCGGTAGCCGATACACTGTGGGGAGGCTGCCTATTCGCTATTTCCTATTACGTCTTGTCCCTCTTCTAGTTTTACGACGGTTCTTCCTAGACCCAGCCCCTCCTACTGCCCTTGAATTTGAAGAAGAAGAAGAATTTGTCCATTTCCCATTCACTTTCTTCCAATTCAAAGCTGCGTCAGAAGGCTCAGGGGCATACTTGGAATATGTTCCTGCCATTTTCTCAATTAATCCTACTGGCCCCAATCTAGGATTGCTTTCCTGCCCAGTTTGGCTGAAGATATTTCTAAACGCCTCCCTAGACGCCCTATTCTGAAGAACACGATTTAATGTCTTTCCTTCTTTGATGAGACCTCGTATATCAATCCATAATTTATCACCTAAAAAGCCCTTTTGTGACGGGTCTACATCAATCTCGACCACACACGGCGTAATTTCACTGACATTTCCTGTGTAAGTCCCAATTGCTTGCCCTCCTTCTGGAGATGTATAAACAACCCTATCTCCTGGCTGAAAGTTCTTAGCCAGTTCTTTACAAATACGCTTTGCCTCCCTAAAAGGGATCGGTCCTCTGTTAAATCCGCTGACCATTGAATTATTATTCGGAACACCAGACATTCTATACTATAATTAGAAATGCCAAATAACAATTCCAATAACGGCTCCAGAGGAAGCAAGGGACCGAAGAAGTTTACGACTACACCTCCTGCTGGTGCGGTCAGTCCGGTAGGTCTGAGATTCAGCTCTAATTCAAATTATGGGAACAATAACCTCTCCACAGTGCCTGGTAATGGTAATTCAAATGGGGGTGAGTTAAATGCCCTTTCTGAATACAATGGCCAGGGCAGTGAGGAGGAGTTTGGTGGATATGGCCCAACGGCAGCCCCTCCTGGAACTCCTGCTGGAGTTCTGAATAACTTAAGTGTATGGAGCAATAATGGCACAGCTACAACTTGGAGCAATAACGGCAGCAGTAATAACGGCAGCAGCAATAACGGCAGCACCAATAATGGCAGCACCAATAACGGCATACCCGCATATATGACTACGAATCGCATATCAAGAAATAACCAACTTCCTCGTTTAACCGCAAAAAATATGGGAGAGTATCCCCCGCTAGGAGGCAGAATCTTCTCCAATAGCAAAACTCCCAAGAAGCCTGGAAAGCGCAATAATGGAAAGAACAGAAAGTCCAGGAAGGTGAAAAATACAAGAAAGAATCGTAAATAACACTATTCAATCATACACTATGATTCTGTAGAGTTAAGTGTCTAGTCAAAAGCCTCTCTAGCCATAAGGCCAAGCCCAATGAAGGAGCGCCTGTCGCTGCCTCGGCCGACATGTCAAATCCCCTTTTACACAGTTTTTTTTAATAGCGCCATAATGCCTTGCGAAGTTCTTCCATCTCTGAATCTGAACGGCGTCTAACTCTGGAATTCTGCGCCCCATCCAATATCTACAATACCATTGAAACCATCCGCGCTCATCGGGATTTCTCAGAGACAAGACTTCTCGCTTTCCACTCAATACCTTCCCACCAGGGACCCATCCGTGCTCTTTCCAATTAGACAAGGGAAGGCGAGAATCTATCTTGAAATAATTGACCGAGATATCCTGACCACCTGGACACAGTTTCCCAAGAAGACCGGCATTCAGAAACCATTCAGCGGGGAATTCCAACAAACAGTCATTCAGATACTTACCGCCGAAGGCACCGAGACACAAGATTTCTTCAGGCGTTGAATACGGCTCAAACCCCTCGGCAAATCCCTGGCCTGGAGATTCCGCTAATACATAGGAATACCCCTTTTCCATCTTGTTCCACACCTTGATTGTCTGACCCTTCTTAAAAGACGCAAGAGGGCGCCCCTTTGTTTTCAAAATAGCGAACATATCTTCCACTGTTTTTATGCCGAGGACACGCTTGTCCATCTGCTCTAGTCAAAATAAAAGTTGCGCCCGCTAAACACCATTTAACACAGTCCCAACAATGGATTCCAAGACTCTAGACCTTCTTCAACAATGGCGCGCCAGTCTGACGGACAAGGAGCGAGAGCTTCATGAGCTGGCAGCCGTTAAACTAAAGAAGGAGGTATCTATCCCCAATGACAATGACAGTGGCTCCTATTTCGCTGAGAGATGCCATGCCTTCCTGAAGTGGAGGAAGGCAAATGGAGTATAATCCTCTAAAATCCCAATCAAACAACCTCTAACACAATCCCCGCTCGCAGTGCCGCCAACTCAGAAAAGGAGCTTCCTCGCGATGCCAGAATCTTGGAGCATTTGTGTAAAAGAAGCCAATCCACGATTCCATGTTGCTGTTGCTCCTTCGTCATGCGTCCAAGCGTATAGATAGGAGATGTGATAGACCCAGGATACAGCTCCTTAAACTTATTTTTGACGTTAATCTCGTCTGAGGCGAGAAAGAATTGCTCACCAGGATTCTCCTCTAGGAGCGCTGATACCTTTGTCTCAAAGGCGGGGAGAGGAGACGCCTTGATACAATTGAGATGGTCTGTTCTGCGAATATGAATGCCGATTGGGCGAGTAAAGGTCATTTGCGCGTTTGCCACAGATTCAAGATACGGCATGACCTGAATCCCTCGCAAGACGGCAAGCCCGCGTTCCTTCAAGAAATCATCGTGGAAGATGCTGTAGCTTTGAATCCGCGGGTCGCCCCCAAGCTCTAGGACAGTGCGCATATCACTGGCATTCAAGACTTGATGGGCCGATTTAAGATAACTGCCACGAGTCAGTATTAGACGAGGAATCGTTGAGATATCAAGAATCTCCTCAATTGCGCAGGCCATGTGGCCGATTTCCTGAGGCCAGTAAATCTCCAGGTCTAACCCGAGGTCCTCAGCCCACAAGGAGGCGCAGACAATTGCCCGAAGGCGATTACAGAAGCCGCCTTGTGTTCGTATAGAGAGTGCCATTAAGTGATAAACGCAGGGTATTTTTAGCCCTTCTTGTCCGGTTTGGGCCTTTTGGCCTTTGGGCCCTTTGGCCTTTTGGCCCTTTGGCCTTTTGGCCTTTTGGCCTAAACTTTTTTTGTGAGTAATAAATACTTCTACACTGGAAAAACTACGCCGTCTTGTTCAATCTGCTCCCCGTGCTGGTAGCTTTTACGCGATTTCGCATTCCCGCCTCAGCTCTCAAATTAGAGAATGGAATTATCAGTTGCCGAAGGTAAAGCCATATTATGCCGTCAAGTGTAATCCTGAGCCAGTCTTGCTCCGTTGGCTATCGGAGGCGGGCTACGGGTTCGACTGTGCTTCAGCGAGGGAGATTGAGATTGTTCTGGATTCGGCTAAAGGCCAAACCACACAAAATACAGACATTGTGTTCGCCAATCCGTGTAAGAAGAGGGAGGATATTGAGTATGCCAAGGAGGTTGGCATTCAAACGACAGTTGTAGATTCTGTAGAAGAGGTTCATAAGCTGGCCGCCTGTGGCTGGAACGGCGATTCTCTCATTCGTATCATTGTTCAAGATTCTGGGTCAAAGATGCCCTTTAGTGCCAAGTTTGGAGCCCCTTTGACACAGGTTGAAAAAATCCACGCGGTAGCCAAGCGTATGGGTCAAACCATTTCTGGCGTAAGTTTCCACGTTGGGTCAGGATGCCAGAATCCAGAGCAGTATTATAAGGCAATTTGGGACGCGAATTCTGTATCAAAGCAATTACTTTCAGGTCCTTATACCATTGATATTGGTGGTGGGTTCACAAACTCAGGATTTCAAGAAGCGGCCACACAAATCCGTCGAGTCCGCGGCTATATTCCTTCTAACACAAGGCTCATAGCCGAGCCAGGGCGTTTCTTTGCTTCCACCTGTCAGGACCTATTCGTGAAGGTTATTGGTAAGAAGCCTACGCATGACAGAAGGGGGTTCCGATACACTCTCGATGAGAGTCTATATGGACAATTCTCGTGTATTCCGTTTGACCAGGCCACGCCGAAGTGGATTAGGGTCAACCATAATAACCAAAAACGAAAGAAGTGCGCAGCTGTTCTATACGGACGCACATGCGATAGTGTGGATATGATAGCAAAGGCAGAGCAGGCTGAAGAGTTAATGGAGGGTGATTGGCTCTGGTTTCCCAATATGGGAGCGTATACCACGGTCACGAGCACGGAATTCAATGGATTTCCGAGACCGCCACTCATTACGGTGGAAAAAGATAGTCTTCCAAACCCTGATGAGTTTGAGACGGATGAGTGGCCTTCTAGCTTGTCATATGTGCGCCATGTTAGCGTGGCCCACTAGAAACTGACTCTACAGTTTGTAAATCAGAATCATAGGAAGGCCAGCTTTCAATCTCAATACGAATCGGTTTGAATTCTGATTCGTTTGTGTGGTTTAAATCACAAGAGCTCACTATACTCTCCCGCCTTGATTCTACACTTTCTAAATCAATATTCATATCGCAGATTCTTCGTCGGTCTGTCATGTTCGCGTCAATCCAGTCATACACCTTAATGCTGAAAGGAAGTGTGTTAAAGGTGAATGTAGAGACAAACTCTTTCCATTCGGAATCTGTTTCGTCCCTGTAAATGGCCGCTCGCACGTACGAGCGAAAGGTGTTTCTGTTTATATTTCCTTCGGCGGTTTCAACATAGAAGAAGAGCTTCTTTTCCAGATGTCGATTGATTTCGCGCTCTGCCCTTAACTCTTTTATTAGAGCATCAACCTTGGCCCTAAGCTCTTCCATTGGACTTGTCCTATAAAAAATGACACGATGTCATTTTTTATAGTTTGTCCGCCCTATGATTATTAGAGAAAAATGCCTATGGTATAGCTTTATTCTTATACTCGTCGTGTTTTTGATGGCTGGAGTATATATCTTTCAAAAAAATGAATCTATTACAGGGGCCGTCCTGCTTCTTATTGGCGCGATAGGGTTGATGTTTGTTCTACTAATATATTTCTATGAGTGTATGTTTCGTTGTATTGATAATAAACCTCTACTTCCGCGTTGAAACCCAGCCAGCAGCCTTCTTTTTTGCCCAGTGAACTTTCCAGAATGAATTGGAGCCGTAGGCCGCCTTAGTCTCAATAGGTTTGAGCTCAGGATTAGCTTCCAAGATAGCCTGGCACTTTCCAACTTCGCGCAACAACTCGGCCTTTTTCTGGAAATCCGTTTCTTCGGACAAGGCGCTCTTTAACAGGATGAGGCTCATGCTGGCAGTGTCGTAAGAAATCTTGACGGCCTCCTTGGCAATCTCATCCTTACAGACCTTCTCTTCATCGGCGGGA
>Ga0209354_10001082_pt1 | contig 12126 bp, 12 predicted proteins | sample LauGreSpBDMM15DD_2_FD_187562 | JGI IMG/M metagenome (GOLD analysis project Ga0209354, IMG submission 187562) | Freshwater lake microbial communities from Lake Michigan, USA - Sp13.BD.MM15.DD (SPAdes) (version 2) | ecosystem: Environmental > Aquatic > Freshwater > Lake | place: Lake Michigan...
CATTCTTGTTGTTCGTTCATCGTGCTTGGCCTTTCGGTTGGTCGTCGTTGTCGAGCGTTAGCTTGAATCCAACGCCAGCAGCTTTGTGGTACACGATGATTCCTTCAGGATTCATGAATCCTTTGGCGGCTACGCTACCAAATCGCTCCAAGGCAGCAAGCTCCATTTTTATGCAGTCGGTGTCAAAGATACCTTCGTAAAGTACCGGAACCACTTTGCAGCAAGCAGGTGCGTGTTCCGTAAACTTTGGCGGGGCTTTCGGGTTGGGGTTCTTGATGCCGTAAGTTGGCTTATCGTGTTCAACCCAACGGCCAGCGTTGAAGAGCGAGAAGAAACGCTCGCCGTTCTTGAAGCCGTAGTTCCTTTGGATGCCTGAACCCCACCACTCGCCAAAGTGATGTCCTTCGCCCAGATTAAATAGCTCTGCCGTGTGGTCGTAAGCCCACCGAGCAAAACCAAAGTTGTCGTCCTCCAAGGTGATCCAGCGATTGCGTGATCCGACCCACATCCCCAACGGGACGTTTTCCGTGTACTGAATTCCAATACAGTATGGGTCTAGTGGGTCATAAGCACCAATGCAAATGCTGGCATTCGTACCGTCGATCTTTTCGGTGATGAGGCACTCGCGTCGAAGGCGAGCCATCTTTGGGAATGGTTTAAAGTTCATGGTTTTGGATAGTTGTCGTCGTTTCTGGTGATGATCGAGTGCCACAGCGCGGCAACCACTAAAGCAGCGAAGACCCAAATTAGTATGAAGATCACAGCGTTCATTTGGTTGTGTTTTGTTGGTCAAAGCATTCAATGAGCATGAGTCCAATGGCTTCTTGGATGGTGGGCCATTCTTCTAAGTCGATTTTTATCTCGCCTCTTTCAGTCTCATCATTGATCTGGCGAAGTGTGAGAAAAGGACCAGCCCCCTCATCCGCCATCTCGATGAACGTTGCTCGCTCGCTGAAGATTGGTTCGCCTTTAGGCTTAACAATCAGAGACAATGTAGTTATTTCGTATTCAGTCATTTTATTTTATTTGGTGAGGGGGTCAGCGTGTGGGGTTGTTTACCCACGTTTCCCCGTTTATCGGTCGGGGCGACTTCGATCAAGTCGAACGCTGTTTGTAGTACTGTGCATAGGGTAAGGACCATCCATTTTACGCACAAGATCGGAGTGAAAGGTTGCCAAAACAACATTGAGTTTTGGGATAGTGACCACTATGGTATTATTGCTAAAGCCATTTCCAATTTGTGCCTCAAGTGGCACGTCAGGAAGCGCAAGCAGTTCGTTTGCTAATTGATGGGTAGTCTTCATGGCTTGCCGCGATAGTAAGGATGGGCTTTAATCTGCGCGTGGAGGTATTCGACGAGAGCAGAATCTCGTTCGTTGACTGCTGCATCGAACTTCGCCAGCAACGCATCGAGCGGTTCCGGCTTCTTGATCGAGTCGTACGCTGCACGAAATGCTTCGCCTTTTACAGCGCGTGGCAAATCTCCTTTTCCTGCTCCGGTTCCGAATGACATGGTGTGTTGGTTTCGTGTTACGAACAACCAACTACCTGAAACCCGTCAGGTCGTCAATCTTTTTTTCAGAAAAATAATTCGTCCTCCAGAAGGGCGATCAATTCGTTGAACGTCTCGGCAGATTCAAGGATCGTAATGTCCTCAAGATCAAACTCTTGCATCACCATATCCTGAAACATCTCAAATTCTTCCGGCTCAAAGAAAGCTTCGAACTCCGCACGGAAGGGGAATGCAAGACGATAGTGTAAAATATCCTCAAGGATTGCGGTGAGGGCGTCGATGATGTAATGCCTGTTCATATCTTGTGATTTAAATAGTAGTGGGCAATTAGGGCCGCGTCAATCATTCCGTCATGGGGAATCCGGCTTCGGCTTGTGGCGAGCCAGTCCTCCTCAGGCCAGAGGTTGTTGGCTACGGCGAGGGCTTTTACTTTGGTCTGTCCTTTTGCAAGCCGCTTGCCCAACTCGACATCCTGCCACTCCTTAACCTGTATCCTGTATGTGGGATACTCAATCGTCTCGCAGAGACCGATGATCTTGCCGAACGAGATGCTCATGGATCTCATTGCCTGTGAAGACTTTGCGTGTCGGAGAGGTTCTTCAATCGCAACTGAAGTACTCAATGGCGAGAACTGATCTAGCCAATACAGAACGCCCTTGACGCAGACTTCTGACTTGCCGCTCACGTCCTTAACGGGCATCGCGATTGCTTCGATGAACAATCCGTCGTGGCTACTGATGGCGCACAAACCACCGCTTATGCCGTTATCCACTCCGATAATAACTTGTATGTCAGTCATTCGACCTCCTCCGCTTCGACAATGACACTCGATCCTCCGTTCGCGGCTTTGGCGTTGTTGAGTATCGAGATGTCGATACTTAGACCACCACCGGAACTGCTGCCTCCTTTTGGGTTCAGACCCAAATTGCGGCGGATTAGCTGGTCAAGCTCAGAGAGTTCGCGGACAGTCCTCGGACCTCGGACATTCATCATGTTGTCGCGTAGCATTTTAATTGCGGACGCAGCCACGTAGGCTTGATACTTATCCGAAGGGCTTGCCTGATTCTCCGCTATTTCCAATAGGGCCTGTTGCTCCTCGTCGCGCGCGGAGAGTCTTGAGTCTTCGACGATAGTAGCGGCGACCTCTTCCAGATTCTTCTGGAACGGTTCAGGTGCTGGTCCAGTCTCCTCTGTAATATCGCCACCTTTTACCGTCTTATTTGCATCACGCAACCAACGACAAATGGAGTGGACACCGACTCCGAGTTCTTCGGAGATGCGAACTTGTTTCCAACCGGACGCGTAGAGATCAAAGCAGCGTTGTTTAATCTCAGCGTCCCTGCGCCGTTTAGCGGTGGCTTCCTCCCGTAGTTTTTGAGTTTTAGACTTAGCCTTCTTGTTGGCTTTTACTTTTGGTTTTGCTGCGGCATCCGGCATGGCGAACCGAGATAAACCAAAAAACAATTACTTGTCAAACCTTTTTTAATTTAGTAGTCTCCGCTCGTATGGGCCGCGCTAAAAAACAAAATCCAGATAAGGTAACTACGTCAGTATTGGAGCCGAGGATTGATCCTGTAAGTAAAAAGATGGATGTTGGTGGTTACCTCATCCCAATCACCAGCACGCTTACGGCTTTGCTGTGGGGTTTTGCCAACCACCCGTCGCCCAAAGCCCGTGAGTTCTACTTCTGGCGCGTTGCGGACCTACTGTGGAACAAGGACGACCTACCGGAGCACATGTTCTTGAGGCATCCTTGGGCGGATAAGATCATCCACGAATGCATTAATAATAAGTATCTCGCCATCGGGGGCGCGGCTTCATCCGGTAAGTCGCATACCCTTGCCGGATACGGGATCATTAGCTGGCTTGCTGCGCCGAGGGATACTCTTGTGCTAATGACATCCACAACTTTGCGAGAAGCCCGTAAGCGGGTGTGGGGTTCCGTGATCTCTTTGCTCTCCGTGATCGACGGGGCTCCGATCAATATCCGAGACTCGATTGGTTCTGCCAACTACGTTGATGAGAACGGCCAGACCTTCGACCGTGCAGGATTATCTCTGATCGCAGCGGAAAAAAGCAGGACACGCGAGGCAATCGGAAAGTTCATTGGTCTTAAACAGAAACACGTTATTCTGATTGGTGACGAATTGGGCGAACTCAGCCCCGCCATTAAACAAGCCGCGCTCGCCAACTTAAGTAAAAACCCGCGCTTCGAATTTAAAGGCGCAAGTAACCCCTCAAGCCGCTTCGACGCATTCGGGGACTGGTCAACACCCGAGAACGGCTGGGATTCAATTACGCCCGAAGTGGACGACGAGTGGGTTACGAAGTGGGGTGGCAAGTATATTCGACTCGATGGTGAGCGCAGCCCCAACGTATTGGCGGGGCAAACGCTATACCCATTCTTACCTACGACAGAAAAAATCGAGGAGGACAAAGCCCTTCTAGGCGAAACAAGTAGAGCGTACTACCGAATGGTGCGTGCTGTGTTCTTCGACTCAGACGAGAACGAGGGCATCTACGGCGAGGCAGAGATGATTAAGTCTGGGGCAACTAAGGCGTGGGAGTTCAACGGGCCTACAACGCTGATTGCGGGCGTAGATCCGGCCTTCACCAACGGGGGTGACCGAACGGTAATGTACACGGCACGGGTCGGCTCCTTTGCTAATGGACAATATGGGTTACAGTTTGAGAAATATTATACACTAAACGACGACACGGCTAATAAAGCAGTGCCGCGCACATACCAGATTGTACACCAAATCCGAGACCACTGTTTGAAATTGGGGATCAAACCGGAAAACGTAGCGATTGACTCGACGGGCGCGGGCTCACCCTTTTGCGATGTCCTTGCCGGAGAGTGGTCAGATCAGTTCTTGCGCGTGCAATTCGGCGGCAAGCCCTCAGATCGGCGTGTGAGCATGAATAGTCAACTGACGGGGGAAGAGCTTTACACCAACCGTGTTTCAGAACTCTGGTTTGTGGGCAAGGAGTTCATGCGGACCCAACAGATCTGCGGGATCAATTCGGAACTGGCAAAGGAGATGTGCTCGCGCAGATACGACATGGTGAAATCCGGCACGTTGAAAGTGAAAGTCGAATCCAAGGCGGAACTGAAACAAAGATCCGGCCAATCGCCCGACCTTGCCGACGCAGCGTTTATTGCGCTTGATCTTGCAAGACAGAGGCACGGGCTGGTTGCGGTGGATGCCCCGAAGAATCGTGAGCAGGGGGTCTTCGGTATGCGACAGCCGCGCACTCTTCGCGATCTCGATGTCGTCAGCAGGTCTAAACACTCACAGATGATCTACGACTAAACCATCCAGAATGGACTTTCCTACACGGGAGGAAAATCTGAAGAGTTTCTCAAACTAGTGTAATTCATAATAATTCAATAATTTATGGGTTTCAAAAAGAAATGAATTAATGAGTTAATATGAATTACCTAAAGGGAAGAATACTTATAGGGTATCTTTTAACGGTATTTGTTAGAGCTTGCCGGACACCTTGTCCCATGCGGGCCAGAAGAGTTCGTCAAGGGCGCGGACGATAGGCTCCTGTTCGTAGGATTCGCTCCAGCTTACGCCCGAGATAAACAACGCGGCCTCGACCATTTCGTGCCGTATCGTTTCGCGAAGGAGTTTCTTGTCCTTAATTGTTTCCTTATCTAATTCGATGACCTTCGTCTCAGGCAGATACTGCCCGTAAGACTCCCCCCTCAAATCCTTGACGCGAATAGGAATCCTGTATCCTGCAATTTGAACACTCTTCGGGACCACTGATGAAGCATACAGGATTCAGGATACAGGGTCCAGTCCAAAATAATTACTTGCAATTTTGCTTTAGATGGTGCACGATTCCGTGTGTGTCGATTCAATTCAAAAGAACCCCTGACGGTAAGATCAAATACCGTGGCGAGTTCTTTGCTGGTTTTAATAAACCTAAGAAGGCACCTGCCGGAGACCCTAAGAAGTACGTGGTGCTCGCTAAGGACGGCTCTAAGGTCGCCAAAGTTAAGTTCGGGCAACGTGGCTACGAAGACTACTTGCAACACGGTGACACCAAACGTCGCGCTAATTTTAAATCCCGCATGAATTGCTCCGAATCAAAAGACAAGACAACCCCTAAATGGTGGGCTTGCAACTTTAACTGGTAACTTTAATAATTAAGAACTATGGCTATTCTGAATGTAACCGAAAAGCGAGCCGCAGAGGCTCAGCAAAAGAAACAAGAGATTTACCAGCAAGCCATTGCTTCTGGGTCTTCTGAACAGGATGCCGTTAAGGCGGCAGAAAGTTCCGGTTACGGATCTGCCACGCCTAGGCTAGATAAAATGGCTTTTGATGAGGCGCAAAGGCAGGAGCGTTTAAAAGCCGAAGGAGCGGCAGCACCGCCCGCCAAAAAAGATTTGCGTGTCGAACAGCTTATCCGAAAGTTCAAAGGCCAAGCACCGTTGGCCGAGACCCCAGAACAATTCGCAGCACAGATTAACACTAGCGCAGGCTACGGAGAAGAGAGTGCTATGTTCACACCAGCCGGAGTGGCTCGGGCTGTTGAGTCTGGTGTTGCCTCTGGGCTAAGCCCCGTACAGGCACGGGCGCAGATCGACGCGGCTACGGCTTCTATCCTCAAAGATGTCGGGGATAGGACAAGGATTACAAGTGGCTTGACGGGGTCCGCTCTACCTCCAATTTCAACAGCAGGATTGACCCCACTTGCTCCAACTGGCAAGGCTACTCCCGCCGCAACTACGAAACCATACGTGTTTCAAGGACCACCTGAATCTGCAAAAGGCACATTAGATACCACATCCGAAACCCCTGAGGAAGTCGAAAAAATTTCCGGTGCCCCAGAGAGCCCAACCGCACAAGCGGCGCGGTTTGGTGGTGTGGCACAGGTAGGATTAGTTCGCGGTCTTGGTGCTGGGGCTACTCAAGCAGAAAAGAAAGCGGCTGGGCTTACAAAATCAGCTTTGGAAAAAACGGTTGCTAGTGAAACCCTAGATGCCGCTGGCGAGGTTGCACTAAAAGGTTCTGCGGATTTGACGGAAGCAGCAAAGCTTACTAAACAGCAAGCCCTTGCCGCTGAACGCATGTCGAAGGTTGCACAGGGTTTGGTTACACCGGATGAGGTGGCTTCTAATGCAGACGAACTAAAGAGGCTTAAACAGATTTCATCCCAGAAGGTTGACCCAACAGCTTACGTTAAAAACGCCGAACTTGCAAAAGATAAAGCCAACCTTGCGTATAAAGCGGCCAAGGATGCCGAAGCCGCGCTTGAGGGAACCGTCATGGGCCTTGCTGGTAAGTCAGGCGATGTCGCTGTTGAGGCGGCAGAGATCACAGCAAAAGCCGGTAAAGCTGCAAAAACAGGAGAGATGCTCAGAAAGATTGCAGGCAGTAAAGTGCTTAAGGGTGCCGGAAAAGCTCTGGGTATTGTTGATGCGGCAACTATGGGTATTGAGACATATAGCCTTGCCACTGATGAGAACTTGCGGAAACAGCGTGTTGCCGAACTGGAAGAAGCTGCTAAGGGTAGTGACTATCTGAGCGGAAAAGGCGCAGCACAAGGGTTCTTTAATCCCGTTGGAACCCTATACGGATTCGGAGCATTGTCCGGTCAGGCCCTTGAAAGCAGAGCCAATGCAAAAGAAGCAGAGGCCGGAGCACGTAAAGCCGAAGAGGTATATAATGCCAGACTAGAGGCCCGACGTAAGCTCATCAGCGACGAAGATCTCGAAAAACTATCACAAAAAGAACGCTCCGCATTAATGGCTTCTGTTCGTAAAGCAAATAAATAATTATGGCCCTTTCTGATTTTGACTCCCTAGAGGATACCGAAGCACCCGTAGAAGCTACAGCTTCGATGGAGCAGACTCCTTACGAGAAAGAATTTTTGCCCGCTCAGCAAAAATACTTTAAAGCGTTGTCGCAAGACCCGAAACTAAACCCCCTACTAAGGGCGCAGTTAGCTAAGAGTAATATTGATTCCGCTCAAAAAACCTACATGGAGCGTGCAAAGGTTGAGCAGGCGGGCATGGATATCAAGGCCAGACAGATGCAGTTTGAGACCGCTAAGTTCACCTTGGAAGAAGCGCGGGAGGAAGCCGCTCGTAAGCGGAATATGTTTGGTGAACTTTCTAAATTGCAGGAGGAACTTAACCCTGTAATGAAAGATACGACGCTTGATTCTGTTGCCAAAAAGGATATCTACGGGCAGCTAGGCGTAAAATACGCTGGCGTTGCTGCGGTTAATCCTGCTGTTGCCAATGCACTTAACGCAGCTAACTCCAGCCTTAGCGCACAAACTAAAGATCGCGTTACTAAGCTCGACTACTTCAATGCCGGAGCCGATCCAAGATACCTTGCGGCGTATGAAGGAGAAATTGGACGCCCACTAGGAGCCAATGAAGATGTGCCTATTGATATCTATGGTGCTGGTCTTTATTCCGGCAAACAGCTAAAGGAACAGATGGAGCAAGAATCTAAAGCTGCACAGGATAGGTTCCAAAAGCAGTATGCTGGATTGAATAAAGTTCTGGATGTTGCTATCGAAGGTAAGCTACTTAAGAACACACTAGACCCCTTGAAGCCATCAAACGAGTTTGAAAAGCCTGCAACCAAAGAAGCGGTAACTGTTCTTGTAAATCAATTCGGAACGCCGGAAGAACAGAAAAAGTTCCAAGGCGGAAGTGCTATTGATCAACTTACTATTGGACAAGGCATCGCAATTGGTATCCAATCCGGCACACGGTTGCCCGCACCCGCACCCGCAAAGCTCGCACGACCCGATCTCCGCTCACCTTTCACTACTCCGTCTAAATAGACCTCCTCTAAACACATACAACTGAATTACCACAATGCTGGAAATTAAACCGTTTGACGCATGGGCTGAAGCCAATGCCACCACCGACCGATCCGAAAAAATCAAGCAATATGCCGATTACGTTCGGACTAATGCCTACAAGAATGGGCAGCTTGATGAAAATAGTGAGCAGGAAATTCAACAAGGCATGTATGACCGCGCTGTTGTTGATGGTCTGATTGCAGAGGATGAGCCCGAAGCCGATGTTAAGCTGAAGATGCAGGGTTTGCTTACCCCGACGCAGAACAAGGATGCCGATGCGAAGTTCCTGCTCGACTATTACCAAACTGACTTTGCTGCGGATAGCTCTGAGTACTCGCAGAAAGCCCCGACGATCCAGAAGTATCTCTCGCTTAAACAAGTGTCGCCGGATAAGGTTGGTGACCTACAAGGAATCATTGATGGATATCTTGATGACAAGAGTGCAGTGAAGAGTGCTCGTCTGTCCGCTGTTGACAGAGGAGACTATCGCGTTGTCTCTGTTGAAGAAGAAGGCGGTCGCCAGCTTTATACCGGAGCGGACACCAAACCGGAGAACCTAAACGGAGAACTTGATTCTCTGATTAGCAATGGAGCTATCTCTCCTTCCGATCTTCGCAGCGTCAAAGAACTGATGTCGCCTATTAACGGTGGCAAATCAACTGTTGCAGAGGGTACGCGATATAGCGTGTTCGACAATACGGTTCGTGAGCTTGCTAAGAAAGATCCCGCCCTCCGTAGTTCTCTCGATCAGGAAGCCGCCCGTATCCGTGAGGCTAAGCGTGAGTCACAAATGACTACTGGCGAGTCCATCTTTGAGGGCATCAAGGAGGTAGTGGCTGTTCCGTTTGACGCGCTGTCTAATGTTATTACTAGTGCCTTTGGTCTTTCCCATCCTGAAGAACAAGCACCCACACCGTCCGAACTTATTGCAAACAACAAGGCAATCACAAGTCGGTTCTCAAATACTGAAGTAGATAAATTTTTAGGTGACTTCCTTAAACGTCAATCTGGACCTGTCTATCGCGCCGACAGGCCGGAAACCGGAATCGATGTGGACAGTTTGGGTAGTCCCATTGTTAGCCCTGCCCTTATCGCAAACAAGGCTCAGTTTGAGAAAGCCCTCAGTGTGGCTTCACTGAACGATGATCAGAAAGAGCGGGCCACCATTGGTCGTCAGGCTGCTCTTGAGACCGAAGCACCGAAGATTCTTAAACTTATCTTAGGCGAGAGTGGCGAAGCCGCATCGAGTTTTGCACAGGCTAAGTCTGCTGGCAAAACAGACGCGGAGTTCGTTGAAGAGTGGGTTGGCAATAACTCGCAGAATTATGACGGCATGTCGGAGCGGCTCCAACAGTTGGGCATGAGCACCTTCTCTGCTCTCGCGACACTTCCTGCTGGCATTGGTGCCTTGATGGGCTTTGAGCCCGCCGCCAAAGCACTTGTTGCCATGAACAAGGAGCAGTCTGATCGCGAAGAATACTCGCGTCTTTTTGGTGACGAGTTTGGTTTGGGCTTCCAACTTATCAATACGATCCCCCAAGTTGCAACCGATATCCTAGCTACTATTGGAACTACGGGTCTATATACCGCAGCCAAAGGCGTTGCTCGCGGTGGCGCAAAAGCGGTTACTCGCGAAGCCTTGCGTGGTGCCGTGTCTATGGTTGATGACACGACCGCTGTGTTGGTTAAAGATGCGGCAAAGGCAGGCGGCGAATCTCTTGTCAGCACGGCTTTTAAAGAAGTCGGAGATAATCTTGCAGTTAAACTAGCCCGTGCCGAGCAGCTTGTGCCCTTATTTGCTACAACCCTCACGCGGTCTTCCAGTTCGCTTTACGGGTCTATCTACGGCCAACTACCAGATACCATGAGCCATGATGAGAAGCATCAAAACGCTTTTGGTTACGCAATTGCAGGAGGACTAAGCACTGCCGTCATCACTGTTGGAATGAGTTTCCTAGGCAATGGTGTTGGTGGTGTTGAAGATCTTGCAACGGGCAAGTTCCGTCCCGCTACCCTTGCTGATGAGACAGCCACCAATGTACGTAAGGTTCCAGTTAGCGAACTTAACTACAAACAAGCCAAGTTCCTTTACGAGAATCTGGATAACGCCGGAGCTAAGCTCTCCGACGGGGCCTTTAAAAAGGTTCTGCGTACCCATATCGGTGGTGAATATAAGAACTATCTAAGGACGGTCATTAAGGGCGGCGGTGGTGAAGGCTTCGAAGAAGCACTCGATACTGCAATCCAAGGACGCATTGAAGATGCCGCGCTAGACAAGAATACTCCGATCTCCGAGCGCGTGAATCAGATCTTCACTGCCTTTACTTTGGGCGGTATCCTAGGTTCGGCAGTGCCCGCCGTTAGCCAGATTACAGCACCCCTTCAGCAGTCTGAGATCTCTCTTGCTCTCGACGCACGCGCCTCAGTGCTTACTAAGGTAGCTAACGATCTACGTAAGACGGGAAGCAGTGCGACTGCCGAAGTCCTGCAACGCCAGCTTAACGACGCACAATCCGCAGCCAATGCACAGAAGCAACTTGAGATCGCGGCACAGCAACAGAAAGAAGAGCGAGTCAAGTTCGAAGAGGTTGTCACAAACATAGACAAACCTATTAGCTTCGACCCTGTTGGGCAAGCTGAGTTGCCAATTGGAGACACACGTTCGATGGTGTTGCCTGAGACAACTCGGTTCCTTACAGACTTTGAAGGTGAGCGTGCCTATGTTGGTTCCTACGGCGGAACCCTTGAGCGCGTGGGTGATGCAGTCCACCTCAACCTTGATGAGCCTAGGGCCGATGGTGTTACTCATCTTGTTGTTGGCAATAAATTTCAACCGATTGATAAGTCTGGCGTTCGCATTGACCGTAAGCGGTTGATGGTTACCGGAGAACACAGAGGATCTATCCCCGCTGGAACTCCTTATGTTGCACCAAACCCAAAGAACAAACAACAGTTTGCACTACCACCTGAAGTAGAGAATGTATCTCTCGCTCAAGATATGGCAGATGCTCCGGTTCTTCGCATTAAAAATGCGCGTCTTATTGGGCAGGAGAATATCCTCAGCGACATTATTCTCACGGATAAAGGACAGATCGAAGATGCTCTTCGCTATTACAATCTTGAGTTTGCAGAACTCAGCAAGCCAGAGAATATCCAACAACTTGAATTGGGTCTGTTTGATGAGCCTCCTGTAATTGAACCCGCCACTACCCCCGTAGCAGACCCAACGGCAGTCATTACACCACCGACCCCTGTTGCGGTTAAGGGCAGGGGCAAGAAGACCACCACAATACCAGTTAGTGTTGATGGTGGCAAGCCGATGGATGTTGCCACTACGCCTGCTGAGGTTGTCTTAGCAGACGCTGGGCAAACTGGAATCACACCCCCGACGAAACCACAAACGGAAGAGGGTACGTTTGTGAACGGCCTTATCAGGGAGAGCCCACTAGCACTAGCATTGCTTGATGTTTCACGCCAAGGCTATTCCGCTGAAGCAATTAATAATGTAGCCCAATCATTTACCGACGATGACTTTGTAGATCTTCAAGCGCGTATTGATACGGCAAACAATTTTGCTTTAGGTCTTGATGACGCCATTAGTGGAACCCGACAAGAGGTTCTTAGTTCTATCAACATTATGCAGGCCACCCTTCATCGCGTTGGGGTTGCTCAGTTCACGCCCGCTAAAGCACCTGCTGTTGTTTCTGAGGTTATTGCCGAAGAAACCCCACTTGTTGTAGAGACCACCACCCCCACACCAGCACCTA
>Ga0209354_10001091_pt1 | contig 12055 bp, 17 predicted proteins | sample LauGreSpBDMM15DD_2_FD_187562 | JGI IMG/M metagenome (GOLD analysis project Ga0209354, IMG submission 187562) | Freshwater lake microbial communities from Lake Michigan, USA - Sp13.BD.MM15.DD (SPAdes) (version 2) | ecosystem: Environmental > Aquatic > Freshwater > Lake | place: Lake Michigan...
TGATTGACGGTAACTGGTTGAGGCTCGGAGCATGATTCAGTATCAAGTGATCTGTATGCATCGAGTCGGCAACCCTCGCAAACTGACCGAGAGCCAAGCGTCAGAGCTGCACACCAACCCATCCATCGTGATGACGCTCCTGAACCAAGATCAGCATCTTGACCGCTATGTCAAGGTCATCGTGGACGGTACTGTCGCCGGCTATCAGACCTACCGCCAAGGCAAGCGCGTCACATTGGAAGACATCCTATGAGCATCTATCGAGCGCCCAGACCAGAGTCAAACTGGACTCAGATCCGTAACGAGATCATTGAGGATTCGCGTCTGACCTTCAAGGCCACAGCAGTCCTCATCTTCGTCCTGTCCAAGCCCGACAACTGGCGAACCTCCACACGGCACCTCGCCAGTGTCAAACGCGAGGGCATAGATGCCATCAGGACAGCCATGACAGAGCTCGAGTCCGCCGGCTACATCAAGCGCCGAAGATACCAAGACGAAGGCGGAAAGTGGCAGTACGACACTCTCGTCTTTGACACTCCACAGCGTGTGAATAACACTGTGGGAAACACATCACCGCAGGTCAAACCTCGTGGGGATAATCCCTGTGGGGATAACCCCGATGTATATCAAGAACTAAAGAACAAAGACTATGAGATAGTCCCTACGCGTACTCAAGTAGCAGATCACTCAGCCTGTGGACAATGCAGAGACACAGGCTGGCGCGTCATCAAAGGCTTAGAACTAGAGAAGTGCGGATGCCTCGTCGGCATGGAGCTTCATGGCAGGTAACCCGATCTACGGAACCAAACGCTGGAAGGAAGTTCGCCGGCTTGTACTCGAGGAGGATGGTGACTGCCACTGGTGCAGGCTCAAGGGCAAGCGCACCAAGGCCACTCAAGTTGATCATGTCATAGAGCTTGATCGTGGAGGCGACCCCTATGACCGAGGGAATCTAGTGAGCTGCTGCAGCAGTTGCAATGCATCTCGTGGAGCGCGTTTCGTCAATGCCAAAACAGCGCAACGAATCCAGAATCGCAATAACGCATCCAAAACTTCTTTTTCTGTCAAAACCTCTACCCCGAGCCCCCACTCGGAAATCCCCTCAACCAGCCTGAACCAGCAGGGACTAAGCGGATCGGAGTCGGATATTCCAACATCGGGCAGGATCGAGCCGAGACTGGTCACGCCCGTCCCAGCCGGCGAGAGTTTCGGCCCTGCCCTAACCTTGTGGGCGAAGCGCGTGCTCAACATTGATCTGATGGAGTGGCAGAAGCGGATCGTGAATGATGCTCTTACTGTGGACGACAACGGTGACTTCATCTTTCGTGAAGCGTGTGTGTCCACAGCGCGTCAGTGTGGGAAAAGCTTGGTGATGAGAGCGTGCGCAGGGTTCTTTGCGACCGAGTACGCAGCGCATCGAATGGAGCCACAGACGATCGTCATCGTTGCCAACCAGAAGCGCCGAAGCATGGCCCTCTTCCGTGATGTCGTGCGCGACCTTGAGGACAAGTTTGAGATGAAGGTCAGATGGCAGAACGGTGACGAGCGGATCAACTTCCCAGACGGATCATCTATCTCGGTCGTTGCAGCTTCTGCTCACGCTCACGGCATGACAGCGACGCATCTTCTCGTGGACGAACTCTGGGACATCAGTCCCGAAGTAGTGTTTACAGCTCTACGGCCTTCACAGATAGCAGTCAAGAATCCGATGATGATGATGTTCTCCACCGCCGGCGACCAAGGGAGCACAGTGCTCCTACAGCTTCGAGAGCAAGGGATGGCAGCGATTGATTCGGGCCGAACTGGATCTCTGTACTTTGCGGAATGGTCACTGCCACCCGGAGTGAGTCTGGAAGATCGGCAGTATTGGGGCTGGGCGAATCCTGCACTCGGAACAACGATCACGATGAAGGCGCTAGAACTTGCGTTCGACTCGCCGAACCGTCAAGCGTTCATCCGAGGCCACCTGAATCTGTGGGTAGACAGCACCAACAGTTTCCTACCTTTGAACCTGTGGCAGGATCGGCAGACCGTTGATCCGATGCCTCCGATCCAGTGGATCGTCATTGACTCATCGGTAGACGAGTCACGCTATGTCGGGATCGGTTGCGCGTACGACGGGACACGCGTGATCGTGACGACCGAGTTTGTCGTGGAGTCCGCCCAGCAGATGTGGGCCGAAGTCGTGACTCGAATGTCCGACCCATCCGTCAAGCTCGCGTGTACTCCATCACTGGAGATCCACTGCCCTCCAGACCTTCGCCGAAGGATGACGATCGTTGGCTATGCCGAACTCATCAAGTGGACAGGTGCAGCTCGTGCAATGATCGTAGAAGATCGCGTTCGCCACACTGGCGACCTTGCACTCTCAGAACACTTCGCTCGAGCAGTAGCAGTCAAGACTGGCGGAGCGATCGTGCTCAGTTCGCAGAAGAGTCCAGGCCCCATAGAGCTCGCCCGATGCTCAGTGTGGGGCATCATGCTCACATCACGACCAAGAGCATCAGCCAAACCACAAATGGCTTTCGGCTGACCCTAGTGGACACGCGCTTGCAAGTTTGAGAGACTCGCAAGCGATGGCACTCTTCGGAAGTAAGAAGCAAGACGCGACCCCCGCGTTCGCACACGCACCGCTTCAAGCTGCAGCAGGTTCTGCCTCACAAAGCGGACTCGGCCAGTTTTGGAGTTACACCGTCGGGGCGGCTTCAGAGCTGGCCTTGTCCGTGCCAACCGTGTCTCGAGCGACACAGATGATCATCTCTCTCGTCGGCTCACTTCCCCTCCGCCACTACACGACACAATTCAACGGCGAACGGTACGAGAAAATCTATCTTGAGAACGAATCATGGATGGACACTCCAGACCCAACCCTGACCCGTAACTTTGTCATGTCGAATCTGTGCATGGATCTCATGATGCGCGGACGCGCGTTCCTCTATGTGACTTCACGCAGCTCTGCCACTGGACGGCCTCTCGCTTTCCAGTGGATGCCCTGCGAGATGGTTGACACATTGGATCAACCCGGCCCGCAGTTCTTCGGAAAATCCAACAGCATCACATTCAACGGGATCAACATTCCGACACAAGATGTCATCCAATTCCTCGCACCCGTTCAAGGATTCCTCTGGACAGGTCGCCGAGTCCTAGAGACCGCCATCAAACTAGATCGCTCAGCTGAACGCTTCGCCTCAAATGAGATCGTCGCAGGCTACTTACAGCAGACCGACTCGTCCGAACCTCTTGACGCTGAATCGCTCGGTGAGCTCGCTGCAGCATGGTCAAACGCTCGACGAGTAAACGCTGTCGGCGCACTGAACAGTGCTGTCAAGTACGAACAATTCGACACAGACCCGAGCAAACTCCAGCTCGTAGAAGCTCGGAACTTCAGCGCACTTGAACTGTCTCGAGCAATCGGAGTCCCTGCGTACCTTTTAGGAATCGGGATTTCCGGCTACAATTATTCCAACGCGACACAGGCCAAGCAAGATCTCTATCTGCTCGGCGCGAAGCTCTACATGGACTGCATCCAAGAAACCCTCAGCGGTACAGACATCCTTCCGCGTAATAGGTTCGTGGAATTTGACACCGAAGATCTGATAGCAGATGTAGAGATGAACCGTACAGAGATTGACATTGAAGAACCAGCCTCATCACGAACCCCTCAGGACATGAACTCATGATTCGACTTACTGCTCAACAGATCACACTTGACGCTTCCGCCGATGGCGAACCATCACGCCAGATCACAGGTCTCGCCGTTCCTTGGAATGTCAAAGCGACTTTGAGTGGTGGAGAATCGGTCGTATTCCTTGAAGGCTCACTTCCCGAAGATGGCCCGATGCCGAAGCTTCTGGAATATCACGACGAGACACGCGTCATCGGACGCGTCACCGAGAGACTGTCAACTAGCGATGGACTATTGTTCGTCGCCAAGTTGAGCGCCACTCGTGCAGCTGACGACGCTCTCGCACTGCTCGCCGATGGCGCTCTAGATTCGGTCTCCGTTGGCGCAGTGCCTACTAAGTTCAAGCGCCTCGCAGACGGGACGCTAGAGGTCTCTGAGGCTAAGTTCGTTGAACTCTCGGTCGTCACAACACCGGCATACGCCGATGCACAGGTCTACTCAGTCGCAGCCTCTTCACCCGAAGAGGAAGCACCCGACGAAGAAGAAGAAACACCAACCCCAACCCAACCATCCGAGGAGGATGAAATGTCAGAAGCAATCGAAGCAGCAGTACCCACTGCCCCCATCCAATACGCAGCAGCGAAGCGCGAGTTCAAGCTTCCCACCGCTGCCGAGTACATGATCAAGTTCTTGGCTGGCGGATCTGAGTTCGCTGAGTTTAACCAGCGCATTCATGCAGCTGCACCAAATGTGACGAGCACTGATGCACCGGGCCTGTTACCAGTTCCGATCATCTCGCCGATCTATAACTCGTTTGTAGCGAATTATCGCCCATTGATCACTGCAATGGGAGTCCGTCAGATGCCCGCATCTGGCAAGGTGTTCATTCGACCGAAGGTCACCACGCACACGACCATCGGTGCAAGTAACGGCGAACTCGTCGCACTTGATCAAGGCACTTTCGTCGTGGACGACATCCAGATCACGAAGGCCCTATACGGTGGCTATGTCAACATCTCAGAAGAATCAATGGACTTCACCTCGCCCGAAGTTCTTGGTGCATTGATTGACGACATGGCACGCATCTACGCTAACGCTACCGATGTCGCAGCTTGTGCAACATTCGAAGCAGGAGTCACTCAGACCGAAGCATTGACCTCAGGATCAACACCTGCCGATTGGGTTTCGTTCATCTACAACTCAGCAGAGCAGATCTTGACCAACTCGAACGGTAACCTGCCTAACGTGCTCGTGATGTCGCCCGCGTATTACGCGTCGCTCGGAGCACTTGTGGACGATGCTGGTCGTCCGTTGTTCCCGAATGTCGGCCCACAGAACGCAGTCGGCACCGGCGCATCGGCCTCAACCTTTAACGGCAACGCTTTCGGCTTGTCGCTCGTGGTTGACCGTAACTTGGTCGCTGCAGGCGGAAAGAACCTTTATGTCGGTGACAGCACTGGCTTCGAATGCTGGGAACAACAGCGCGGTGCGGTCAGTGTGGATTTGAGTGACGGCGCACTCGGTCGCGTCATAAAGTTCAGAGGTTACTTTTCCTCCGTACTCATTGACGAAACCAAGTTCGTCAAGCGAGCCTGAACCGACTAGACGAGTAGAGAGAACGAACGATGGCAACATTTACAGTCACGCATCAGATGGTGCTTGACAATGTTGCCATCGTTCAGACTCTTGAAAACACTGACATCGCTATCGGTCAGACGATCACACTGTCAGGATGTGCAGCACAGCTCAACGGCAGTCATATCGTCTTCGCAGTACCGACCTACCTCTTTCTCGGAACAGATGAAGAAGGCGACTACCTTTTCGATTCGGATGTCATCATTCCGAACCAGTTGCTATTCCAAGATGTCGGCGACGATCTTCCTCGAGAAGCAGTTGATCCAGTCGGCTCGCTTGTCTGGACTCAGACCTGCACTTGGATCACAGTGAGCGATCTCACCGAGTTCCTTGGCATTAGCGGAGCGACCGCCAATGACACAGCGTTCATGACCTCATCAGTTAACGCTTCAAATGCTTGGTCATTCAAACGCAGAGTTCAGGCCGGCTACCATGACTCATTGACCAGCGTCCCAGACGCTGCAGTCAAAGCTGGAGTCGTGCTCATGGCTGCGAGCTTGTATCGAGAGCGCGGAAGTTTGGACTCCTTTAACAGTTTCCAAGACATGAACATCTCCGCACCTGTCGCTTCAATGGGTCGGATTAACCAGTTGCTCGGCATCAAGAGATCGCAGGTCGCATGAGATGGCAGGCATCTTCACAGACACGATCAGCGCTGTCTCGGCGACGATCACAGCTCTCGGCCTTGTGCCGGTCACTGACCCTCGGAACGCTCGACCTCTTACTGTATTCATTGAGCTTCCTGTGTTCAGTGCGTTCAATAACCAGACAGCGGACATCACGATTGATCTCCGAGTGTTGGGCGCGCCACCCGGCAACCAAGACACTACGGACTACATACTCGGAGTCGTTGATCAACTGATGGACTCCTCCCTCGCAGTCATCTCTGGCAGACCTACGATCGCATCAATCGGATCTGCCGAGTTACCTGCTTACGACCTCACAATTAGAATCGGCACCAGCCGCGTATAAAGGACAAAACAATGGCCACAGTTACCTACCTATCCAACCCCACCGTCACGGTCACAAGCCCTTCGGCGTACACGCTTACCGATCACTGCTCGGCAGCGACCTTGACGCTCACCGCTGAGGCACTCGAGAACACGGCCTTCGGTCAGACCTCACGCACCTTCACCGCTGGGCTTTACAACAATGAGCTCACGCTCACACTGTTCCAGAGCTACGGCGCGACCGAAGTTGAGACCATGCTGAACGCAATGTTCGGAGTCGCTTCAACGATCGTCATTAGTCCTGCCGGCGCAACCGAGTCAGCGAGTAATCCCGAGTACACCTTGACAGGTTGCTACTTGGAGACCGTGACTCCGATCCTCACCACTGTTGGCGAGCTCTCAGTAGTCGAAGCAACCTTTATGGGCGGAACCTTCGTCCGCGACATCACCTGATCTAGTAAGTAATCCGAACCCCGACTAGGAGAACACATGAAACTCACACTTAGTGTCAAGCTCGCCGACGGCGAGACCTACCAAGTAACCACGAACCTCTTCGTGATTATCTCGTGGGAGCGTAAGTTCAAGCGACGAGCATCAGATCTGTCAAGTGGGATCGGGATGGAAGATCTAGCCTTCATGGCCTACGAGGCCAGTAAACAGCAAGGTCATCCAGTAGCGATCTCATTTGATGAGTTCGTCAAGAAATTGGAAGATCTAGAAGTCGTGGAGACTGCATCGCCAGTCCCTACGCAGGAGGCTTCCGGCGACAACTAGCAGCTCTGCTAGTTGAGACTGGGTTCTGGCCTCCAAACATCACATTCGAGACAGACGATCTGGCGACTTGCGTCCAGATCATCAATGAACAAAGACGGAAAAAATAATGGCAGCATCAGTCGGAATCGAGTATGACGGACTGAAGCAGGCTCTCCGTGAGATCGGCAAAATTGATCCTGCTCTTCGTCGGCAGATCACTAAGGACATTAAGTCCGCTGCAGACCCTTTAGTCTCTGCGATCAAGGACTCAATTCCGTCGTCGCCACCGTTAACCGGACAGAAGCACAACGGACGCACAGCTTGGAAGAATGAGTCAAAGAACATCGTCGTCAAAGTGGACACACGCAAGGCTCGCAAACGCAACCTAGAGCAAGGCGCACAATTCGAGTCCATCGGCACAGTCAGGATCACTGCAAAAGGTGCAGCTCTCTCCATGACCGACATGGCAGGACGAGGCCCAAACCAAACACGCAACAGGAACCCACTTCGAGCACGCCCAAACTTTGCTCAAGATCTGACCAGCAAACTCCGCACACCGTCACGCTTCGTCTGGGCGCGCTCCGATGACTTCATAGACGAAGTCACTAGAAATGTTGACAAGATCGTTCAAGAAGTAATGGGCGAAGCACAGAAGAGGATCGTGAAACGCTGATGGCTATCAACCTCCCCATCATTTCCGAGTGGAATCCTGCCGGCATCAACCGAGCCATTAACGACTTCAAGAAACTGGAGACGACAGGACAGAAAGCATCCTTCGCCATTAAGAAGGCTGCAGTCCCGGCAGGGCTCGCTCTCGCAGCTCTCGGCGCTGTCGCTTTTGACGCTGTCAAAGCGTTCGCCGAAGATGACGCTGCAGCCCAAAAACTTGGCACGACACTCAAGAATGTCACCAACTCAACCGATGCACAGATCTCAGCAGTTGAGGAGTTCATCACAAAAACTTCAATCGCTGCAGCAGTCACAGACGACGAACTACGCCCAGCACTCGACAAACTGGTTCGAGGGACAGGGGATGTCACACGAGCCCAAGACCTGCTCAACCTTGCGCTAGATATCTCAACTGGTACAGGGAAGGATCTGGGCGCTGTCTCAGATGCACTGTCAAAAGCGTATAACGGCAACTTTGCAGCACTCAAAAAACTAGACCCAGCACTTGCCTCACTCATTGAAGAAGGCGGAGATGCTGACGAAATCTTTGGTCGTCTTGCCGGAACATTTAAGAACCAAGCCTCAACTGCTGCGAACACGACTCAGGGCAGGATGAAGAGTCTGTCTATTCAGATGGGCGAGTTCAAGGAATCTGTCGGTGCAGCTGTCGCTCCTCTCCTGGAGAAGCTGCTTCCAGCGTTTACATCTCTCGGCAACTTTACTCGAGACAACACAGGACTCGTCGTCGCTTTTGGTGCAGCGTTTGTCGTACTTGCCACGACTGTTCTCGCAGTTAACGCAGCGATGAAAGCGTACGCAGCCATTCAGGCCATCGTCACCGTAGCCACAAACATCCTGACCGCATCCACTTATGCACTGTGGATCGCCACAGGTGTCGCAGTAATCATTGCGATCATTGCTGCACTGGTCGCTTTACAGGTCAAGTTTGACATCTTCGGCAAAACCGTCAACGCAGTCAAAACAGTATTCACTCAGCTCTGGGATGTCGCCCGTTTCGTGTTCGGTGCAATCAAAACAGGATTCGAAGGACTCAAAGATCTTGGTGCTTCAATCTTTGACGGCATTGGCGGAGCGTTCAAAGGAGTCATTAACGCTGTCATCGCAGGTCTAGAAGGCGGACTCAACTTTGCCATCAAAGGCCTAAACATCATCCTCGACGGCATTGACAAAGCTGCAGGCCCTTGGGTCAACTTCGGCGAGATCCCGAATGTCAAACTGCCTCGACTAGCTGAGGGAGGAATTACGACAGGCCCCACAATCGCCATGATCGGCGAAAAAGGGCCCGAAGCCATCATCCCATTAGACCGACTCGGCAACATGGGCGGAAACACGATCAACATCACAGTCACTTCAGCAGATCCGAACGCTGTCGTCGCAGCTTTGCAACGCTATGTCCGAATGAGTGGCCCAGTGCCAGTGACCACAAGGCCACTATGAGCAATCAGAACCTCTGGAAGGTCACAGTGGACGGATACAGCCTTAACGGCTTCGTCTATTCGCTGTCATTCTTTAACGGGAAGAAGAGATGGCTGGAGAACTATTCGCCTCAAACGCTGTCGCTCACTATTGACAACTCGACAGGTCTCGCGTCCGCTTTCTTGCCCGGATCAGAGATCAAAGTGTTCAGGGATGGAGTAGGCACGAACAACAACGCTCGAAGCTTCTTTTACACTCAAAGCGTTTCATACGATGACGGCTTCCAGTACGCCTCAGGTGGAGCGACAGCAACGATCACAGCGATAGATCTGTTCGGAGTGTTGTCGCGTGAGCAACTCGTAGAAGAGGATCTAGGCGACCTCAACACGCTTGAGCAACTGTCCCCATACACAGCACTCATCAGCTTCACAAACGACGGAAACAGTGCAGCGTATGGGACTCTCAATTACACCGGCACGATCGGCGCTCGACTCGCCCAAAATATGCAGACCGAACACGGCCTCATGATCAACTACGGCGACACGATCAAACTGTTAGCAAGGTCTCAGGTCGGCGAAAATGTCTCAACATTGTCATTCGGTGGCACTGCATCAGCGACAGTACTCCCCATGAACGCAGTCTTCAGGTCTGCCCTCGGAGATTCATTCAACAATGTCGTCACAGTAGACGCTCCAGTCGGATCGTACACAGCGACAAACGCCGTAGGAGTTGCTCTCTGGGGAACATGGGCAACAACTACGACACAAGTGGACGGATCGTTGACGCAAGTCCAAGGATGCGCCGAATATCTAGCCGCTCTTATGGGCGACGCGTTAAGCGAGAATCAGGTCTACTTTGAGATCCATGTATGGGACTACGCAGTCAACCCCTCAACTCTCACACTGTTCCAGCAGTACAACGACTTCATCAGTCAGAACATAGATGTCGTCTACCGCACACCCGGCACAGCCTCAGACACGACCTACAAATGCGTCATCGAGGGACTACAGATCAACTCAGATCCCGAGAAGACCGAGTATGTGTTCTACCTCACCCCAGCCGAGCTCTATCGTTCATTCATCCTTGACGATCCGATCTTCGGTACTCTTGACAACAACAGACTCAGCTACGGCCTAGCAGGGTTCTAAGGAGACAACATGGCTATCCCTACCCTCCCAACATTCTCTGCCGGCGAGATCCTGACTTCAGATGTGATGAACGATGTCTCAACACTCGGCAATTATCAAGGACTCTTCCACATCAAGACGCAAACGATCGGCAACGCAGTGTCCAGCGTGACCGTGACAGGCGCGTTCTCGTCAGACTTTGACAACTATCTCATCACAGTCACTGGCGGAACATTTAACACGAGTTTGGTGTGGGGACAATTTCAATTTAGTTCGGCCCATACAACGGGATATTACGGTGCTGCACAATTCATAGACACCGCAGCAGCAGTGACTAATCAGGGAACATCAAACCTTGGTCGTTTACTCGTGACTCGATCATCAACTACCACCGCAGGCGTTTCGTCTTGGTCAATCAATGTCGCCAATCCGACAAATGCTGTCCGCAAAAGTATCTGGGGACAATCTTCAGGAGGAAACATGGTCACTCACGGTGGCTACTACGATTCCACAAGCTCATTCACCCAATTCGTATTATCACCAACAGCCGGAACACTCACAGGCGGAACAATCCGCGTCTACGGATACAGGAACTCACTATGACACCAGAAGAATACATGGCCCTCTACCCACAAGACTCCGTCTACATCCAAATAGACGACACCGAACGACTCATGACAGACGAAGAGTACGAGGCATGGGTTGTCAATAGCGTCTACAACATCAACAACTTGACAACATGAAAACTCTTGCCGTGATCGCAGCTCTCGCCGTCGTCCTCATGTTCGTCGTCACTGGATGCAATGACCGCACTCGAGACACCTGCGAAACCAAACCCACAGCCCCAAGGTGCGAACAATGAAGAAGTACACCAACTCAGAGATCAAGGCCAGACTGATCCTCATCGTCGGCATCACACTCTCGGCGACATTCGTCCTCAGCACAGGTTCACTGATCTACGGACTGCTTTTTGTCATCCAGCCGATTGACAAAGTTTCGCCCAATGACGAATCTGCATGGGCTCTCTTGTCTCCGATGATGCTCTTCCTCACCGGAGCACTATCAGGAATCCTTGCCAGTAACGGCCTCAAAGACAAAGGGGACAAAGATGACATCTAGACCGTACACAGGTAACAAAGACGGAAACCATCCCACACCACGCGCCGGCACAAAGCGATTCGTCGAGTTCTGTGAGTATTTGTTCGGCGTAAAGAACATCGGCATCTATGCGAACCGTCCGATGCGTTCAGGCTCATCGCTGTCCGTTCATGCCACATGGCGAGCAGTAGATCTTCGAGGCACAATCCCTCAGCGCAGAGCTCTCGTGGAGTTCCTCTATGAGCACCGTGACGATCTGAACATTGAAGAGATCCATGCTTACGATGGCACTGGATGCCCTTTGACAGGACTTGAAAAGTGGGGAGCAGGCTACCGATGCGATCGTGACGCTTGGAAGGCTTGGACTGCCACACGCAACGGCGGAACACCCGGAGCACAGTGGACTCATGTTGAGATCTCGCCACTTTTTAGTGACAATCCAAAGCTTGTCGAGGAAGCGTTCGCTCGAATCTTCGCCGAATGACTTGACATCGCGTCGCTCATTCGGTCAACTGTTTGAGCCAAGAGAGCACAGCATCAGCTGAGCCCCGACACTGGAGGCACATAATGCACCCGTTCAAGTTCCTCGCCCTTGTGGCGTTCGCCTATTTCAGTCTTGTCGTGGTCTTCGGATCATCGTCAGAATCACCGCCAGAGACCACGATCAAAGTCCCTCAAACTGTCCAGATCGTTCCGCTGACCGATGAGCAGATCGCAGACCAAGAAGCCCTGATCGCTCAGATGATCGCAGAGGAGAACGC
>Ga0209354_10001103_pt1 | contig 11996 bp, 10 predicted proteins | sample LauGreSpBDMM15DD_2_FD_187562 | JGI IMG/M metagenome (GOLD analysis project Ga0209354, IMG submission 187562) | Freshwater lake microbial communities from Lake Michigan, USA - Sp13.BD.MM15.DD (SPAdes) (version 2) | ecosystem: Environmental > Aquatic > Freshwater > Lake | place: Lake Michigan...
CAATGCTGGGACGCGGGCGGCTCATAATACCGCGGCAGCGCGAGTGGGTAAAATGCAACTTAGCTTTTAATTAAAATTTATACTAATATTAAATAGAAATGCAGATCTTCGTGAAGACTCTGACGGGCAAAACCATCACACTCGAGGTTGAATCTAGCGACTCAATCGCCAATGTGAAGTCTAAAATTCAGGACAAAGAAGGCATCCCACCAGACCAGCAGAGACTGATTTTCGCAGGAAAACAGTTGGAGGATGACCGGACCATGGCGGACTACAACATACAGAAGGAGTCGACTTTACATCTCGTTCTGCGGCTTCGTGGTGGAAACTAATTTCATATGTAATATAAATGGCGTTCCGTGTTCAGGACCCCGTTTCTAGTCTTTTTTGGGAAGTCGATGCCGGTTACCGTATTCGTCTTGGCGAAAAAGGCTCGGTCTATACGCAGAGCGCTGATGGATCCATCGTGAACGTCGAGACGGGCATGTCTATGCGCGTTGCGGGTAACAAGGTGATCGAGGGCGATTGGGCCACCTCGTGGACGATCGCAGACGGCGTCATCTCCATGGATATCCAGCACATCATACAGTACGACGAGACCTCCTCGAGCCTCCGAGTGGCGAGTGAACCAGCGTCGTGGATCATTGTTCCAGAGGTCCCAGAGCCTGTGGCGGTCCCAGAGCCTGTGGCGGTCCCAGAGCCCGTGGCGGTCCCAGAGCCCGTGGCGGTCCCAGAGCCTGTGGCGGTCCCAGAGCCTGTGGCGGTCCCAGAGCCCGTGGCGGTCCCAGAGCCTGTGGAGGAGGACGTGTCAGTTGCTCAGGCGGCCGCCGCGGTCGAGGAGGCTTAAGAGGCTAAGTTCATTTTATACTAATGTCTGACCTCGTAAAACATGTAATCAAGTCTTTCAATACCGCCAATACATGGAAGTCTCGTCTCCCAGACACTGTATTTGCGTTGGAGGGAATGTCTGGAAACAAGACGCGTGTATTTTACAATGAATTGTGCTCTCTGGAGTTTCCAGACCGTCAGACCGAGTATCTCGAGGTGGGCGCCTGGAAGGGTTCTACCCTGTGCTCGTCCATGTACAGCAATCCCAAATGCAACGGAACCGTCATCGAGAATTGGGAGCTTTTTGGGGGCCCCAAGGATGAATTTGATCATCACGTCAAGTATTTTGGGTTTGGTGACCGTTTGACTATTTTCGAGGAGGATGTATTTTCATTCGATATTTCTAAACTGAAAAACCCTATTGATGTCTATTTGTACGATGGCGATCATGATGAGATTCACCAATACAAGGGCATCACCCATATATGGCCAGCCCTTGCCGACCAAGCTATTATTATCGTCGATGACTGGAATGCTCCTCAGGTTCGCAAGGGGACATTCGAGGGTCTCGAGGCGGTTGGGGCAAATATCATCGAGAAGTTTGAAATTATGTACACTCATGACGGAAGTCATACACTCATGCCTATTGCTCAGCGCGAATTCTGGAACGGAATTGGAGTTTTCGTCGTTTCAAAAAATTCTCAGTAATATTTAGATATGAACATTCCTCCGACCAAGTGGGGGCCTCCTTTTTGGATGACATTACATATAGCCTGTTTAGGGTGCCAAGACTCCAAGGTTCTTGTGGACTTTGTAGAGAGTTACAAGAAGATTATACCCTGCCTGTCGTGTCGGTTGCACTTTGAACAGGTTCTGGTCGAGAACCCAGTCCCAGAGGCTGACGACCTTTTCAAGTGGTCGGTCGACGTTCATAATATCGTCAACAGGCGGCTAGGAAAACCAGAGTTTTCATATGAGGATGCACTGGCTAATATAGTCACCGGAGTGCCTCCCCCTCAATTTGATTTTAAATTTGGACCTGTCGTGATCGCCATGCTTGTGATTATCATTTTGGTTCTCATTTTAAATCGTAAATAAAACTAAGAGATGGTTGGTGGAATATTTCCAGGTCGGCCGTTTTCTTTTAATGTAAAGTGCGTCGTGTTTACTTTGCTTCTTGCTGCGGGTTACTGGTTTGCCCCCCACAAGAATCTCTGGGTCCTCGCGTTCCTGCTGTGGTTCCCATACATCTCCCTTTCGTGGTACGATTATGCTTACGCGTGTCGTGACAAGCTCGATCCCACGGTCGTACCATTTGGCCGCATGATTTGGCTGCCCTTCAAGCCCCAGGGCTACAAGGATGAGTTCAGCAAGATGGCCGACGAACAGATTCAGACCATGAACAAGGTGGATCACCTGGTGGGGTGGACTGTACTTATAGCCGGTGTGACATTTTTTCTCGTAACTCGAAAAGGTTAGGGTTTCCAGAAATTTCAAAGGGGGACACTATATATATTCTAAACTCAAGTACAAATTGACACAAAACATAGAAAGGGTGCACACCCTGTTTTAGGATTGCGTCACTTTAGACCCAGTAGATTTTTAAATTTCCAGAAATGTCAAAGGGGGGAGAACACTATATATTCTAAAGTTATGGAAGACAAATTGACACAAAACATAGAAAGGGTATGCACCCTGTTTTAGGATTGCGTCACTTTAGACCCAGTAGATTTCTGGTCGAGACGACATAAAGCAAAAAATGATGTGTAGTCCCCGTGAGAGGTCTAAAGGTACCAAACCCTATTAATATAACCGATGACCAAATATGAACGCATCTCACATGTCGATCATATACTCAAGCGCCCAGACACATACGTGGGATCCCTGGCCTCCGAGTCCGGTCCTTACTGGACCAGAGCCGCAGGACGTTTTGAAATTACTAACCTTGATGTATCTCCTGCGCTGGTGAAAATTTTTGACGAGGTCCTTGTAAATGCTATAGACGCTCACAGCACACACCCCAAGAAGGTTTCGAAGATTGAAATTGTTACGGGAGAGAACTTTGTTTTCGTTCGAAACTACGGAGTATCTATCCCTATCAAAAAGCACGAGACTGAGAGGGGTTCAGATGGCAAACCCATCTGGATCCCCGAACTCATCTTTGGGCACCTTTTGACGAGCTCCAACTATAATGATGAAGAGCAACGCGTGACGGGCGGTCGTAACGGCTACGGCGCCAAGTTGGCCAACGTATTCAGTTCGAAATTTAACATCAAAATTAGTGATGGCAAGAAGATCTACATGCAAACTTGGACCGACAACATGAGCAAGGTTGAGCCGCCAGACATCGTCACCTCGACCGACAAGATCTCTCCGTATGTCTCCATCACCTTCTATCCAGACTGGAAGCGCTTCGGTGGTGCGGGAGACTTTGAGAAGCTTGCGGAGAAACGCACGTGGGACACAGCGATGTGGTGCTCAAAGGCTCAGGTCTATTTCAATACTACATTGCTCGAGGTGCCGAGCCTCGAGGAGTATGCCCAGATGCACATCGGAAACGGTCCTATCGCCAAGATGCACACCGAGAACTTCGAGGTGGTCGTGGCTCACTCGACCAGTGGCGGTTTCCAACAATGTTCATGGGTCAATGGTATCTCTACGACCAAGGGAGGATCGCACGTTGACAAGGTGGTAAAGGCGCTCATAGACGCCATCGCGGCTGACAAGCGGTGTATGACCCTCAAACCTGCTCAAATCAAGGCGTCCCTGTTTGTGTTTGTACGGGCCGTGGTGATCAACCCCACTTTCTCAAGCCAAACCAAATCTGAATGTACTTCAAAGATTATAGATGCCATTGATTTGAAACCAAAATTCATCAAGGATGTCTTGGCAACTGGAGTACTCGACGACCTTGTTGCTCTCGGCCTCGCCAAAGTTGGCAAAGAGCTCAAGAAGACAGATGGGGCCAAAAAGTCGCGCATTACCGGCGTTCCGAAGCTGGACGACGCCAACTGGGCCGGTACGCATCGTTCGCATGATTGTACTCTTATTATCACTGAGGGCGACTCTGCGAAAGCTCTTGCCATTGCTGGGCTGAGTGTTGTTGGACGCAACGCGTTCGGGGTGTTTCCGCTCAGAGGAAAGCCGCGAAACGTTCGGGATGCCACGGTGAAACAAGTGACGGAAAATGAAGAATTTTCCAACTTGAAGAAAATCCTCGGGCTCCAGCATGGCAAAGTATATAATTCAGTGAGAGAATTGCGGTACGGCCGTCTGATGATCATGACCGATGCGGACCTGGACGGATCCCACATCAAGGGACTGGTGCTCAACATGTTCCATGTGTATTGGCCAAAACTGATCGAGCAAGGCTTTGTAGTCTCGATGGTCACACCCGTCATCAAGGCTGGTAAGACGTGGTACTTTACGGAGGAGGAGTATAGACAGTCTCTGCAAGAGACTTCGGCCGGAGGCCCCGGGGCCAGCAAGTTCCCTTCGGGAACTTCCGTGAAGTACTACAAGGGTCTTGGCACCTCCACATCGGCCGAAGCCAAAGAGTATTTCCAGAAGATTGAACAATTGACTGTAGCCTTTGGCCCAGATCCGACCCTCAACGAGTCCATGACTTTGGCCTTCTCCAAGGCGCAGACAGACGACCGCAAGGTATGGTTGACAACCCACATGGCAAGTCCGCCTCGAGGCATCCCGTATGGCCACATCAAGACTCTCACCGTCACCGACTTTGTATACCGAGACCTGGCCAACTTTAGCGCCGAGGACATCAAGCGTTCGATTCCACACGTGGTGGACGGTTTGAAACCGTCGCAGCGCAAGGTGATCTACGCGTGTCTGAAGAAGAATCTGACGGCGGACATGAAGGTGGCGCAGTTGGCTGGATACATCGCAGAGCATACGGCATACCACCACGGCGAGGCGAGTCTGCAGGGCACGATTGTGAACCTGGCTCAGAATTTCATGGGCGCCAATAACCTCAATCTCCTCGAGCCCTCGGGGCAGTTTGGAACGCGCCTGGCGGGTGGCAAGGACGCGGCGTCCTCTCGTTACATCTTCACGCGCCTAAGTCCACAGACGCGCAAGATCTTCGATCCGACCGACAACTTCGTTCTTAAATACGTGACGGATGATGGACAACAGGTGGAGCCGGAGTTTTACGCGCCCATCGTGCCTATGATTCTGGTGAATGGTGCGGAAGGCATTGGGACCGGCTTCAGCTCATATGTCCCTCCATACGACCTGGCAATTATCAAGCACAATATCATTTGCGCACTTGATCAGGTGGCGATGGTTCCCATGGTTCCACACTTCAAGGGATTCAAGGGTAAGGTGACCAAGACGAAGGACCACACCTGGGTCCTAGAGGGAATCGTAGTGAAAGAGGGGTCTCAGATTCACGTGACGGAGCTGCCGCCTGGTCGGTGGATCCAGGACTTCAAGGAGCACCTCGATGACCTGGTTGAGAAGGGCACCATCCAGAAGTTTGAGAATCACTCGACAGAGACCACGCCTGACTTTCGGATCTGGGGTGGCGACGGATTGCAAGACGCCGCGCGGGAGCTTGGGCTGACCAAGACGATACACACCTCCAACATGCATCTGATAGCTCCAAATGGGGCGGTCAAGAAGTACAATAGCCCAGAGGAGATTCTCGTAGACTATCTGGAGGTTCGTTTGAGCACGTACAAGAAGCGCAAGGCGTGGCAACTCAAGCAATTGGAGTCTGAAATTGGATGGCTCTCAGAGAAGGCTAGGTTCATCCGAGACGTTGCAGTGACCCCTCGGTTGCACGTATTCAACGTGCCTTTGGAGCAGATTCACGCGCAACTGCGACGGGAAAAGTACGACGAGAACCTGTGGCCCAAGCTCATGGACATCAAGACCTATCAGTACACAAAGGAGGAGGTGGTGAAGCTGGAGGCGCTCTGTACAACTAAACGCCAAGAACACGCGCGACTCAAGGCGCTGACTGTGGTGCAGATGTGGAAAAATAACCTCTGTGAAATTTAGAGATGGCCAAACAGGCCTTTGACAATGTGCTCGACTTGGAGCGCAAAGCACAGGCGCCTGTGCTCGACTTTTTCAAAAAGGCTCCCCAGGCTTTTGAGAATGTTCTCAATTTTGAACGTAAAATTCAAAAGGATGTTGTGAATTATTTTAATGGAATCGAAAAACTCGTCGTCCCGCTCGTCCCGCCGCCAGTCCCCCCACCTGTTCAAGGTGTAAACGTCGTCTTGAACCCGATTGAAATCAATGGGTTCTATTTATTGACAGGGAACAATTATGTGACATTCTATGCCACAACCAGTAATCCAACCAGAGACACCATAAATGACAATTGGGTCGCCACTGGTATTACAGGTCTTTCAGGGCAGCTCGTTGTCACGCCTCCAGTGGACACCAATTTCAGTATGCAATCTCGGGTAGTCGCTATTTCAGCCACGACATCAGAGTCTTACATTTGGTCATTTAACATTCAATCAGATACAGAACAGATCGTAGCCCCTTATCAGGCTGTCACGGGTGCAACTCTTTATCCACCTGGTCAGATTGATTACACGTCTATGAAACGGAAGGGCGTCATCGAGGGTTATTATGATGTTGTTCAGAATGTAATAAATTACACGTTATCAGCCGACCCTCCTGCAGGCTTTGGCGTCGGGTGGACTGTTGAAGACCTCCGTGGATTCTCCGTCCCGTGCCGCGTCGTTTCATATACCGATTTGACTTTTCAAAAATGGATTTCTGGAACCCTCGTGCCGAAACGAGAAATGTTTGCCATCCTAGCGCCAGTTGACGGGAGCATACCTGAAAGCACAAACGAGCGCGTGTACACAAAGGGTGTGACCAAAGAACCAGGGTTTCTGAGTACATTCGTTGCCGCCAAGTTTACGAATTTTGATAAGAGCATAGCTTCTGGTTTGCAAAAATTTCAGATTGAAATAAATCAAAATGTACGAGGTGGCTCGTCTACTGTTCCGCTTCGTGATCTCAACACCGGCTTTAAATGTCAACAGGATGAGAAGGGACCATATGACGACATTAAAGGACGGGGGTTCAGTTCTGGTTCAGTGACGGCGCTCAACGCTATAGGACCCCAAGAAGATCACCTCCTCTTGGAAGATTTCACAAAGTCACAGTGGAATCCTGATTTCAAAAGACACACCAACTCCGTCATGTATCAACGCGTCATCCCATTTCCTCCTCCAAATCCTTCATACCAGAACCAGACGATTCAGTTGGAGCTCAGACCTACAGAGCTTGGACACCTCATCTCAAACATGTACCTGAAGGTGACGATGCCTGCACTAGGCCCAGGTTTAAAATACACACCCCAAATTGGCAGAGCTCTGATAAAGCAGGTGGATCTTCTTGTGAATGAGACGGTCATCGAGACCCTCTACGACGACTGGTACATCATCCGCGATCAGTTGTTCCTTGATGCCGACGAACAGCTGGGAATGTTTCAAGCCGTGGGCGGCTCTAACGTAAACTCACAGGTGCAGACTGATTACATCATCCCTTTGGAATTCTTCTTTTGCCGTCGAAAATCTCACAACGCGCAGGATGACGAGCGCCTCCGTCGTCCCTACTTTCCCCTTTGTGCCATGTGGAACCAGAGATTGTACGTGCGGTTCACATTCCAGCCCAACACGTGGTGGTGCGACGTGGCGGCTCCACACACCACCGACATTATTTTACCAAAACTCGTGACTGAAGAAATTTTACTTGAAAATGCAGAAAAGCTGTACTACACCAACACACCCCTCAAGTACATCGTGAACCGAGTCAAGAAAGAGTCTACGCTTACATTTTCTGCAGGAAATCCGCAACTCCAGCTCACCGCCTCCTTCCCCGTGCAAACCATCGCGTGGTTCTTTAGAAACAAAAATTACGAGGATGTTACATCGGGTCTTTATTCAGATTCACGCTACAACTACGGGTATACCACTCAATATATCCAAACTGGCGTTCAGTTGAACTTTCCATCTGGTTTGTCTAATTACGTGGACGTCATTGACACTGCTAAAATCACACTAAACAACATAGATATTCTGAGCACGTTCCAGGGGTCGCTGTACTACACGTTCAAGCAGCCCATGGAACATTATATTTCAATTCCTTCTAAAAATATTTATACTTATTCATTTGGTCTCACTCCCAAGGAGTATAATCAGGGTGGGTACCTCAATTTTTCAAAATTAAATTCACAGACGACGACGCTTACACTCGTTTTCAACCCAAGCTATGCAACTCAGATATCTCAGGGATACAATTTGTACATGTTTTACTATGGCTACACTCTTCTGGAGTTTGAGGGAGGCTTTGCACGTCTTCCCTATGTTTAAGGTATTCGACGATGCCGTTCTGGATGCACCACCTCAGAAAGTTGAGTTGGGCGCACGTCGTTGTGAACCCCTGGAAATCGACGCGCTCAGTACGGCAAAAAGGATCAAAGAGCTTCTTACTGTAGCCGTCCAGACTCGACTTGTAGGCGACGTGGACTGTGAACACCTTCCCGGACGGGGTGGTGTACGTCACGTGATTGTTCTTGGCGTAATTGGTCACAAACCACTCGAGTTTGCGAAGGGAAATGCCCTTGCGGTGGCCCAGAATATCGTGAAGTTTTTCGCGATTCTCTGGTACATCAAAAAATTTAGAGATGCTAGTCAGAAGAAGCTCCGACTTGCTCATTAACAATTTTGGTATTAAATTCTCTAACTAAACTTCCCATGGCGCGGGGACCCTCTCCACGAGTTTAACTTGCGGCGGAGGGACTTGCGATTGATGAAACCCGCAATATCCGTTTCCAGTTGGTTGTTTGAGACAGCGCTTCTTGCTCTTCAGAATTCCTTTACAGAATACACACTCTATTGCTGACGTGTCTTTCACGAGTTGCTCGATGGGCAGCTGATACGTTTTAGCCACAAAGTTGAGCACGACGGACATTCTGAGTCCGACTCGGCGAGAAACCTCCTCTTCAATGAGTTGAAGAATCTGTTGCTCCATTGACTTGTTACTTTTGAGCTCCGAACGTTTATGTGGCCTTTTTCGAGAACATGGACAGGAACGCTTTTCGAGCCGTCACCTCCGTCGTGCTCTCCGTCTTGACCATGAATTTCTTGTCGAAAATACGATCTACAGAAATAAGGGGTTCGAGCAGGTCTTGTACCGGCTTTTTGAACTGATTCGTGAAATAATACTGAAAATCAAGAGGTACATTCTTCTCACGAACCCATGCAGGATCCTCAGCCTTTTCGTACATTCTCCCCTCCCCCTTGACAATCACAAACGGCACACGGTCGCCTTGTTGAGGCTCTGAACCTGGCGCACGAGCCCTGATTTTGTCGCGCACAGCCACGTGCGGCATGGGGACTTTGTACTCGGACGCCAACTGTTTGCTCATGAGCAACTTTTCAATTGGGACGTTTCCGTGCATCAGCTCCTTTGCTGCTGCTCGTGCCAATTCTATAGCCGGCATGGGATCACTGGATTCTAGCATGAGGGTCAGGATCTTCTTCAGGGTTTCACGAACGAAAGGACAACTGTCGCGACGAACAACCTGTAGACCCTTGATGTCAATTTTCTTGAAAACGATAGCGCCCATCTTGTTTTTCTCGTACAGAGTTCCAGCATAGCGTTTCTTAGAGTAAAGGATATAAACATTGTAAACCTTCTCAAGCTCTAGATCATTCGGCGCTTTGAAAAGCTTCGTGCACTGCTCAGCCGCTAATTCACCTTGCTCCCACGAGTAGTCGATCGCCTCCTGACCCTTGCGGCCCTGTACATCAAACTCCACCATCACCGAGTCCGTGTCCCCGTACCGCACTTTGGCACCCGGAAAGTGCTCCTCGACGTAATTCTTCGTCTCTTCAATCATCTGCCTCCCACGCATAGTCACGGTACTGGCAATCGCCACAAGAGGCAGAATACCCTTTGAAGCTCCAGTAAACCCGTAAATACTGTTCATGCTGATCTTGTAGGCTAATTGCTGACCGTTGTAAATCGCCTCAAGCGGAGTGCCCTCTGTGGCCGCCATCAACTTCTTGGCTTTTTTGCGAAACGCCTTGAGGTCCGTCAATATGACGGGGAGAAGGGAGGAAATGGGTTTACCATTTGCGTCGGACTGCGCAAAACGATGAGGTCCAAACTGCTCATACACGACTCCAGGTAAATTGTCGTACCTGGCGTTCATGACGAGCGTCGAGTAACACAGATTCTCGGCACACATGATGCTCGGATACAGACTCGCGAAATCCAGGGCGGTGATTGGGCTGTAATACGCACCCGTCTGCGCTTCCAGGACCGTCGCACCCTGGTAGCCGTCTGCGTCAGAGGCGCCGACGGGAGGCCTCCTGAACGTAGGAATGATAAAGTTGAGCTGACGAGCCTTGTACGCCATCTGACTAAACACCTTGATTTGCTGTCCGCGTTCGCTCAGGAACGCCAACGGGACCCAACACGCCTTGGCCATCTCAATCTGGTTCTGGATTTGGCAGAGTTTGTGTAACAAGCTGTGTGGCAACTCCGTATCCTTGATGCAGTACTCCGCCACCTCCCCCAACTTGACGGGGTCGCCACCCTTGTACCGGCTAAAAATCTCTTTGACCGGCATGTCGTTCTTCTGATCGTTCAGAAAGTGCTTCGAGACGTTGTTGAGGCTGTAGCTCTCCAGCTTGTGCTCACGCTTCACGTCCTGAAACAGATCGAAAACGTACCGGCCCTTCATCGGAACCATCTTCAACTCGTTGTTCCCGAGGGCGCTTGAACTCAGATTCTTCTCCACGAGCGCCGCAACCTCTCCACGGATGCGCCCCCATACGGGACTCAGACCACAATGGATCGTCGCGCGGATGATCAGAAACTCGAGATCAAAGCCAAAGATGTTCCATCCAGTGATGATATCCGGATCAATTTTGATCAAGTGCTTTTCAAACGCTTTGAGGAGATCCTTTTCAGTTTCAAAAGACTCCATATCCTCTCCGGCCGTCTGCTTGAGGCAAAGACACTTGCGGTCCAGGAATCCCTCTCGGCCAAACTCCTTGGTGGTCATGCCAATCTGGAAAATTACGTCATGAGGGTTCTTGGGGCTCGGAAAGGCTCCCGTACTCGAATAACACTCAATATCAAACGACATGATGCGAAGAGGCGCGAAATCGTCACGTGCTAAAGGGGTGATGAAGCGCCAGTTGGGCGCCCACAGATTCACTTGACATGTAGACTCCGCATCAGGCTCACAAAGTCCAGGGTCTACCCAACCAGTAGAAGTACAACCAGAGACGTGCATAAAACGAAGAACAGGGTCTATGTTAGATTCGTACATCTTGCACCCGGAGAGTTCAGAGTGTTTGATATTATCCACACAGTACGCAAAACTCCTGAGAGCCCGGTGCGTCTTGAATTCCACCCTCAAAAAGCGCGAAAGCTCTCCGTTTTGAAACCCCCAGAGATCCTTGCCACGGTGCACCTCGCACGACACGAGTCCGCGCCAAAACGTACTCTTGATGAAGCTCTTGAGATCCTTGTCCGTTTTGACAAAACAGTAAGGATTGAATTTCGTCCCGAGGGAGACGGATCTGCCATCCTCGGCACGACCAAAAATTCTGATCGTAAATTGGTCGTTGTCCTGATCCTGACCGTCCCATGCGACGGCCTGAAAATGGGTCATGCCTAATTAATGTTTGTTTTTTCTAAGTAAGAGCCGCCTCAAGCACGTGATATACAAAGTCGGTCAACCAGAGAATAGAAACTGGATTTTTGTTCTGAAAAGCGATCCATGCAAATGTTGCTGACACGAACATCTGAGGTAAATCTATTTTAGGATCGAAAAGCTTGAATGTTTTTCCAGAATCTTTTACGAATTCCATGGTTGCCCAGAAATAGGCGATGCCTGCAAGACCGGCTATAATTACAGGCACTGGCCAGTCTGTTGTTCGCGTTGCCCACACAACACCGGCGGCGGCCACAAGCAATGATAAAATAAAGAACTTGGGTTTCCGGTCCGAAACTTCTTTAATAACAGTCTTTGATTCCCATTGACGTTTCACATGCATGACGAGCGCAATCACAAGAAACGCAATTTCATATACGTTTTTTGAGTTTGCGAGTAAATAGAGTATACTGGCGTCGAGTGTGAGCTCAACCGGCCAGTA
>Ga0209354_10001106_pt1 | contig 11981 bp, 17 predicted proteins | sample LauGreSpBDMM15DD_2_FD_187562 | JGI IMG/M metagenome (GOLD analysis project Ga0209354, IMG submission 187562) | Freshwater lake microbial communities from Lake Michigan, USA - Sp13.BD.MM15.DD (SPAdes) (version 2) | ecosystem: Environmental > Aquatic > Freshwater > Lake | place: Lake Michigan...
ACTTAGCCATCATCTCACCAGAAGCAAATATGCTATCCAGATCGTCGTCACTGCGGATAAGAACACAACTAGAAAACTGTTTAGTAGGAGTGCCGAGCCCAGCCAGCACAGGTGTAGCAAGAGTAAACAAGCCATCGGATGCCGCTTGATAGTATTCTTTAATGTAACGCATTCTTGCGCTATTCGGCTCTTCCTTATGGAACACAGTCGCAGCCGCAACCATGTATCTAATTTGTGGAGTTTCATATGTTTGTTTAGTACTACGGTTCTTAACCAAGTACTTCTCGATTAATTGTTCAATAGCGGCATATGAATATGTTTCATCCTTTTCATGATCTAACATGTCATTCATCTTGTTCCAGTCTTCTTCACTGTACCACTCGAGAAGCTCTGGGGTATAAAGGCCAGTTGCTACGTTTGTTTTAATAATTTCATAAAGATGTGGTACTTCATAACTACCGTACACATCTTTACGTAACATTGATAGTCGTTGTTTACCTGCTACAAATTGATAGTTAGTGTGTCCAACATCAGGATTTGATTCTATATCAATGAGATCAACAACTGCTCTCAAAGTTATACCATCAATTTCTTTTGTAGTAATCCCATCATAAAAATGTAATTGAGCTTTGATTTCAATCATTGACTGACTGACATCTGCTATACCCTTACAAACTTTTGCTACCTGCGCTTGCCACTTTTCTACGGATAGTGGCTCTTTGTTTCCGTTTCTTTTTATAACTGTAATCTTGTTCATATTCATCTTATGCGGGTATTGTGTCTTAAAACTGTCGAATTAGGTAGTATTTAGTGAGCTATACAATCCTTAAAAAGTTATTCAAAATTAGTATTTTACATAAGATTACGCCGCATTTTTTAAGGCAACAAACCGATATCATTACTATCATCTAACTGATAATAATAATACACATATTTTATCAAAAAGTCTAGATAAATGGTTAGAGTACTGCGGAATATGAATAGATGAAATCGGCTGCAACGTCACCATCTGAAGTGTTGGTGTAGTATATGCCCAACGTATCTCTGTTAGCACCATTAAGTGATAACAGTTTGGCAGTAAAGAATAGAGCTGATTCGGAACCAGCAGTTCCTACAAAGTCGTACTCATCTGTCAGTTGAGTAGTTTTGTTAATAGTGTCAACGATTACAGTCATTGTGCCTCTTCGAGTAATAGCTCTGGTAGTACTTCTATAAAGGTAATTAATCACATAGCCAGTTGAGTCTGTATCTATAGGTAATCTAAATGCTAATCCACCTGGTGCAAACGATGTACACGGAACTGGACCGGTTGCTGTTCCAGGATCAAACAATGCGCCACCTGGAGTTAAACTTAATCTTATAATAGTGCCACTAACTACCTGTTTAATGTAGTAGGTGTAACCTGCTTCTATGTTACCAAACGATGCAGAGAATACTATGCTTTGTTCTGCTGCCATACCTGAACTGTTAACTACAGTAACGTTGCCCGTGCCACTAGCTAATACCGTTGCCTGAGTAACAACAACACTACCGGCTAGTTGACCTAACACTACCTTCTGCGCTCCAAATGAGCTGTATGATGCAATACCACTAACTTCGCCAATGTAGGCTGTTTCTAACAAGTCTGTTGACAAGTCAGTTGATCGATCAGAAAAATTGTTAACAGCAGAGTTACCTGGTGTAATAAAACGTATCTGTGTATAAGTTGCTTGCTCGTTACCGTTGCCGTTTAACGAGTCATTACCTACGTTGGTAAGCTGTCCGTTTGATACAGTATTACCACGTCCGGCATATACATAAACTGCTTCTCTTAGAATATTAACAAACCGGCAGTTATCAAATGTAGTATTTCGTGGACCATATTGTTCTCCTGTTGAAGACAAGTTTGCAAGACGTCCCAATGCACTGCCTATGTATAAATTTTCAAAGTGACAGTTTTCAAATCTATTTGATAAAATATCTTGTTTGGCATTTAAGCCATAGGTAAATCCGTTAACAGTTACATTTTTAAATATGTTTCGTTGGCAGGTAACTAATGCACTGAGCGCATTAAGTTGTAGGCCGCCCTGAGCTGAAGATCCTGTATCATTTACAGTGCCATTCCAATCTCCACGAATTAATAAATCTTCAAACACACTATCTCGTACTGCATCTAAAACCATTGCAGATTTATTAACAGTTTGACTATGGATAGTCATCCCTTTAAGTGTGATGTTTTGTGCCTGATTGTTATAAGTTGATGTATTAATTGAACTAGGGCTACCAGGAGTTGCAGTTGTATTGACAAAAGCAAACGCAACGTCAGACCCAATGTACTCAATAAAAGTCTTGTTAACTCCTGCACCTATGATAGTAGCATGACAAGGAATATAAATCTTATTGCTGATCTTATAAGTGCCGGCTGGTATTTCTAAAATTATCCTACTAGAAGTATTGGCCAAAGTAGCTGGATTTAAAAATATTTGATTTATGGCTTGTTGCAGTACAACAGTTACGTCAGCAATACCATCGTTTTCAACGCCGAAGCTGAACACTGTAACTCGTTCATCTAGTCGTTGTTGCAACGATCTAACAATTGGGTGTGTAGCATCAACACCTGTAATGATGTTGGCATCTTGTTTTCTATACTGGTACTGACCAGCTAAATCTAATAGACTATCGTGCTCAGTAAGAACTTTGGTGTTGCCTACATAAGGACTGCCTTCAGAAACAGCACCATTACCAATATAAAGTTCCTGAGTGTCAATTGCCCAAGCAATTTCACCAGACGCTAACTGTGGTAATCCAGTTCCACTGTTTTTTCTACCTCTACGAATCTGAATTCTTGAAATCTGTACGACAGCCATGAAAATATCCTCTTATACTATATTTATGACTGCTTAAAATGAAAAAGCCCTAGCTTAACTAGGGCTTATCAAGTTTCAGTCTATTATGCAATTGTCAACGAACTGGCAGCTACTACTGTAGTTCCGCTGATATCAACGTCATTAGCACCAATACTAGTGGTGTCAGCACCAGCATCTTTACCAATCCTACGAATACGTGTGCGTAATTCTGTAGCATCATTAACACCCTTGTCCATGATTACATGGATAGTGCCTGCATTAGAATTAGTAATAAAAAATGCCAATGGATTTAGTTCTTTAACAATCTGTTCTACAGTTTCGTCTACTGCATCATCTTCTGCTGTTAAATCAATAGCAGTATTACTTGCATTTTTAACTGTGATCAAATATAAGTTGCAGTTATCTGCATACATTGTGCCAACTAAGTTTCTTAGTCCATTAACTCTGGTTACGACCGCCATAGTAAATCTCCGTTTTGTTTATTTATGCATTTTCTCGGTAGTATTGCTCTACCCGTTTGCACCATCCTTCTGTCCAGTAGTCGAAGTCTTTGGGCTCTAGTATAAACTCTTGATATTCAAAATCCTTGCTACACATTAAGATAACACCTTTACGTATATTAGTGCCATGTATCTCGTTATGTGCTAGTGCATAAGCTGTTAGCTGTAGGAAATAATCTCCAATCCATTCTAACTTTTTAGGCTTGTTAGTCTGTTTAAAGTCTAATATGCTTTCGTCGCCGTCATGCATACCGCAACAGTCAGTAGTACCCGCATATAGTTCAGGAAAGTACAAAGGTACTTCTGATCCCCATACTTCACTAATTTTAGGGAACCCCTGTTCAATAACAATTTTAGCCATGTCTAAACTTTGTTGTGCAAACGGGTTAGTTACTGTTTCTTTAAGCACATCACCCTTGATGTAGTTTTCAAGATAAGTGTGCATACGTGTACCGCGGCTGGCTGCTTCGGTAGTAATTTGCTGGGCTTTTTGTTCACCTACTGCTTTCTTCCAATTAGCCAAGGCAGCTCGAGCTTCTGCAGGTTTTGTCTTGTCTAGAATGGTTGTAACGCTGGGAACAGCTTTGCCGTCTGGAGTAAGATATAATCTTTTTCCGTTGACCTGTTGTCTTTCAACTGGTCGATATTGGTATCGTTCAACTAATAATGTCATAGTACATTATATAGTTAAAACGATCAAAGGTCAACCTAATTCTTTTGCGGCCGCTCGTTTTGCCATAGATTGTATATTACTAGTCTTTGGCTTGCCTTTAGTTACTTCAGAATCTTTATCGTGTGTTTTCAAAGTTACGCCCTGGCCGTCAAACCCACTAACAATGTTGTGAAGATCTTGGTCTTGTGGCGGTAAGTTTGCTTCGGCATCCCATAAGGCGGCAAACCGAGTATAGTCAATGGCTGGAGCGCCATCATCTTTGGTTAGGGAATTTATAGCTCGCCAAGTAATTTGGCTAGTGTGATTGTCAAAGTCTGCGTCTGACCTAAGGGATGAAAGAGCGTTGACCACAGGGTCAACGCTTTCACTTACTTTTTTTTTGGTGCTGATAAAATTTGACCTAGTCTGCGACTGTAGTCAACACTTTCACGTTTAGCCCGTCCAGCATCTAGTGCATCTGGAGGTTCTGGAGTACCTGGTTCAGCCATAGCCGGTTCTTCACCGCCCATTGTTGGTGCACCACCCATTCCACCTGCCATTCCGCCTGCTGCCGCTGGAGGCTCACTGCCTGACACTACGCTTAAAGCACTTGACAACCCTGTACGGCTTGTTTCTAATGCTGTGTAGATTGCTTCAAGAGCTGGCTTAACAGCTTCTTCGTATGATTGTGCTGTGTCGCTGCCTAACTGTTCTCTTATAGAGTCTGTTAATTCTAATAGCTGTTCAGCTTTCATTGCGGCAGTATCTTCTAACCAACCAGTAATACGGTCAACCATATCTTTGGTAGCCATGATAATAGCTGCCTTGTCTTCTTCGCCTTCATTCATTACATAATTGGCTTGTGATTCTGACAGTTCGTAGCGTATTACTAATTCGCTTTGTAGTTCGTGACGATCTGATTCGCCTAAGTGGATTCGCTTGATAGCACTTTCGATCCAAGAATTAGGAACTGTAAGTTCTTTAGCTCTTGTGACCATGCCGTTAAATTTAGCAAGACTTTCATTAGCTTTTTTATTCATTTTCTTTTTACCTTGTTCATCATCTTTGTCGGCTTCTTCGTGCAGTTCTCTTTCTAATATTTCTTGATTAATAACATCTAAGAATATACGTGTCTTTTGATAGTCGTGACTTTCATGCACAGAATCAAAACTTTCTGAAAGTTCAAACTGGCTAATTTTTGTTCGTAGTTTATTACGAGCATCTTCAAGTTGAACGTCTGTAAACTGTTCAAGGTTCAGTTTGTAGCCAAATTTTTGAGCCGCATTTTCATTTAGCTGTTTGCTTGTAACTGGTTTTGATAATTCTCTAATCTGCATGATGAATTCCTGGATATAGTATTATTTATGCAAACGTGTTTCGAAACATTGTAGATATTCTGTCCTTGTAAAACTGTGTTTTACGGTCAGCTTCTTCTAGTTTGTTTAACAATATTATGTATCTATCAAGGTCTTTGGCAACCTTGATGTGCTGTTTAAATAACAAATATTCTGTGTAGTTAGTATTGTAGCGAGTGTCAATATCTTTTATTTCAAAGAATTTATTAATGTGTACTGTATTATAGGCCTTAGCTGCCATAAGCGCACAACTTTTAAGATTATACTCGCCTACAGGATCTAACAAATTGTTACTGTAAAATATAGTCCAAGCGCCTCTTCTACCAGGTTTTATAATAAAGTTTTTATAGCCTACTGCGCCGTTAGGCAATACTGTTATTTGAACTTTTTTATCGTATATCGCGCCAAAATCTTCAGCAAGCTCTTCTAGCTTGTTGGAGTTTAATTTTTGAGTTTTTTTCTTAAATTGTTTTTTCATTTGCAACCACGGATGGATCATCCATCCCTATCTTAGTTACCAAACTTTTACGTATGAGGGTCTGAACTTTGAATTGATCTTGTTCACTAAGCTGGGATATCTTGATAGGATTAGATAACTTTTTTAACAAAGATCTTTCTTCGTTAGTTGTCCAGATCTCAAAGTTATCTATTAGTTCGTTTATTTTCATCTTAGTTTTGCAATGCGTAACATTGCATCCAACTCTTCTTTAAACTTACTTTCAGCAGTTGCAGGTTTCTTACCTAAGGCTGCGTCTGCTGCCGCGTTGAATTTAGCTAGGTTATCAATGTTGCCTTTGGCGGCTGCTTTTTCAGCCCACTCTTTTTCACCAGGACGATATGCAGTGCCGCCGTCATCGATATTAGGATCAAATCCGCCTGCTTGAGTCTTATTAACCTGTGCCATTGCACGATCATAGGCTGCTGGATCTTTCACCATGTCTCTACTCTGTATAACATTATTGCCGCGATCTTGCCATGTTCTAGTTGTAATACCCTTACCATCTTTGGCCATCCCTAGTACCCCCATACCAAGATCATACTGTATCTTTTCGGAGTCTAATGACTTGCCAGCTTTATCAAAATTGAAAGTCATATCCATCGGGCCTACGTTGTATCTAACAGCAATATTACCTGAAACTAAATCGGTAGTCTGAGTAACACCAGCAAAGCCAGGACTGGTATATTTGAGAGGCTTACCTGCTTTATCATAGGTATATGTACCAAAGCCGCCGGCATAACTTATAGTACCGTCTGGGTTAGTTTCTAATTTTTGATCGGATTGTAATTGTCCTGTTGGCATTGGCGGTGCTTTGATTGGTTTCAAGTTTGGAAAACCTTTGCCTGGGCCAATCATTTTTAACACTTCGGGCGGGATGTCAACCTTTGAGCTAGACGGATCATCTGCCGGAACTCCTGCAAGTTCTTGAATACGTGCTAGTTCTGCGTTAGGTTGTGCTTCTGCTCGTTTAACCAATGCCTCTAAGTCTGCTATCATTTGTTTCCACTCAGGGCTTTGAAATACTTGTACGGCTTTTTGCATGGTTGCTATGGTATCTACTTCACCGTTAGGTGCTAACACCATTTGCTTTTTAACTGCTTCCACTTCCGGTGCAGCCATTCCGTTTTCGGCAGCGGCAGTATAGATACCTTTGACAAACTCAGTAGTTGACATTGTTGATAAGTCGTTTGTCATTGCTTCAGCTGTTTTAATTTCTACATTAGCACCTACTTTTGGCCCAGGTGGAGTTTCACCTGTTGGCGACGTTGCCGCGGCATTTAAATCGTATTCGTTTGGATTAGAAGGATCCGGAGTAAGTGCCGCTGCCTTCTCAGGAGGTAGTGTAGTTTTAATTCCGTCGGCTGCGGTTATCTCAACACCAGAAGCATCACTCTTGGTAATCTTTGCTTCTTCATTAGCAGTTGGCTCAACTTGTATAGATGAAGAAAGTGAATTGCCAACATCTTCTTCTCGCTGTATGCTGGCTAATATACGTTGAGCAGTTGCAATATCTTTGATACCAGTCTGAGGTGCTGGAATATCATTTTCTGCGGGTGTTCCTGAGGCGGCAAGTGGAGGCCGATTATAAGTTACTGTATAAGTGCCATCTGGTGCTTGAGAAATACTTGCTGGGCCTTTAGACGGTGCACCTGTGCTTTCTGTTGCGGCAACTGGCTTTTGCGGCTTTACTGGCTCGATGTATTTCTTAGGTTTCTGAGCATACGTTTTGGCCCTAAAACCTTTTTTATGCTCACCTACAATTTGATTAACTTTCATATTGATTCTCCAAGCTCAGTAGCTCGCTCTCTAATTTTGATTTATACTTTCTTAGCTTGTCCATTTTGCCTCTTGCTCTCAGCAACTTGAATGCCAAATTTTCTACACTGTATTCGCCTGCCCGGTCTAGACCATCCTTGCGCAGTTTCTTTATATCGTCTAATACTTTATTTACTTGATCAAGGTTAGTTGATTGTAATGCTTGATTGATCTTACTGCTGTAGTTCCTAGCTTTGGCTTTGACTTCTCTATCGTTAATCTCAGGCTTGTTGTAAGTAGGCTCTGTGATCCACTGGTCGTCTAGCACACTGTATACACCTGCACTGACATGTTCTTGTGCGGCATCTTGTACATATAGCTCTACATCTATATTGTGTATTTGAATATTATAGTTAAAATTATACTGGTTCTTCTTGGCATCAAACAGTTCAGTAAGTTCAGGGTGTTCTTGGGGGATATCTACTACTAGATGTAGATCAATGTCACTAGTTTCAGCGTAACCGTAAGAAGCGTTTGATCCGCTCAGTGTAATATCACGTAGGTGCAACTCTTCAATATCAATAAAGTCAATAAAGTGCTTGGCAATGGCCAGCAGTTTATAACGAACTTCTAGTTTAAGTTCAGTGCCTTCCCATAATAAGGGATTTAATTCTTTATGATATGGCGCAATCTGCGCCAGTTCGTTAACAAGCATAGGTTAAAGTTTCCACTCCTATATTTATTCTCGTACAGTAAACACAATGTTTGTGTCAGTTCCAGTACTTCTAAATACAGAGGGGTGGATTACCATAGATTCGTCTAGATTAGGTATAAAAGGTACTAGATCAAAGTCTTGCTTGAGTAATCCTAATGGATCTGCTCCTGCGGTCCAGACTGCTTCTCTATCGCAGTACCATTCAAAAGTCCATACGTTAACTGAATCTTTAAATCCAAATTGATCTGCTGGTGCTTTTTCTACTTCGGGTCTACGACGATATTCTATGTTGGCTCGTAGGCCTATAGTCTGTAGCACAGTGTTAAAATTCTGTTGTTGATCTCTCAGCTTTTCGTTGCCGGCTTCTTTGCGCCAAACGCCGGTATTGGTAATATCCACAAGGGTGCGTAAACAATAGATCATGACGTATTTAACAGCCAAGAAAAAAGCTCTAGATAAACTAGAGCTAATATGTTTACAGTCCTACAAATTTTAACAATGTAGGTAAGTTTACATGTCCTAACCAGCCAGTACCTGCAATAAACGCCAATGCTACCATTAGGTATAGTTGACCTTTTGTTTTAAACTTTTCTAATTCGTCAATCTTGCCAGCTAACTCGTCATGCTGAGAAGACTGTTGTGCGTTTAATTGGTTTGCATGATCGTAATAGGCTTTGGCATTGGTCCTATACTCGTTGGTCATTAAATGCAACTGTGCAATCACAGTGTCACGAGTTTGGTCTAAACAATCGTGCATGTCTTTTACATCAATTTTGAGATCAATTAGTTTCTCGTTGATGTTTTCTATTTTTGTTTCAACTACGCCTACACGCTCGGGTAGCTCTGCAAGTTGAGATTGCGCTAATTTTGTGGCCATCTATGGCTATCTCCAATGTTTTAAGTCAAGTGCTCGCTCCGAGCCATGTGCCTAATGTATGATTGAATGCCTAGATGTAGTTTGCCTTTGGTGTAGTATTTACCATAGTCGTAAAAAAGCCTACTTTTAAAGTAGGCTTAGTCTTCCCATCCCTGAGAAAATCAACTATTAAGTTGAGCTAATACCGAACAAATCAGTGATTGCAGTTACTTCAACGATTGCTGTTGTACCAGAACCTGTTAGGGCACCTGTACCGCCTAGAACTTTGTCTGCGCGACGAGCAACGATATCGATATCTAATGCATGTGCATCACCAATGAATACAAATGTGTCAGCATCAAAGTCTTGCAATGCGCTGGTTGTACCAAACTCTTCTGAAAGAGCACGAGCGTTACCGCCCAAACCTGCAACCATTGTAACACCTGGTGCTTCGATTCTAAAACCACGAATCTGTAGTGTATCTCTTAATGTTAGCGGTGTTCCGCCTACTGGGTTAACTTGTGTAAATACGGCCATGATAATTTCTCCTCTTTTGGCATAGCCCGGCTCACGGGCTGTGTATAATTATTTAGTCCAAAAGAAAAAATCAGCTGGTTATAGGCCGATTTTCTGTGAAATATTTTTAAACCAAGCTAGATCAGTTGGTTGCGTGAATATACTTTCTGCAACAGGTTTGCGTTCAACCCAGTTTTTATCTTCTTTTGCACGGGCTAACAGGGCCTGCGCTTGATCAGCTGGCAAACTGGCCAGTATAGCTTCCACACTGCCTAGATCGGCGCCTGTATGGTTTGGGCCTAGTAAGGTTTGTGCAATTTCATCCCACTCGTCAGCTACTAGTTCGCCCTTTTTGTTTTCGGGAGTACGTACATACAGTCCTTCCCAAGCACTGTAGACATAGCCCTTGCTCTTGGCCAGTATAGCAATCATCAGCTGTTTGCTAACACCTTTGTAGGGACTACCTTTGGGTATTTTATGCTGGTGGTACTTGGCGACTTTAGGCACTTTGCGAATACATTCTAAGTCTATTTGGTGTGCATTAGGACCGTAGGGCATACGCACAAACACGTTAACGCCTGTTTGGCTTGTTTGTAGACCTAGTTGTTCTATTTTGGCGGCTAGTTCACGACGAGCTGCCTTTTCAACTGTGTCTTTTTTATCTGTTGGATTAGTCTGCGGAGCCAGCGCCTGTATGATGTTGTCTAAATCAACCATAGTATCCAAGTCGCTAGCTAACTCTTCGGGATCTTTGTCGGGGTCTGAAGTTGATCCTACACTAACTGACTGTAGGCCTAGTTTGGCTAGGTACTTGTCCATTTTAGCCTTTAGCTCATCTGCATGTTTCTTTTTAAACGGAACAGTGTCGCTAAAGATTCTACTGCCTTTTTCAGCCATTGTTTTTTGATTCCTGAATCTTTTTAATACCACGTTTAAATTTAGTGATATCGCCAGTTTTAATGCTGTTGATAAAGCGGCGCTCTAATTCAGCGGCAGTTTCAATATCGTAATTCTCACGTATAAGTGCCAGTAGATTAACAGCACCCTGTATAATATTAGAGGCGCGGCTTTCAACGATCATATCGGTGTTACGACTAAGACCTAGATCACTTAGTTCCTGCAAGATACTACGGGTACTTTTACGCATATTTGGTTTTCCTATCTTTATTTATTGTAAACGAATTATTTGATTTAAGCAAGAGAGCTGATGATATCTAAATTTTGTGCGGTTGCAACACACAATGACTAAATACTCAGTAGAAACCATTAGTGACTACACACATACAGAGGATACACCAGTGAAATATATATCAATCAAAATGCTGTCTATGCTAGAACGTTTAACCGAAATGTTCCCGGGTAGCAGTTACCAAAGCCGCTTAGACAGTTATCTAAGCACCAAAGGCATTACCGATGCCGCACAGTTGGAAAATTATATCCGACAATTTAATTCTCAAAAGGAATCTTATCTATGAAAAACTTTTTAAACACATTATATGAAATTTGCCTATCAATTGGCCAAACTAGAGCAGCGTGTGCATTGGCTCGTCAGGGGCGAGTAGAAGAAGCAAAAGCCTTAATGACCAAGTAAATTGTTGCACCGCAAGAGATATATACACTATGAACTTAGTTTATATACACGGTGCCAATGCCACCAGCGAAAGTTTTAATTATATTAGAAGCAAGTTAGGTAAAGGCATAGATATCAATTACGATAGTCGTAACGGATTTGAAAACAATCTGATGGATATGCAGGCCAGTCTAAAAGATCACACAGATCTAGTGTTCATTGCGCACAGCCTAGGCGGTATATATAGCCTGCATTTAGCCAATAGTGTGCCTAGTGATGTTAAAGGTGCTGTTACTTTAAGCACACCCTATGGTGGTGCTGAAGTAGCAGACTATGCTCAATACTTCTTACCGTTCAGCCGTCTGATGCGTGACATCGGTCCCAGCAGTTGGGTTATGAAGCAGGCCAGTAAGATCAAGATACAGCATCCGTGGACTAACATTGTGACAGTAAAAGGACAAAGTCCGTTTATGCACGAGCCTAATGACGGTGTCGTAACCATTGCCAGCCAGAAACATCATGAAGATATGGAATTAGTAGAAGTAGCCTACAACCACTACGAAGTCGTGCTCAGTGACGAAGTGGTTGGACTTATCAAAGAACGAATAAAAAAGTTCAAGAAATAGTTGCTTTTTTAACGAAAAGCATATATAATAGTACAACAGCAAAAGTTGTTGTAAGACACAAACATACACACAAGGAGAATAATATGTTTAC
>Ga0209354_10001108_pt1 | contig 11977 bp, 13 predicted proteins | sample LauGreSpBDMM15DD_2_FD_187562 | JGI IMG/M metagenome (GOLD analysis project Ga0209354, IMG submission 187562) | Freshwater lake microbial communities from Lake Michigan, USA - Sp13.BD.MM15.DD (SPAdes) (version 2) | ecosystem: Environmental > Aquatic > Freshwater > Lake | place: Lake Michigan...
GCTGTCAAGCGCACGCCATTAACCGGTCAGGTTTATCCTGTATTGGTCCACCCGTCAGGGAGTCACGGCATGTGGAAAGTATTGCAGGGGCTTGCCCTGTTCGCTGACGCTTTCTACAGGCTGCTCCTGCCGTGAATTCAACGCTTCTTTGTTCATAAAGAACCCTGCGCCAAGGCAAAGACTGTTCTTACTGCCTTGCCATCTGGCTGGTCACGATTAACCGGGGCTTTTTTGGCTGGAAAGGTGACCACTTGCTCAAAGTCGGTTATCTTGCTCCTCTAATAACAACAACTATACACAAGGGGACGTCCATGCCACGGCACTCATTCAAGCCATTGTTTTCCCGTTACAGCCTGCTTTGCCTGGGCCTGCTGGCAGCATTTGCCGGCACCGGTGTCCAGGCCCAGCCACGCCCTGCTCCGGTACCAGAAGTCGTCAAAATGGCCGTGCCCACGCCGGCTGAGGTCGAACAGGTCAGCAACAGTCTCAATGCGTTCCTCGCTGGCGTAGATGGCGAGACCAAACAGATCCTGCAGAAGTTTCCCGCGCTGGTTGCACTGCGTGCTCCCGGCTTCAACAGTGCCATCAATCCAGACCTCTCGGTCAATTTCCTGCCCCAGCACCAGTCTTTTGTCGAAATAGCCAAAAAGGGTGACATCGATGTGTTGTTCATGGGCGATTCCATCACCGACTGGTGGGACAGCGACAGGGAACCCTATGCCGGCAAACCGGTGTTCGACAAATATTTCAGCAACATGAAGGTAGCCAACTTCGGTATTGCAGGCGACACCACCCAGGGAGTGCTGTGGCGACTGCGCAATGGTGAAGGCGAGGGTTTCAGCCCCAAGGCCATCATGCTGCTGATCGGTGTCAACAATACGCGTACCAACACCGCTCCGGAAATTGCCGAAGGTGTCGGTGCCGTCGTGCTGGAACTGCAAGCCCGCTTTCCTGATGCAAAAATCCTGCTGTTGGGAGTATTCCCGTACCGCCAGGCCAATGACCCGATGCGCAAGGATATCGCCACCATCAATTCGGTCATCGCGCGCTTGCACGATGGTGACAGGGTTAATTATCTCGATATCAGCCATGTATTTCTCGATGCCAACGGCAATATCCCGGCTGATGTAATGAGTGACGCCTTGCACCCCACCACCAAAGGTTATGAGTTGTGGGCCCAGGCAGTGATTGAACCGCTCAACGCTCTCCTCAAGCCCTGAGGACAACTGTACTGGAGGGATAGCACTTGGCTTCCGATTCCACTGTAAAACCTGCTGCAGCCGGCATCCTGACAACCCTGGGTGCGGCGGCCGGCCTGGCGTTGGGTCCCAGCGTGATCGCGGTGCTTACCATCAGTGCCTACATTCAGCCAATCGAACAGGAATTCGGCTGGTCACGCGTCCAGGTGTCGTTTGCCTTTACCCTCGTGGCCTACATGATCGTCCTGGTATCTCCTCTGCAAGGCTGGTGTGTCGATCGCTTTGGTCCTCGCCGCACGGTACTGGCCTCGATCCCCTTGTTTGCACTGAGCCTGATAGCGCTCTATTTCACCCCGGCCAATCTCTTTGTCTTTTATCTGCTCTGGGCCTTGGTGCCAATTGCAGCATTCGGGCTGTGGCCACTGGGTTACCTCCAGGCGGTATCACAATGGTTTGACCGTCGTCTTGGTTTTGCGCTTGGCTGCGCCAATGGCGGTATCGGCATCGGCAGTACCCTGGTTCCCCTCTTCACGGCCGCGATGATTCCGATCTATGGCTGGCGTGGAGCAGTCCTGGGCCTGGGCATCCTGGTCCTGGCAATCAGTTGGCCCCTCGTGTTCTGGTGCCTGAAAGAAGCGCCAGCACCCCAAAAAGCTGCCAACAACGAGCCTGCGGCACTTCTTCCTGGCCTTCCGTTTAGTGAAGTGCGCAAGGAACGCTCGTTCATCGTGCTTAACATCCTGTTCTTCATGCTGGGGCTGACAGCGACCAGCCTTGTCAGCCAGCAAGTGCCTCTGCTCACCGAGTCAGGCTGGACACCGGAAGCAGCCCGCGCGCTGGTATCCACAGTGTTCGGTTTTTCGTTGCTGCTCGCACGCATCACGGTCGGCTTTGCAATGGACCATGTGTTCGCGCCGCGTGTCATGCAAGCCGTTGCCTGCGGTGGCGTACTCGCATGCCTCTTGTATGCGCTATACCCGGATGCAGCGCTGGTCAGCGCCATCCTGCTGGGTTTTCTGCTTGGCGCTGAATTCGACGTACTCGCCTTCCTTATCAAGCGCTATTACGGCTCCCTGGCCTACGGTTCGGCCTATGGTGTGATCTTCTCCCTGTTTTATCTTGGCTCCGGCCTGGGGATTACCGGCCTTGCATGGTTACGCCAACTGACCGGCTCGTATGACACCGGCATGTTCGTTGCAGCCGCCATCCTGAGCGTCACTGTAGTGCTGCTGCTACAATTACCCCACTACCGTTTTCACGTACAAAGGTAAAACACCATGTCCATGAACATCGCCCTGATTGGCGCCAGTGGCAAGATCGGCAGCAAAATCGCGGCTGAATTGCTGCAACGCGGCTACAAGGTTACCGGCATCGCGCGCAGTCCTGAAAAAATCGAAGCACGCAGCGGCATGATCACCGCCAAAGGTGATTTCACTGATCCTGTGGCGCTGGCCAAGATACTCAAAGGTCATGACGCAATTATCAGTGCGGCCAGTTTTATTCCAGGCCAGGCAGAAAACCTCATCGGAAGCGTGCGCGCCTCTGGCGTAAAACGTTTCTTGATGGTGGGCGGCGCCGCGTCCCTGCATGTAGAACCCGGTGGCAAGAAAGTGATCGACACCATTGATCTGCCAGAGGCATGGAAATTACCCATCATGGAAGGTATTCGCACACTGGAGCTGTTGCGCAAGGTCGATGATTTCAACTGGACCTACTTCTCGCCTGCCGTAGTGATCGGGCCGGGCGAGCGCACCGGAAAATTCCGTCTCGGCAAGGATGTCGTAGTAAAAGATGCCGAGGGCAACAGCAAGATCTCCTATGACGATTACGCAATTGCCATGGTGGATGAGCTCGAACGCGGCTACAACCTGAAGGGGCGCTTCACCATAGGTTATTGAATCGAAGTGGCTCTTGAACAAGTTGTCGCAACGGTAATTGAAACTATAAGGAAGCCAGCTTGTCAGCAAAATCATACTTCAAGCACGCGAGCCAACACCCGGGAACACGCAGAAGCTTTCTCAGCTTGCTGCTTTCAAGTACGGCGGGACTCGCCTCGTGCCAACTGTTCGCGCATCACTCAGGCGCGCTGTTCTATACGATGGATACCCGTATCACACTGACGGGCGAGGTGCTCCGCTTCAATTTTCGCAACCCGCACGCCATCGTTGAATTGCTGGTGACCAAAGAGAACGGTACCCAGGAACGCTGGACCTGTGAAACTTCAGCTCCCTCGGCATTGCGGCGCCGTGGCTGGAGCCAGCAAAGTCTGGTTCCCGGAGAAATCGTCACGCTTGACGGTGTGCCAGCACGTGATGGTTCGCTGCTTATGCGCATTACCTCTGTGACCAAAGCCGACGGGACGCAAGTGGGCGTTTCGGCCAGGATGGATGACTGACATGAAAAGCCGGTTTGCGGATATGCGTTTACCCCTGGGCCTTCTGCTTTTATGTTGCGCTCAATTGCTGCAAGCGCAGCCGGACCTGTCCGGTTACTGGATGATCAGCTTTGGTCCAATTCCACCCAATCGCCCCGCGACAGTCCTGGAACAGTCGCTGCTCAATACACTGGATGAAGACACCCTGCTATTGGCCGATTCAGGCCTGGTGGAATTTCCTCCCGGTGAATTCGGTGGCTTGCCGATCAGTGCGCAGGCCCGGGCTGAAGCCGCTACCTATGACATCGAAACCCAGCGTCAAGTAGCCACCACGTGCCAGCCCCCAAGCATCATCTATTCCATGCAAGGCCCCTTCCCGCTGGAAATTTTCCAGGGCCGCGACCTGATCGTCATCAAGATGGAATACTTCGATGTGGTGCGCATCATCTTCATGAACGAAACCACCCATCCCGACACCTGGCCACACTCTGTAAGCGGCCACTCCATCGGTCGCTGGGAAGGAAATACCCTGGTAGTAGAGACCAGCAAAATCCAGGGCGCTACGTTGCTTAACAACGGCTTGAATCACTCCGACGACCTCTCGCTGACTGAACACTTCACCCTGGCGCCGGATGGAAAGAGCTTGCTGATTCTGCAGGAATATACCGATCCCGCTGTATTTAGCGGGACCGCAGCGCGATTGATACCACTGGACAAGCACGACGATCATGTCTATCCATACGCGTGCGACCCCAGTTACGGTGCCGCCATCGATAACCGGGAACAGCGCTGACGGCACGCGCACCGGGACCAAGACACCTGGTGGACACTGGACAAGCACATCACACCGGAGCACCACATGAACACACTGTTCCGGATCTGCTGCCCGGCATTTTGCTGCTGATACCATGCGCTGCAACCAGCGCCCAACCCTCCGAGGCCAACTCAAGCGCGGAAATCCTGCAACGCCTGCAAGCACTGGAAGCCGAATCCATCATCCGGCGGCGTCTGCAGGAATACATGGCCGTACTTACCGCTGCACTGGGATAACTACACTGACTTCTTTGCAGAGGATGGCAACATCGTGATGACCGAGGGCACTGTGACAGGGCGCGAACCGATCAAGCAGCGCATGGCCAACGCCAACCCCGGTACCCTGACCACGAGGACAAGCCCATTTTGTTGCGCACCGGCTCAATGCCTGTGTGCTGACTACGCAGCGGCAACTCGCCAGCTCACAGAACGCGTTTTACCAAAATCGCGACGCAACGCCTGCCTTGTTGAGTACGTCCTATCGGGCAACCTCAGGTCGCAGCCGCGACTGCATCGAATTCATTCGTACCCATGTGCCACAGCCCGGTTATTGAAAGCTGGTGGTTCGATTATTCGTGATCGTGATGATCACGGATGTAGTTGCGCTCATACTCGGCTTGGGCATGATCCTGCTCTTTCTTGACGCTACCTGCTTGCTGGCGCGCCTTGCCCATTGCCTTGCCGCGGGTTTTGCCGGTACTGATCCCGGCCGATAGCGAAAATTTGCGCTGGGGGTTTTCGCACTCGCAGGAAGGACAAACAGGCGACTCGTTGAACTTCACCAGTTTCTCGAAATGATGTCCGCACTTGGGACAAAGATATTCATATATTGGCATGGGTGCTGTTACCTCAACTGTTGCATGAGTTCATGGTAATTAACCCGTTTCCATCGGCAAGTCAGGATCTGCCGTCCACTCGCTCAGGGAACCATCATACACCGCCACATCCTCCACTCCCAATAACGTCAGCGCCAATGCATTGCTGCTGGCCGCGATGCCTCCACCACAATAGGTAATGACCTTGCGTGTCTGTAGCGCGTCCGTGGTCTGCATCAATTCCCTTATTTTTCCGGGCGGACGGAAACAGCGGGTATCGGGGTCTATCAGTAATTCACAATACAGATTCTGGCTGCCACTGATCCGGCCAGGCCTCGCATAGGCCACCACAGCCCCTGTGAACATGGCCTCAGGCAGTGAATGTAACAACAGGGAATCCGGATCATTGATTGCAGCAAGCACCCGTGCCTTGTCGGCAAACAAATGCGGACGAGGTTTCAGGCTGAACCGTGCTGCGGGCGGATAATGCCCGGAGCCGCGAGTGACCGGTTTTTGCCGGGCCACCCAGTGCAACCAGCCACCATCCAGCACTGCAGCATTATCAAAGCCAACGGCACGCAGCATCCACCACACCCGGGCAGCCCAGGCATGATTGCCACGGTCATACAGGACCACTACGGTGCCGTCACCGATGCCCAGCGCCTGCATGCTTGCGGCAAATTTTTCGAACGGTGGCATCATCAGGGGCAGCGCTTGCTCCGGATCGCTCAGCTGGCCAACCACATCCACAAAAATACTGCCGGGAATATGTGCTGCAGTAAACTCGTCGCTGGCCGGGACAAAACCGAAACTGCCGTCAGGCCTGGGTTTCATTACTTGCGAGCAATCCAGGATTCGCAGCGCGGGCGCCTCCAGATGCTGTTCAAGCCAGTCAGCGCTGACCAAAGGACTATTGATGTGCAGGCTCATGGTTTATCCTTATTGGTTTCCGTGGCGCCAAAATAACCAAGGCTGCCGGCCAGTACAAGCAAAGGGTTTGCGCCATCCCGGATTCAGGGACATAACAACAAACATCCATACGAAGACAATTGCGCAGTTTAATACCCCTTGGGTAAGCTGCTACCGGCAACACGAGAGTTGTTACAGTCACCAGGACGAAGCTCATGCAGGATGAATTACTAAAACAATATCTGGATTCCCTGCCGGCCCGCCTGAACAGCCTCAAAGACCTGGTCAAGGCGCACCGCGAAGGCGATCAGGCTGCCGACGACAAGATCCGGATGATCGCGCATTCCCTGTATGGATCGGGAGCCACGTTCGGTTACCCGGACATCAGTGCGGCCAGCAAAAAAGTCGAACACGCCACTGGAGCAGACTTGCTCAAGCACCTGCCCGAGCTGGTGACCGTGCTCAAGGACATCCTGGCCAAGGCCGCTGTCGAACCCTCCCATGCGCGCAGCATCCTGCTAATTGAAGACGATGCTGAAAATGCAGCCTTGATCAAGGCAATTGCGCGCAGGCAATTTCCCGATTACCACGTCGATACGGCAGCCAGTGCTGCGCAGGCGCAGGAATTCCTGGTCAAACATACGTACTCACTGATTATCCTGGACCTGATCCTGCCCGATCGCGATGGGCGTGAGGTCCTGCGCGAAATCCGCGTTGACTTCCAATTGACCACACCCGTGCTGGTACTGACCGGCGTCAACAAGGATATAGTCCGGATTGAATGCATGAGCCTGGGAGCCGACAAGGTGCTACTCAAGCCATTTCAGGAAGACAGCCTGCTGCCGGTCATCGAAGTGTTATTGAAGAAAAGCGACAAGCAACAGCTGACACTGGTACCCAAGGGCAATGAGCTGAAGGAACAGGTAAGTCCGGACGGCGTGAGGATGGATATGTCCGGCATGAACGTCCTGGTCGCCGAAGACGATGCAGTGCAGGCCAACCTGATCAGGCAGCGCCTGATTCAGGAAGGGCTCGCCGTACAACATGTGAGCAATGGCCGTGAAGCCATGGCAGCGCTGCGCCTGAAGGCATTTTCAATCGCCATCCTCGACGTGAAGATGCCGCTGTTCAACGGCTTTGAAGTGCTGGAGCGCATCCGTGGCGAACTCGGCTTGGGTGATATGCCTGTCATCATGCTCACCGCGATGGGCAGCGAAGCCGATATCATCCGTGGCTACGATCTGGGTGCCGACGATTACATCCTCAAACCTTTCTCGGTAGTCCAGCTGGTGGCACGTGTCAAAAGCCTGCTGAAAAAACCTGGCTAGGCCAGGTTCAAGTCGAAAAAGAAGGTCGTGCCTTTCTCTGCTGAAGATTCAAAGTCCAGCGTGGTGCCATGTTCACGCAGGATTTTCTGACAGATGTAGAGTCCCAATCCGGTGCCACCCTTCGCCCGCGTAGTACTCGAATCGCGCTGGAAGAATTTGCCAAACATCTGTTCGCGATCCGCATCATTGATAACCTCACCCCGGTTGTTGACCGCAACCCGGCAGGTTCTGCTGAAGCACTGTACCGAAATGACCACTTCCCGATTTTTATCCGAGAACTTGATTGCGTTGGACAGCAGGTTGGTGAGCACCTGGAACAGGCGATCTGAATCGGCATATACGGTACAGGCACCCGGCATGGCATCCGTGCGAACATCAACCGAGTACTGCAACGCATAGGACTGGTTGGCGCTGACGACATCGTCAACCAGTTTGGCCAAATCGCAGGCACCGAAGCGATAATCCATCTTGCCCGATTCCAGCTTGTCCACATCCAGGATGTCGTTGATGAGCATGTGCAGCCGATTGGTATTCTTCAGGGCAACGTCCAGCATCTCTGCACTTTGCTCCTTGTCGTCGTCCAGCACCCCGGAAGCCAGCAGGCTGAGGCCAGCCTTGATTGCAGTCACCGGAGTCCTGAGCTCGTGGCTGACGATAGAAACAAATTCATTCTTCAGTCTCTCGTTGGCAATGCGCTGGGTTACATCCTGCACCAGTGACAGGATGCCTACCACCTTGTCGTCGGCATCAATCAGGGGTGTGTTGATCCACTCGCACAGCACCAGCGCTCCGTCCCTGCGGAGATTTTCCTGGATCGAATGAAACTCGCCGGATTTGCCGATTATCTCATCCAGGATATCCCCCAGCCCCCTGCCATCCTTGTTATACATGAGATTCACCGGCCTCAGCATTGAAACTTCATCCTTCCTGTAACCGAAGACAGTCTCGGCCGCCGGGTTCCACTCAATGACATTCTTGTCGAGATTCCATTCAATAACCGCAAGCGGCGTTTCCTGCACAAACGCGGTCAAGCGCTGTTTGAAATCCCGCAGACGCTCTTCCCGAAATGCCGCATCAATACTGAGCTGGATGCTTTCGGTCACCGTCTGGTTGATGCCCAGCGCGCTGATGATCATCATGAGCACGAGCAGGATAAGCACCCATGAAATGTAGTGCGTCACCTCAGTAGCCAGCAAGAACATGGTGGCTACAATCGGGAAGAACAGAATAAGCAGGAACAACACGACGATGGGGCGATGCGGTGCCAGCGTGGAAGTGGCAAATGACGCCATACAGACGATCAACAGTGCCAGCAGCATTTGGTAATTGCTGTTGTCATACATAAACAACAGGAACCCTGCACTGCCGATCGCAAACGCCATCAACAGCGAACCAATCCTGAACTTCACATACCATGCCTGGTTGGCCTGAGGGCCCGGTGCGGCATGCAAGAACTGGCGATAGTGGTAAAACCGCAAAATTGTGAGCGGCACCAGTATGCCGACCCAGGTGTACAGACGCACCGGATTCACAATCCCGGTGAACAACACGATGGCGATAATGCTGCCAAACAGGTTTGCCAACAGACTGTTGGGGATGGCGGCATACAGCAATTTGAGCTGCTGGTGCTCCATCAATTCATGGGGATCAAAATCAGCGACATTGAGTCGCCTCCGTCTGTCCAATTTCCTCACGCGTGCATTTCCTCCTGTTTTGCTCTGCCCATTTTGGCACAGACCGGCGACCTAGTGGGCTTCCTCCTTTTTATGTAACATCCCTCGTGCAAGCCCTGACCTGGATGAGACTCGCCCGTGATCCCCCTTGAACGCGTAATGCACGTGGATGATGACCCTTCCATCGGCCTGGTGACCCGGGTAACCCTGGAGAAGGTCGGCAAACTGAAAGTGCTCAGTTGTGACGGCGGCGCCCAAGCCCTCGCCAAGGTGCTGGACTTTGCCCCCCATGTGATCCTGCTTGATGTCATGATGCCCGGCATGGATGGACCGACCGCTCTGCTCAAACTCCAGGAAATCATCAATCTGGACAAAGTGCTGGTACTGTTCATGACAGCCAAGGTGCAGCAGTCCGAAATCGAGCATTACCATAGCCTGGGCGCCCGCGGCGTCATAATCAAGCCCTTCGATCCCATGACCCTGCCTTCCCAGCTGCAAGTGCATTGGCAGTCCTTTCAGGAGAGCAATACACAAGCCTGAATCCAAACTGCCAGCAAAACGGCTCGTACTAAAACAAAAACAGCAGGAGCAGGCGTATGCAGGCACTCGAAGTTAGGCATCTCTGTAAAAGTTTCGGCACTCTCAAGGCTGTGGACGACGTTTCATTCAGCGTTTCCCAGGGCGCCGTGTTTGGCCTGATTGGCCGCAATGGCGCCGGCAAGACCACCACCATCCGCATGATGATGAATGTGTTCGGGCCTGATTCCGGCGAAATTCTCTACCACGGAAACAAGACCGGAGAAGAGTTCCGTCGCAAGGTCAGTTACTTGCCGGAAGAGCGCGGCCTTTACAAAAAGATGAAGGTTATCGACCTGCTGAACTTCTTCCTGGAAATTCGCGGCATCGATCCAGCCAAGGTAAAAACCCGCACCCATGAGTATCTTGAGCGCTTCTCGCTGGACGACCGCATCCACACCAGAATCGAAGACCTCTCCAAGGGCAATCAGCAAAAAGTACAGTTCATCGCCGCCATCCTTTCCGACCCGGAAGTGCTGGTACTGGACGAACCTTTTTCCGGCCTGGATCCGGTCAATACCGGCCTGTTGAAAGACATCGTGATGGAGCTGAAGCAGAAAGGCAAAGTCATCATTTTTTCCACCCACTTGATGGAACTGGCAGAGCGCATGTGCGACCAGATCGCGCTGATCCACCAAGGCAAACTGATGCTGAATGGCTCGTTGAGCGACATCAAGCAGCAATACAGCCAACGCAACATCACACTGGTGCATGAAGGCAACCTGGCTTTCCTGACCGGACACCCGCTGGTCGAGTCGGTCAATGACTACGGCAATTTCACCGGAATTCGCGTCAAGCATGCCAACGATGTTCAAACCCTGCTACAGCTGCTGGTCTTTCACAAAATCGTCATCAAGAAATTCGATGCCAACGATATTTCGCTGCAGGAAATCTTTCTGGAAGTGGCCGGCGACAACGCTGTGGCGGTAGCTGCTCCGCTTTTCGAATCCAATGACAGTGCCTTGCCCAAGATGACCGACATCAGCGAGTGAAAGGACGCCAGCATGCTTAATTACCGCGCACAAGCGATACTGAAACGCGAAATAAAACAACAGATCTTCTCGAAGAAATTCCTGATCATGACCCTCGCGATCCCCGTGTTCATGCTCATCATGGTCGGCGTGCAGGTGTTCATTAGCACCTACGATCGCGAAGAGCTGGCTACGCTGCATATCGTCAATGAATCAGAAAGCTTCCAAAGTCTCATCCGCAGCCAGATCGGTAGCAGTGAGTTCAACAACACCGAACTCTACCGGTTGCAATACGAACTGATCGCGGCAGCTGATATCGACAGCTATATCAACCAGCAGCGCCCGGCGCTACTGCGCGGCCAGTTGACCGGGGTAATATTCATTCCCGACAGCGCCCGCGAGGACAAGAAGATTTCCTACTACTCCTCGAATCCCGCCAACCAGATCCTGCTTGGCCGTGTGCGCGAGCAGGTAAATTCGGCAGTCATCGGCGAATACTTTGACAAGCTCAATATTGATCCAGCCGCCATTGAGTACGCTCGCACCAATATCAGCATCGACGGTATCCGTATCAGCAAGGAAGGCAACACCACACTGAATCCTGGCAACCTGGTCATTGCATTCGCGTTCACCTTCTTCATCTACATCAGCCTGCTCAGCATGGGTCCCGCGGTGATGGCGGCTGTCAACGAGGAAAAGACCAGCCGCATCGTGGAAGTGCTGTTGTCAGCGGTAACGCCGCAGGAACTGATGTATGGCAAGATCATGGGCACTGCCGTCGCCGGACTGGCACAAATGGCGATATGGATTTCGCCGGTGATTGTCTTGAGCCTGATTTCGCTGCCGGCGCTGGCGATGATGAATACCCTGGATTTCGATATCAGCGTTCTCAACATCCTTTATTTCTTGCTCAATTACCTGATGGGCCTCATCGCTTTCCTCAGTATCTTCGCTGCCTTCGGTGCCATGTTCGACACACCACAGGATGCACAAGGGAGCATGATGCCGGTGACAATGCTCATCATCATTCCGTTTTTCCTCGCCTTCTCACTGGTGCGCAATCCAGCCAATACGCTAGCCGAAGTCAGCTCCATGCTGCCCTTTGCCACCATCATGGTGATGCCGGCGCGCATGACGCTGATTGATGTTCCGCTATGGCAATTGCTGGTAGCCACGCTGGTGAACATTGCGACCATCTATTGCTGCATCAGGGGCGGGGCCAAAATCTACCGTATTACAATCCTGATGACAGGCAAGCGGCCCAGCTGGGCAGAAATCTGGAAATGGCTACGCTATGAATGATTCAACCTTTCCCCCCG
>Ga0209354_10001110_pt1 | contig 11975 bp, 18 predicted proteins | sample LauGreSpBDMM15DD_2_FD_187562 | JGI IMG/M metagenome (GOLD analysis project Ga0209354, IMG submission 187562) | Freshwater lake microbial communities from Lake Michigan, USA - Sp13.BD.MM15.DD (SPAdes) (version 2) | ecosystem: Environmental > Aquatic > Freshwater > Lake | place: Lake Michigan...
CGGTATGTCGGGTCATTGTAGGTGTCTTGTCGAGGCATGTCGGGTTTCCTTTCGGTTTGTTGTAAGTGTAGGTCAAGGTCTAGGGCGTAGGGATTAGGTCAAGTGCGCTGACGCCCACAGCGGAAGTGCGCCGCTGCGGTTGTCCTCAAATTACATGCCGGTATCGGTTGTTTGTGTCCCCCACTATTTTGACGCATGTCTCGTCTGGGAAGCCTGTCTAGTTTTGTTCGGTGGAAAACCCATCGCCTTTGCGTTAGGGAACGCTGATCGCCTGCAATGCGCAAGCGTCTACCCACGTTGCCGTGTGTTCCCACGGACGGTTTCAGGTTCCGTCTAGGGCTAATGAACGCCTCAATGCGTCCTGTCGTTATCGGTTGTATGTCAAATTATGTTTAATCGTGCGACACCCATTCGCCGTCAATCAGAACACGGGCAAACGCAACGTTGCTGGACGGTATCGGTGTACCGCTAATAGACACAAAAGTTAGGCCAGGGTACTTTGGCGGGCCGTCAACGATGATGAAAGCGACATTGCTAGCCAAGTATTCGCTGTCGCCTATTTCGCCCTGGCGCATAAACACTTTAATTGGGTTGCCTGGTACAACAATTTTCATGTTCGTTTCCTTGCTAGTCGGGTGGATATGAAGTCAATGTCGTTAGGCCGCCACACGTGGACTTCCATGCCCGCCGCTGACAACCTGCCAAACCATAGTTCTTGGTTGGCGGATAGTTTCCCAATGCTGGTTTTAAGTTCCGCAAATATGACGCCTCGATCAGCATGGCACAGCACTAGATCAGGGAAGCCAGGGTGACCCGTCAACGGTGTTTTCCACACCCCAGGGCGTATTTCCACAGCCCTAGTGTGCATAACTAGCCAGCCGTGCAACTTAGCTAGCATGATTACCTGCGACTGAAAATAGGATTCTTTCACAGCTGCACTACTTCAGGGCCGTACATGATAGGTAACCATTCCATGCCCTCTAAAGCGTGTTGAGGTAGCCACCAAGTAAGACAGCGGTCTTGGTCTGGGCGGTTTTCTTGACGCCCCGTACCGGACGCCACAATAGTTTTAGCGGTGTCAAAGTGCAGCCAGCCAGCCAACTTAACTTTGTTTTCGCCAACAATAGCCAACACAGTTTTAACACCCATGCGGTGCTTTTCTTGAAAAATTAAATGTCCGTCTTTGTGCAGGGTTGCTTTGACTTGGTACGGCCCGACGTCGCCTGCCCTGTCAGCTTCAAGGGTTTTGTCGTAGCCCACAAAATTAACTTGTAACGCTTTTGCTAAAGCCAATTCGCCTTTGACGCCATATAGGTTTTCGTCATATTTTGTTGGCTTTGTTGCCATTTGCCAATTTTCTGTGCGTAGGTCTGCCCAAGTGTCGCACGCTGCAAGATCATTGTCGTTTAACGTGACACCTACAGCGGTCATGAGGTTTTGCCCATGTCTTTAATAATTGCGTTGGCTTCTTGCCATGTTGCAGGCACAGCACCCGTGTAGCCGATAGCGGACAGGGTTTGAAGTTGGCTTTTGGACACGGGCCATACAGCGTTAGGGTCTGCAGGTTTTGCCCTGGTGCCGTCGTGGGCTACTTGTGCGCCTCGAATCTTAGTTTGCGAATTTGTGTTAACAGCAGGCGACACAGTAGGGCCGTCGTTCTGGCGGTTTTGGACTTCCTCAAACGACGCCATTTTGCCAAACGGAATCATCATGCCAAGCACACGCCCTAGACAGCTGGTGCTTGCGTTCATTTGTTCGCTGTTTTTGACATACGGCGTCATGCCTGGGAACGGTTCCCAGCAGGTAGCCACGGCGGGCAACGGGTCTGACGGGTCACGGTAAACCGTCATGGTGACGGATATAAACGTTTTGTCGCCTATCGCAATCACTTTGGCTGGTTCCTCAATCACCCTCAATTCGGGCCACTTGTCAAGGGCTAAACGGAATCGTGTCGGGACATCTACATAGTCGCCTAGGTTCACTTAAAACCGCCCAAACGCATAGCAACAATGGTGTCCTGTGAAGTTTTGGTGAGGTTGACAAGGTTTATGCCGTGTTCCTCAGCGGTGTACGCCATTTCGTAAAGGCATTTGCGAAGCTGGTCAATGTCGGACCGCTGTTGTTCAATCTGCCAGGCGGCGGCTTTCATAGCAATATCTGCTTTAGAAATAGCGGCAGACAAAGCTTGCATTTGATCATTCATGTCGGGACCTTTCGGTTGTCGGGTAATCAGGACTATACACAACCCCTGTGCCTAAGTAACGCATACGTCGACGATCACCCTCAGTTGTGTTAGCCCACAAGCCCTGTAACGCCTTATCGGCAAACGACATAGCAAATTCTAGGCAGTCGTCAAATACCGGACAGGTGTCGCAAAAAGGTTTGATCATCTTGCGGGCTAACGCCGATTCTGTGCCGTTAGCGGGGAAAAACAGGTTGGTTTCAAGGCCACGGCAATTTGCGTATTGTTGCCAGTCGGGGCGGTCAACATCAAACATTAGGTCAGCACAACCGCCAAGGTTGCCACCCGCATTGCCCTTTAGCTTCACGCCCAGAATATAGCAACCATGCCCAATGCAAATTGGTATGCGGGTTAAACATGTCGTCAGGTGTCAAACCCATACTGGTCCACCATTTGTTGTGGGCAAACCAGTTGGCTTGGATAAGGCCATAATCGGCGCACGGGCGCCCTGCGTCGCTTTTGCTGCACGCTGTCGCCTTGCACCTAGATTCACGCCACATAATAAAACTAAGCGTTTTAAGCGTTTTTACATCGTTGGGCCACCCTGCGTTTACAGCTGTCAAAAAGTAGTGGGCGCACGGCAAATTGCGTAATTCTTCAGCAAAAACGACAGGTGCAACCGTTGTTGTTGTTGTTGTTGTTGTTGGCGGGTACAGCTGCCCTTGCACCTCGCTAGGCGTATATATCTGCACGGTGATTCGAGGGCTTGTCTGCACAACAGGCGACAATTTGGCAGGATCATTGCTGAACCCTGTCGCCACAATCCAGCACATAAACCAAGTAAATAGGGCTAAACCTAGAAAACGTTTCACATTCATTATTTGTCCTTTAGTCGGGGTAAGGTCGGGTTATGTCTACCGATTAGGTGCGATGAAGTCAAGCACCCTTAAAAATGGTTTTAAACGCATGGGCAACAATGTCTGGGTGATCAGCTAGTAGCGGGCTGATCTCAACATGAACCCAGGTGCCGCCTTTGCTGCCAATCGTGTTTTTGTCGTACACCCGCCAAGCGTCCCTATCACAGCGGTAACCAGCACCAAAACCTAAAGTTGACGGCTTGTAGGTGTTTGCGTAGTCGTGTATTTCCTCTATGCCTAAAATGTCACGGTGGACATATAAAAAGTCAATTAAAGCGTAGCGCTGCTTAACGGTGCCGCTTAGGTCAAACGCCCGCCAAGTGCTATGCACAGACAGCACAGGTGTTTTGCTAGGGCTACCTTTTACAGGACGGTTGGCATAGATACCTAAGCTGGTCACGCCAAACAGGTAACAGCAATGGTCCACAAACGTTTTAGTGCCTTTGCGCTCGACAGCCCGTGGGCCGTCTTTGTTCCCCGTGTAGGGCCGTATGGTCATTTGCGTCCAAAGATAGGCGGTACCTGTTCACCATTTTTGGGGCGTATGGAATTGCCTACGCTGTACCCAACAATAGTGCCAAGAATACCCGTACCGGCTGACTGGTCTATTTTGCCTATAGCCATTAAAACGGTTATGCAAACCATTGCCACAAGGACAATCAACGCTTTTGGTGGGTTGGTGATGTTCATGCTGGAAACATTGGTGGTTCGGGCGGGTCAGTGTACGGTTCTGACAGTTCACAAGTCTTCCCGCATTGCCCGCAAAAGACAGGTGACGGGTCACCCCACATAAATTCTTCAATGTTGTTTTGTGTGCATGTTTCTGTTTTGCAAGTTGCCGTTACCATCATGCCACCTCGTAACTAACTGCGATACTTACTTGATCGCCAGTAGCTAAAGTCATTGTAGGTGTGTTAGCGCCCATGTTGTTGGTTGAACCGTATGCATAACCTGTGCAGGGTGACGACGCCATCGCTGAACCCTGATAAAGCGCCGTAGTTGAATCGTGAATAAAAAATGTTCCAATCACTCTTGTGCCGTTTATGTTGACAGGCACTAATCCACTAGGAAACGAAACAGATACAGTTCCACCTAGTCCAGCACCTGTGCAAGTCAGCATTATTTGAAGAAAAACTGTTTTTTGAACTTGACAGTATTTGGCGTAGTTGACTGTTTTACCAACTGCAGTGCCTTGTGTCAGGGTTGGCGTGTATGTCTCCCAAGCTGCGCCAATCGTGTTAAGCGTGGCAGCGTTCAAGACTTGCCCCGCTACTGTCCCTGCTGTCCATTGGGTCGACATGATTAGTACCTTACTAGACGCCTAGACGGTCTGTGTCCAAGACACCAAAAACGGCGTCGTCTAAAATAAAATTGGCGTAATACGTCTGCGGCGTCATTGTTATGTTAAACAGCGTGCTTGCCGGTGTGGCGTCAACAGTTATAGATTCGGGCCAGTAGACGCCCGTTGTGGACACGCCGCCAGGCGGCGTATAGGACACATTATAGAAAATGGTGTTGCCTAATACTGAACCAGCAAAAAGCGCTAAAGCTGTTGCGTTTTGTGCAACATCGCTAAACGTCATTTTAAGCGTAATTGTGTTGGGATCACTAAAAGCGTTGGCGTACCATTCGGCGGTTGCGTCAACTTGGGCGCTTTGCGCTGTTGTAGCGGTAAAGCTGCGAACACCGTACAAGGCGATAGAAGCAGCGTTTGTTTTAGTTGCCGAAGTTGCGGACCCTGTAATTGTTGCCGAATTATATAAAAGGTTGTTGTTGCTAGATTCGCTTCGACTAATGGTTTGGTAACCAATTTGGCTAGCTGACGTTGTGCGCCCAAACGTTAAAACGGTAGACACGCCTATTTGCAAAGCAAAGTTACTAGGCGGCCTGTAGCTGTATTCGTATGAAGTAAACGAATTGGCCGTTGATCTAAATAAGCCACGGTCACCTGTAGCAATGTCGTTTAGGCGCTGGTTGACATTAACTGAAAACGTACCAGTGGACATTGCAACGTCGCTGTTAGTAGCAATAATGGATAACTGGTCAGGTAGCAGGTTTACGATTTCCTGCATTTGTCCGTTGGTAGACACCAAACTTTGATTAACAAAATTGACGTTGCCTGCATTGTGCAAGGCGTCCTGCAATAACACGGTCACGGTGCTGTTGTTGCCGTCCCCTGGGTTGTCGTTGTATTCTCTAGAAATCACCGTGAATTCTGCTACTTTGTCCGATTGCGTGAATCCGTGCGTATTAGGTGTGCAATCAATACGAATGTTGTCGTTGACGTTTGCGTAAGCTGCCTGGTTGCTTGTGTTAGTTAAAACCAATAAGCCTGTATTGCCAGAATAAGGCGACACGGGCGACGGGCGCCCATAACTAAAACTTAATGACCGCACATACTGGGTTATATCCAAGTTTGCTTGCGTAACGTTTAACACTGTCCAAGTAAGTTTTGTCATTACATGTTCCGAATGTTTACCGGCACGGGTCCTGAAGTTCGCACATAGGTTTGCAGCGCACGAACAACAGCTTGCGGGTCTGCGCCTTGCACGTTTACCGTGATCGGATTGCCTAAGCCAGCAACACCGCCCATGCCTCGATCATTGCTAGACAAGTCTGGTGCTTGTATCATGCCAGCGCCTGAATCGTGTATGCCTGGTGCTTTGCCTGGTTCGCCACCTACACGCCCAAAACTAACGCTGCCTATCTCTTTAATGTTTACACCTGGCACAAGGTTTAACCCTTTAATAATAATGTTGATTGCTTTAATAAAACCGTTGACCATTGTCTCAACATAAGTCAAAATGCCGTTTACAACCAGCCTGACTACAGTACGGAAACCCTCAAACTTCTTGTAGGCGGCAACGATAGCGACACCCAACGCAATAATGCCAGCCGTAATTAAGATTGCAGGGTTTAACAGCATGGCGGCGTTAACAGCTAAAATAGACACAGCCAAAATGCCCATGCCAGCAATCACAGCTGCCAACAGGGTTGGGTTCTTTTCGGCCCATGCAGCAAACTTTTCAACAACAGGTTGCAACTTAAGCATGATAGGCAGAAATGCCATGCCAATAGATTCTTTAGTTTCGTCAAACGCTATGCCAAGTTTCTTCATGCCACCGGCAGCAGTATTGCCAGCGGCGACAGCTGCGCCACCAAAGTTGGTTTGAAGCACCGTCAAAACTTCGTCAAGGCTTGCGCCCTCTTTAATCAGTAATTTAAGTTCGGGCGACAACGCCGCTAACGGTTTTATGTTGCCCGCAAAACCTTTAGCCAGGGCGTCAGCGGTGCTAGCTAAATCGGAACCTGTTGCAGCGGATACGTCTAATGCAATGTCTAAAAGTTGTTGCGCTTTAGTCAAATCTTTTGTGGCGACAACTAACGTTTGGAACGCTGGGCGTGCTTGATCGTCCGAAACGGCAACTAGTTGTCCAAGGCTGGAAATATAGTCCTCAACGCTGGCAATTTGTGTGTCCGTTGCTTTAGTGCTGGCTTTAATCTGTCGGGCCAGCGACGCCTGGGCGGCTTGATCTTCAATGGCGGCTTTGACAGCCGAACCGATAACAGCAACGACAGCACCCAAAGCAGCAGCGGCAGGGACAGCGGCTTTCTTAATAGCAAACTGTGCTTTCTCGCCAGCGGTTTCTAATTTCTTAAATTCTTTAAGCGCCTGCTTAATGCCGGTGTCTTTAAATTCTGTAATCAGGGGAATTGAAATGCCAGCCATAATTAGTACCTTAGTTTTGTTTCGGTTTTCTTTGCGACGGATTGCACAACGTCAGCCAAGTTTTCTTTAACCCTAGTTTCGTTGGCGTCAGCTGCGGGCCACATAGTTCGGGACGCTTTACCAAAACGCCGTGTCAACGCTTCGCCAAAACGGTTAGTTGTAGATCGTCCTGCAATGTCAAAGATTGCGCCGGTGGCGTCTTTCTGTTGCACGGTAAGAAACGCTGCTTTACTAGGACGCAACGACACTTTGACGCCACGCACGGCCTTAGTCTGCACATAAGGGAAAATCTGTCTACCCGTTTTGGTTGTCCACTTGCGAGACATGCCAGATAGCGGCGCTGGGCCAGCTGCGGTTAGTTTCGCCTGGGCGTCTAGGACTATCGGCTTTAACGCTGTTTCGGCTTCCTTGCGAAATTCTTTAAACAGGGCAGGTTCCAGTTTTTTTAGTTCTTTAACAGCGTCCCTGATACCCACAACTTCGGTAGTTATCTCGACGCCAGCCATGCCTATTTCCTTTGTTCGTTAAGCACCTTGAAAACGGTTGCAAGGTCTTTCACGTCAAATTCTACTTCACGGGGCCAATACCCTGTCGTTGCCAGCAAGGTTGCCAACGCAAAACGGTACTGACCCCTTAGGTAGGGTTTTCGTCCTCGGTATCTATGACCTCAAGTTGAATTATTTTTTTTATGAAATCGTCCAGGACTATCGGAACTACCACGCCGTTTTGCTGTAGTGCGGTATGCGCCATAAACGCTAAATCTTCCATGCCGATTCCCTCAGCAATTTTGGACGCTTTAGTTTTAAATCGGCGTTCCCAGGCAACAATCGTGAAAAGGTTGGTGGTGATATCCATAGGGCCGTCGCCCTGGTCTACACGTAGCGTCAATTTCATGTCGGGTCCTTTGTTTGTGGGTTGAAATCAATCGTCCGTAGTTAGGACGCCGCCTTTAAACACTATGGAAATAGTGCTTAGTTCGCCCATTGTGGCGTTTATGACAGGCAAGGCTTCCAGATAAGCGCCTGTGAGGGTAAATCTGGGTTCCGTAGGTGCAGGTACGGTTAAGCCAGCGACGGTGTTTGAAATGACAACGTTAGTAACTGTGCCAACTAAGGCCGCAAGTGTGGCGTACGTTTCAGTAGCTGCATAGGACATATACAAGTCAAGGGTAATTTCCTGATTAAACAGGCCTGAAACAAACACCCGTGACGTGCCACCAAAGGCGGTTGATTCGAGGGCTTCAGCGGTGTTGGTCACGGTTGCGGAAGTGCATTGGTCCGTTAATGACACGGTATTAACCAATACAGCTGGGTTGGAAAGATAGGTGCTAGTTGCCATGGGTTAATCCTTTTTCGGTTGATCTAGTTTTAGCAGATATTGACGGTGTTTTGTCCTCAACAATTTTGTTGTCACGATTGGGCTTGCAAGTCAACGGTCAAGTCATAGGCGGCAAAAGTTTGCCCGCCAACAGTAACGAAGCCAGGGCGCCCAGACTTGACAGCCACGTTGCTAGCCAAAAGGGCAGCAGACATGCTTAAAACGTTGCGTAAGCCGTCCAAGTTGCCTGGCCCTAATGTCAGCACCTTTACGCTAAAAGACATCTTAACGATAGTGCTAGACAAGGCTTCAAAATCGGGGGCGTCTAGGAATACGCAAGGCGGGTTTAATTGTTCAGGGTTGAACACAACCCGTAGCCCTGTCACCGTTTCAAGGGTCAACGCTAAATCGTCTATGGCCTCATTGAAAAGGTCCGTGTAAACAGTCATTAGGCGACAGCTGGTCGAGGGATACCGGCAAGTTGTTTGATCAGCGGACTAAGGCCCGTGGAAACAGGTGTGCCCATTTCTGTAAAGCCCGAAAAATCGTTGATAGCGCCACGTTGACGGTATAAGGCGCCACCATACATTGTCGTTGCTAGGGTGACATCGGGACCAGGCGAAGTTGTCAGGCTGTCCGTGTATCCCGATTCTTGACGTCGCCTAAAAATTAGGTTGTTGGCGCTGTCAGCGCATTGTTGCAAGAAAGCTGATTCGTCTACGCCAGCCAATGCGATTCCAAGCCATAATTCTAAATCGGGGCCGTCTATCCACGTTGCATTTTCGGTAGCGGTTAATGTTCCTGGCGGAATTAACGCTATGCGTTCGGAATCATCGTCCGCATTGTAAAACAGCACCTGGTTCGGTATCGGCACGCTGAGGTCATAGACGGGGTCGCCCATGCTGTTAACGCCCTTGAACATATATGCGGGCAACGCATAGACGGTGTGTGTGCCGTTAAAGCTTGCGCCGCAATCTGCAAGCGTAAACGCCATACCTAAATCTAAATCAGGTTCCGTCAATGTTTGGACAACAGCGTAATTGTCTAAACGCTGTGTAAAAGTAACGCTATATACAGCCATGGGCGGCTACCCGCCTTTCGACTATGCCTGGGTGATCTTTTGAATCATGTTGCTGTTAGCGGCAAAAGTTGCTGCGTATCCAAACACGGACATCAAACGTGAAATCGTGCTCGGGTTCTCCACGGATAGCAGGCCCTGATCTTGGCGATAAATTTCAAAGGCGTTGCTGTTAAAAATCACCATTGTTTTAGTGGCAAATTTGTTGTCAACGATGATTTGCAAACCAAGTGGGTTCATGCCTGACCAACTTGCAGCGGTGCCGGCACCCATGCTGTTTTGTCCAATCAAACCAGGTGCCCCGATTGCGGGAAAAATTGGTCTGTTTTGGTCGTCTACCAGCTGGCCCATTTTTCCCCAGGTGGCGGGGTCGACAGCGATATGGGTTGGCAGGAAGTTTGTCGCTGCTGAAGTGACAACGGCTGCGTCATAGATTGACTTCATAAGGTCAACAGCGGTGAGGTCCCAGACGCCAGCGGAAGTTGCAGCGGTAAGCAAGTTGTCGCAAGCAAAGTTGTCAATGGCTGTCAAGTACTGGCCTGCGAGGTCCTGCATGATAATTGCCATGGCTGCGGGATCAGAAAACGAAATCGTCTGATAGGACAAACTGGCGCTGCCTGCAAAAGTTGACTTAGTGACCACGTTGGAAGCAATCACAGAAGTTGTTGAGGACACGGCGTCAAATTCGTTTGCTTGTGCTGCAACGGTCGGATGGGTAGTCCAAGTAGGTCTCACGAACGTTGAACCCGTACCGCTGTTGGGCATTGCCCTTGTCCCCACGGCGCTTAAAAGCGGGGCCACGTAGTTAATGTCCGCAAAAACTGGTCCAAGGATAGGCACCGGGACTATACCGGGCACATCAGAAACGCTTGTGTCAGCAAATTCTAAATCGGACTTGTGGTAGGCCCGATAGTCAGCCCAAACCTTATTGGCGTTAGCAGCTTCAAGGCCGCCTTTGTGCATTGCCACGACAAATTCAGCGGCGTTTGGTAGGCGTGGTTCACGTCGTGCTTGTGCAAAAACAGGTGCGGTTGGCACAATGACTTCGGCTTCAAGTTCCATTGGGGTTTCCTCGGTTTCGGTTTCAGGTTCGGTTTCGGTTTCAGGTTCCGTGTCAGGTTCGGACGCTGCTACTTGCGTTATGGTAGCACCCGAATATGCGCCTATGGGGACGAGACTAAGTTCCACCCAATTAGCGGCTAGGACCGTCATATTGCCGTCGCCGTCATACTTAAATTCGGTTGGGTTGACACCTACGGACACGGAATCTAGGACGCCGTCAGCTGCAAGCACTAACGCTTCGTCACCGGCACGGGTGTTTGACACGCTGGCGGTGAAATACATGGCTTCTGGGCTGTCTACCCGTTCGCTAACGATTCCGATTGCCTGCGTGCTGTCGTGATACATGTACAGCTTTGGTGCTTTGCCGTCTACGGGCAAGCTGCCTGGCGCAAATTGCACTTGGGTTCCGTCGCTGACTGTGGCGTAAACGTTGTATGGGACAGCGACGCCAGTAATGGTGCGTCGTTCTAAACCGTCTGGCCCTGCGGCGTCGACTGTAAACGTGCTGGAAGTAAATTTGATCATGTCGCTAATTCCTCTTGTGTGTTTTGTTCTGGCATTGGTGCCATGTCGGACATTTGGTGAACTTCTAACATTTTGTCGGTATCCCACTTAACGTATGTTCCACGTGGTAGCTGTTGCGATAACGCTGCCGTGATTGCTGAAGCGTACATTGACAATCCAAATGTCCAAAGGTCACTTTTTGCGGACGCTGACGTGCTGTATGCGTAACTTCCCGTTGATAAACCCAATAGATACGGGGGAATGTTGCACAAGTTAGCAATTTCTCGGCTTTGATATTCGGCTGCGTCAATCAACAACATTTTGTCAGGCGTAGCGTTTGTTTCCGTGTACGTCAAAAATTCGTTTAACGCTGCCGTTTGGTTTGTCATGCGTGCCTGGTTAAACGATTCTGCAAGTGCAGCCAATTCCGTTGCGGACAAGGGTTCGCCCCCGATTTGTCGAAGGATTCCGGCGGGAATCAGCGAAACCGCATTGCGATTACGTGCAGCTTCAAGCTTAAGCGCCGTATCTATTGTCTGTTCCGACATAAAAATCATGCCTTGCGTCGGACTGTAAATCTGCACAACATCACGGGGGTCTAAAGCGCCACCGTTAAAATAAATTTCTTTTGACTTGCCATACCACACAGGCGGTACTTGATCAGGCGTCGTAATTGACCCTTGCGGCAGACGGGTTGCGGACGCCATATAGCCGTCCTTAGTGCGGGAAGTTATATACAGCATGCTTCTTCCAAAGAAGAAAAGATCATCAAATACCCAAGGAAAGCTAAATGCGTTTGGCATTTCGGGGTCCAGCTGACGCAACCAGCTTCTAGGCGCTAACGGGATTTCTTCCATTTCTTCGCCGTTCCACATTTCGCCGCACATTTTTAATTCCATTGTTGCCAGGACGGACGCCATAAGGTCACGGCTTCGAGAGATAGACGCCACGGACATTGCACGGTTACGCAAAGCGCCAGCCTGGTAGGACCAAAATTCGCCAATCAGGTTAGGGCCTGCAACCTGACTTGAATAACCGCCACCAATAGCGGCTTGCACTTTAGGGTTAGGACTGATAGCCGCTTTAGTTACTTTGCTACTAAATAGTCCCATGTTGTTTTCCTTTGCGGGGGTTGCCCCTGCCCGACCCGACGTCAGGCAAGGGCTAGCCAAACTTTAGCCCAAC
>Ga0209354_10001111_pt1 | contig 11971 bp, 8 predicted proteins | sample LauGreSpBDMM15DD_2_FD_187562 | JGI IMG/M metagenome (GOLD analysis project Ga0209354, IMG submission 187562) | Freshwater lake microbial communities from Lake Michigan, USA - Sp13.BD.MM15.DD (SPAdes) (version 2) | ecosystem: Environmental > Aquatic > Freshwater > Lake | place: Lake Michigan, USA...
TGAGATTTTGCGATAGGGATAGTCCCGATGTTTCGGGATTGTTTGATCCCGCTTTTCGCGGGAGAGTGCCAAAAGCCCGGTTATCGCCCTAAAAATTCTAAAAACAATGTTTATACCTTAATAATGACCCTAAAGTTTTTAACTATTGATGAGTTCAAATTATATCAACCTGCAACAAATCATATAGAACCACCAATTCCTTAGTCCCCATAAAAATCGTGTGAGCCAATGTTTCCTTATTTCCTCTGTGACTTATCTATATCGTGAAATATTAAAAAAAATCGTTTGAATATCAATACATTAAAGACCAATTTTTTAACAAAAAAACTTCAAACTACATCAATTAAGGTAGCTTGAAGTCATTTTTTGAAAATTAAAGCTTTCTAAAATCAATTTTAGTGCTTCATAAATTTGATGGTTTTGTCATTAAAATTGCCACTTAGTTTCAACAAATACAATCCTGACGATAAGTTCGCCACATCAATCGTAGAATGAAGTTTTCCAACTGAATTAGCAGGGATTTGGGTCACGATTTGCGTTACTCCATTCATTCCAATAACAGTAATAGTTACTGCTTCAAAAAGATTGCCTACCGTTAGTTCCACTTGATTGGTAGCGGGATTTGGAGTTAATTGTATTTCTGATAAAGACAAAACAGCTTCAATACCACTAACACAAGTAATATTTGCTGTATTGGATGAGGCGGGGCTTAAATCTTTCCAACCCACCCAATCATGAATACCCACTCCCGAATAAGACTCATTGCCCCCGAGGTAAGAAATATGTTGGCTGATACCATAATTGGCCGATGATTTATTGTTCTGGGGAGGAGTATCACAATAAGATACATATTGATCTACGCCACAAAATGTTTCAATAGCCGACAATATTCTTGGTCTTGTTGCTGCAGGAAGTGTATTGGCATACGACAGCGGATCTTTACACATCAAGGCTACTTTATTCGCCACATTGGTATGGTACGACATGATGACATATTCATCTACATAATCCATTAAAGCTTTGTACAATTCTTTTTTTTCACCTTTATAATAAGCATAAAGAGGGGTATTTTGGAATCCCATTGAGGCATGAGAATAACTTGTCCCAGTAATCCAACCATATACTGCAATACTGTATTGAAGACCAGCTTGGTGACATAAAAATGCGGCATCGTGACTTTGTTTTACCCAATCAGTACACAAACTGTCCCTGTCTTGTTGGGCTGTTGATTTCCAGAAGCCTGAACCTGCCGTTTTGCTTAGGCCTGCGTCAGTACTCCCATAATGAAAAGCATCGGATTTAGAAGGAGAAACACAATCTCCTGATGCGTCCTGGTAAACAAATTCATTGTCACCTGCAAAACCGAAAAATTGTTGTTTGGCAGTACTTTTACTGTTATAAGAAATTACCGTATTGATTACTTTATAAAATCCTCCCGGACCACATTGGTCAGAAAAATATCCTCTCCAACCATCCATTCCCCACACACGAATATTTTTACAAGTACATTTTTCAATGAAATTTTGAAAAGCCACCTGATTTGTTGTAACTGTTCCTGACTGAAGGTATAAGTACAAATCAGTGATTGAACTCGCATTACATTCATTCAACAACCTGTTTTCTTCAATAGTTACTCCTATCACATCGGTGGTGTTCCATACCCATAATGATTTTTGGTAAGTAGTTGCAGATGTAATGGTTGAAATGAATAGTAAAGCCAATACTGCTGTACCAATTCGTAGGAATATAGATTTTTTCATGAACATAACGTTTTAAATGTTAACCCGGTTTACTTACATTCTACTTCGAAACCATAAGTAACCACAAAACACCATAAAAACTTTCAATATTAATAAAATTAAAAATAAAAAAGAATTCGAAACAATAATTAAATTGTTTTGAAATAAAAAAAATCGTATTTGACATATACTAAAAATAAATAAATGACTTATAGGACTGAATTTTATTGTATCAATAGTTGAAATTCCTGATTGATAAAATTCATAAAGCAAAAAATAACCATCATGAAACAAGGTTCATAATGGTTATTTTGTGATGCGCATACATTATTGTTAGTGGCAACTATAAATATCGAGCATTTTACCTTATACCAACAGTTGGTCCACGCCGATACGTGAACTAGCAATAAGGCCAACATTTGACGCGGACGAGCGGGGCTGCTATTAGTCTATATACCTTTTCACAATTTCGCCGTAGGCATCAATTCTTCTGTCTCTTAAAAATGGCCACCATCGGCGTACATTTTCACTTCTTTCCAAATCAATTTCAACAACCACTTCTTCTTCTTGGTCTGAGGATGAAGTGTAAAGCAACTCTCCTTGAGGACCTGCCACAAAAGAATTCCCCCAAAATTGAATGCCATTGGTTTGTGCAGATGGATCTGCTTCGTGACCTACCCTGTTGACACTAATTACCGGCAAGCCATTGGCCACGGCGTGTGCTCTTTGAGCAATGATCCAGGCATTTTGCTGGCGGCTTTTTTCGTCCACTGCATCACTGCTTTCCCAACCAATCGCGGTGGGATAAATTAAAATATCAGCGCCTTTCAATGCCATTAACCTTGCCGCTTCAGGATACCATTGGTCCCAGCAAACCAATACGCCTAGTTTGCCTACACTGGTGGCTATGGGTTCAAACCCTAAATCTCCAGGGGTAAAATAAAACTTTTCATAATAAGCAGGATCGTCAGGGATATGCATTTTTCTGTATTTCCCAGCAATGGAACCGTCTTTTTCAAATACGACGGCCGTATTGTGGTACAAGCCTGCGGCACGTTTTTCAAACAAAGAAGTTACCAGCACAACGTTATTTTCCTTGGCTGCTTTCCCAAAAATCTCCGTGGATGGACCCGGAATAGTTTCGGCTTGCTCAAATACATTCACATTTTCAGTTTGGCAAAAATACAAACCATTGTGCAATTCCTGTAACACAATCAGCTCCGCTCCTTTTGCAGCCAGGTCTTTGATTTTCGCCAATAATTTGTCAATGTTGTTTTGACTATTGTCCGTATTGCTTTGTTGAATAATTCCAACTTTGAGGTTCGATTTTGCCATCTTACTATTAATTCTTTCTCTATTATTTTTTTAATGATGCATCCAATTCAAACCTTAACCTATCTTCTTCTAATAGTTGTTTGAGCGCTTCTTCCTTAGGTAAATATAACATGTATTTGCTTGAGAAAAGATTGTTCTTATCATTTAAGACAGAATATTTAACAATCGCTTCATCTTTTTCTGAACATAGTAATAGACCAATCGTTGGATTATCTCCTTCGTTTCGTTTTAGGTCGTCGTACATTCGAACATACATATCCAATTGCCCGATATCCTGATGCGTCATCGCTTCGGTTTTCAACTCTATAATTACAAAACATTTTAGGATATAATTGTAAAACACCAAATCAATATAAAAATCAGAAGTGTCTGTTACAATATGTTGTTGGCGGGCTACAAAAGCAAAGCCTTTTCCAAATTCAAGTAAAAACTTTTGCAAATGATTGAGAATGGAAGTTTCAATACTAAACTCTGAATTCTTTTCATCTGTCTTTAGCCCTAAAAATTCAAAAACATAAGGGTCTTTGATTAGATTTTCAATACTAAGGTTTGGTGAAGATTCATTACTTGTTGGTATATGTTTAACCACCCGTTCATAAGCCAGTGAATTTATTTGTCTCTGAAGTTCTCTACTATTCCAATTACCAGCAATGCTCTCGTTTAAATAATAGTTTCTTTTATGTTCATTATCAAGACGACAAATTAACCTGTAATGCGTCCAACTCAATTTGGTACGCATTGCGTACCAAATTGGAAAGGCCTTGTAAAAAGCCCTCATATTGTTTAAGTTACGTTCATCAAACCCTGATCCAAATTCAAGAGTAAGTTGGGTAGCTAAGTTTTTGAGGGTTCCTTTTCCGTATTCGGCTTTGGCATTCCCCTGCTGTTCGTCTTCCACAATGAGTTTACCAATTTCCCAATATGTCTCCAACAAGGCAGTATTTGCCATTCGAAAAACACGTTTCCTTGCGCTGATAATGATTTCTTTGATGGAAATCAATAAATGTTGGTTGGCTAATTCCATTGATAAAAATTAATTAAAAATTTAAAATTAAGCATTAAAAATTACTTCGACTGGATATTGCATCGTCACACAATGCAGGGAACCATGTTGCTTGATTAATGAAATACAATTGACCCCAACCACTTTTTTATCAGGAAATATTGCTTCCATTATTTTTATGGCTTCTTTGTCTTTTGGTGAATGGTATATTGGCATTAAGACCATTTCATTGGTGATTAAAAAATTGGCATAAGTAGCGGGTAATCGGTATTCAACATCATCTTCATCATACACCGGGTCGGCCATTGGTAAAGCGACCAAATGGTAAGGATTACCGTCTGTGGTTTTGAATGATTTCAGTTCATTCTCCATCGCTTTCAGTGCAGCGTAATGCTCATCCGTTTCATCGGTACATTTTACATAAGCGATGGTGGTTTCATTGCACAATCTTGCCAGGGTGTCGATATGTGAATCGGTATCGTCACCAGCCAAATAGCCATGATTTAACCATAAAATTCTTGAGGCATTAAAAACATTCAGCAAATATTTTTCAATTTCCTGTTTGGTCAAATGCCCATTTCTATTGGGCGACAAAAGGCAATGAGAAGTAGTAAGGATGGTTCCTTTACCGTCTGATTCTATACCTCCACCTTCAAGGGCAAAGCCTAATTGGTTTTCATAAATGGTCTCCTTTCCAAAAACACCTTTTTGAAAAAGTTGAGACGTGATTTGGTTGTCAAAATTAGCGGCAAACTTTAATCCCCAACCGTTAAACCTGAAGTCAAGAATTTTGGCTTTCCCATTTTCTATAACAGTGATTCCACCATGGTCTCGAGCCCAGGTATCGTTAGAAGGTATTTCGGAGAAAATTACGTTGTTTAAATTGGCGTCAAGAATATGAGGAAGCACGATTTCTTTGCTCGGACAAACAATAAGCACTTTTTGGTGCGGAGCAATCAGTTTTACCAAGTTGCTAAAACAAACAATCACTTCGTCTAAGCTATCAACCCAATCGGTATTTTCATGTGGCCAAGTCAATTGTATGGCACTTTGTGGATGCCATTCGGCTGGGAGAAATCTGTTTTTCATCTGCAAGAATAAACGTATAAAAAGCTTTACTTATTTCTGTGCAATTTATAACAAACAATTTGAAAAAAAGAAAAAGAGGTAGTAAAATAGGCTGAAAGCTGGTCAATTAAAAAGGGTGCTGGAGAAATTCTCCAGCACCCTTTTTAACTTTGTACTTAATACTTGATACTTTGAATTAAACAAACTAATTCGCTACATCAGACATAAATTTAATACGCATGATACGGCATTCTTCTTCTGTATAATCAGGACCTAAAGTCTTCATGGCCGTAGCGATATCATCAGATTCAGCGGTCATAAAGAATTCAAGAATGGCATCTTGTTTATCGTAATCAATGTTTTTGTCAATATAATAATCCAAGTTAAGCTTGGTGCCAGAAAAACAAATGTGTTCGATTTCTGTCAATAAATTATCCGGGCTAATGTCTTTGGTTTCGCAAATTTCTTCTAGTTCAACTTTACGGTCAATTTGTTGAATGATAAAGATTTTAATTTTTGATTTATTGGCCGCTTGTTTTACCACTACATCTTTAGCAGTAATGATATCATTTTCAGCAACATATTTGGTAATCACCTCCAGGAATTGCTTTCCGAATTTCTGCACTTTACCCATTCCAACACCCTGAATATTGGCCAATTCATCCGCAGAAGTGGGGTATGAAGTCGACATCTCTTCCAAAGAAGGATCCTGAAAAATTACGTAAGGAGGAAGGTTCTTTTCTTTCGCTACTTTTTTTCGTAAATTTTTAAGTAGACTAAACAGTACCTCATCATACGCACTTACATTGGCTCCTGCATCAACAATTTCTTCGCTTACATCAGGAGTAACCACTTTTGAAAGAGTAATTGAATAAGGTTTTTTGATAAAATCTAACCCCTTTTTAGTAATTTTTAATGCACTGTTATTATCTACGTCTTTGGTTAAAAACTCCTGAATAGTGATTTGTTTGATAGCCGATTCCCAATATGCTTCATCTTGATCATCGCCTTCACCAAATTCTTCCAATTCGTCATGGTTATAGCTAGTGATGTATTCCGTTTCCTTCCCTCTGATTACATTAATAATATGATCGGTTGCAAAACGTTGTTCCGTATTCACAACGGTATTAAGAATTAGTAAAACATCTTCCATTCCTTCGAAGTTAACTTTAGGTTTTTTACAATTATCGCAAAATCCGCAGTCTTTTTCCAAATATTCTCCAAAATAATGTAAAAGTAATTTTCGACGACAGATGTTAGACTCTGCGTATGAGGCCATTTCGTACAATAAATGTTTTGCATTGTCGCGCTCATTGACGGTTTTATCTTTGTTAAATTTCTCTAATTTGATAATATCGTCCATGCTGTACAACATCAAACATTGTCCATCAATCCCATCTCTTCCTCCACGACCAGTTTCCTGATAGTAGCCTTCCAAAGATTTTGGTGTGTCGTAATGCACTACAAACCTCACATCTGGTTTGTCAATCCCCATCCCAAAAGCAATGGTGGCAACAATCACTTCACAATCTTCTTTTAAGAATGCATCTTGGTTTGCAATCCTGATACTAGAATCCAATCCTGCGTGGTAAGGCAAAGCTTTCACCCCATTTACCACCAATAGGTCTGCAATTTCTTCCACCTTTTTACGGCTCAGACAATACACAATTCCGGCTTTCGCTTTTTGAGATTTAACAAAACGGATAACTTGTTTGTTAGGATCGTTTTTAGGAACTATCTGGTAAAATAAATTTTTTCTATTGAATGAAGTTTTAAACAAAGCCGCTTCTTCCATGTCCAAATTGCGTTGAATATCTACTTGTACTTTTGGAGTAGCAGTAGCTGTTAAGGCAATAATGGGCAAATTGCCCACTTCGTGAATAATGGCTTTGATACGACGGTATTCTGGTCTAAAGTCGTGTCCCCATTCAGAAATACAGTGTGCTTCATCAATGGCAACAAAAGAAATTTTGGCTTTGCGTAAAAACTCAATGTTTTCTTCTTTGTTAAGCGATTCTGGTGCAACGTATAGTAATTTCACTTCTCCGTTAAGCACTTCTTTTTTCACCCTATTCATCTCTGTTTTATTGAGGGTAGAGTTCAGAAATTGTGCATTTACGCCAAGGGCGTTTAATTGATCTACTTGATTTTTCATCAAGGCAATCAATGGAGAAATGACTATGGCAGTTCCTTCTTGCACTATTGCAGGCAATTGGTAACACAAAGATTTGCCGGCACCGGTAGGCATGATGACAAAAGTATTTTTACCACTTAAAATACTTTTGACAATTTGCTCTTGAGCTCCACGAAAAGAGTCGAATCCAAAAATTTTTTTCAATGTTGTCTTAATGTCAATTTCTTCAGCTATGAACATTTGATTTTTTCGATTAATAAAATTAAATACTTTAAGTTTAATATATTTGCAAACTCAAACAATATGTGTAATGGGTCGTGTTTTAAAATATTAATATGAATGTAGCTAAAAATTTATTAACAATTGCAAGGTATGTACTAAATCTTGAAGCTGAAGCGTTGATAAAAATCTCTGAAATGATAAATATTGATTTTGAGAGCGCTGTCAAAGCAATATTATCCTCAAAAGGAAGGGTTGTTGTGACTGGAATTGGGAAAAGTGCTATCATTGGGAATAAGATAGTGGCAACCTTAAATTCTACTGGCACGCCATCACTGTTTATGCACGCTGCAGACGCCATTCATGGCGATTTAGGAATGATACAACCCGAAGACATTGTCATCTGTTTGTCTAAAAGTGGCAACACGCCTGAAATCAAAGTTTTGACACCTTTACTCAAACGTGCTGGAAACAAACTGATTGCGTTGGTTGGAAATACAAATTCATATTTGGCCGAACAAGCGGATTACGTTCTCAATGCAACGGTTGATAAAGAAGCGTGTCCAAATGACCTGGCACCAACCACAAGTACCACTGCAGCACTTGCATTAGGAGATGCCCTGGCTGTATGTTTAATCGAAGCCAGAAATTTTACTGGCGAAGATTTTGCCAAATACCATCCAGGAGGAAGTTTAGGAAAACAACTCTATTTATTGGTAGATGATGTGTGCGTTAAAAATAAAATCCCTACTGTTCTTTTAAATACCAAACTGAAAGATGTAATTTTAGAAATGACTAGCCTACGATTAGGTGCTACGGCTGTTTTAAATACAGACAGCACTTTGGCAGGCATAGTGACTGATGGAGATTTAAGAAGAATGCTTAATAAATTTGATAATATTGCAGGCTTAACGGCTGCTGATATCATGTCTGTCACTCCAAAAACAATTGAAAAATCGGAATATGCCGTAGCGGCACTCAACCTGATGCAAGATAATAACATCACACAACTCATCGTTCTAAATGATGGAGCCATGTATGGATTTTTGCACTTGCATGATTTAATTAAAGAAGGAATTGTATAAGGTACAGCGTACTGAGTACTGTGTACAGAGACGGTTTCTTTTCCTACTCAATACTCGGTACCCAGTACCCTGTACTAAAAAAAAAAAAATGACCAACAACAACAACAATTACGTAGTAATCATGGCGGGTGGAATTGGAAGCCGGTTCTGGCCATTTAGCAGAACCAAATCTCCAAAACAATTCCATGATGTATTAGGAGTAGGCAAAACTTTATTGCAACAAACTGCTGAACGGTTCACCAATGTTTGTCCTCCCGAAAACATTTATATCGTCACCAACAAAGATTACAAAGATCTTGTCAAAAAGCAATTGCCTTTTTTAAATGACGATCAAGTATTGTTAGAACCTATAGGTAGAAATACCGCACCTTGTGTCGCTTATGCTTGTTATAAAATTCAAGCCAAAAATCCAGCAGCCAATATTGTAGTTTCTCCTTCCGACCATATTATTATGAAGGAACAGGTTTTTGAAAATGTAATCTTAACGGCATTAGAAGAAACGCAAAACAAAGATATCCTGATTACACTTGGCATTACCCCAAGTCGTCCGGATACAGGATATGGTTACATTCAATACAAAGAAGGGAGTGGTCCAATTCACAAAGTAAAAACATTTACAGAAAAACCTCAACTTGAAATGGCCAAAACTTTCTTAGAAAGTGGTGATTTTGTGTGGAATGCAGGTATTTTTGTATGGAATGTGCAAAGCATCACTAAAAAAATCAAACAGTTTCTTCCTGAGTTGTCTTTGATATTTGAAAAAGGCAAAGAAACGTATTATTCCTCCGCAGAAACAGATTATATCAATACCGCTTATAGCCAGTGTACCAATATTTCCATAGATTTTGGCATCATGGAAAAGGCCGACAATGTGCATGTATTGTTATGTGAATTTGGCTGGTCAGATTTAGGAACATGGAAATCCTTGTTTGAATCCCAGGAGAAAAATGGAGAAAACAATGTGCTTGATGGCAACATCATGACGTATAATACAACCAATAGTATTATCAAAACGCCCAAAAATAAATTAGTCGTAGTGCAAGGATTAGATGGTTATATCGTCGCTGAATATGATGATGTGATTATGATTTGTAAAAAAGACGAAGAACAAAAAGTAAAAGATTTTGTGGCCGATGTAAAAGCCAGAAAAGATTGTGTAGACTATATTTAGGTACAGCGTACTGAGTCTTGAGTACAGAAAAATTTATAGACTGTATTTAAGAATAGATAAAGTAGAAAACCATATAGGTGTATCATTGAGATGAAACATATAATAATCTCAAATCCATTTAATCAATAAACCCTGTACGCTGTACCCTGTACTCAGTACACAAAAAACGAATATGAACATTCTTGTAATTGGATCCGGTGGGCGAGAACACGCCATAAGTTGGAAATTGGCACAAAGTCCTTTGTTGACCAAATTGTATGTTGCCCCAGGAAATCCTGGAATGAAAGAAGTAGCAGAAATCGTGCATATTGGCGTTTCTGACTTTGAAAAATTAGGCGAATTTGCCCTTGAAAAAAACATTGACCTCATCATTGTTGGTCCTGAAGTACCTTTGGTTGAAGGTATTAAAGATTACTTTTTGGCGAATGAACAATTAAGCAAGATTGGCATGGTTGGCCCTGACAAAATAGGCGCACAACTGGAAGGAAGTAAAGATTTTTCTAAAAACTTTATGGAGAAATACAATATCCCAACGGCTTCCTACCGCACTTTTACCAAAGACACTTTACAAGAAGGCCTGGCATATCTTGACACACATACCCTTCCTATCGTACTCAAAGCTGATGGCTTGGCCGCTGGAAAAGGAGTAATTATAGCCGAAGATTTGCAAACCGCCAAAGACACGTTGGTAGACATGCTTGCCAACAGCATGTTCGGAGATGCAAGTTCACGCGTGGTGGTAGAACAATTTTTAACGGGCATTGAAGCCTCCTGTTTTGTGTTGACCGATGGTGATACTTATAAAATACTTCCGGTAGCCAAAGATTACAAAAGAATTGGTGAAGGCGATACAGGTCCAAACACCGGCGGCATGGGCGCAATTTCTCCAGTGCCATTTGCTGACAAGGTATTTATGGACAAAGTGGAAGCACGCATCATCATTCCAACGGTCAATGGTTTGAAAGCAGAAGGAATAAAATATGTAGGGTTTATTTTTGTTGGATTAATAAAAGTGGGGTATGATCCTTATGTGATTGAATACAACGCGCGCATGGGAGATCCAGAAACAGAGGTGGTATTTCCAAGAATTACGTCTGACGTAGTAGCCTTGATGGCAGCAACAGCAAACGGAACTTTGGCTTCACAAACCTTAACCATAGACCCAAGAACAGCCACCACCATCATGTTGGTTTCTGGCGGTTATCCTGCAGATTATTCCAAAGGATTTGCCATTTCAGGAATTGAAAAAGTAGAAGACGTGAAAGTATTTCATGCGGGCACTTCGCTCAATGCCAACAATGAATTGGTCAACACCGGAGGACGTGTTTTGGCACTGACCGCTTTCGGAAAAGACATCGCTGAGGCTTTGGCAAAATCAAACCAGGCAGCAAGAACCATACAATGGGAAGGCAAAAACTACAGGACTGATATTGGGTTTGAGTTTTTGTAAATTCATTAGATTTAAAACAAAAAGCCTCCCGATAGACTATCGGTAGGCTTTTTGTTTTAATGCCGTGTCAGTGTTTCCACCTGAAAATCATCGTCTTTTGCCGTGTCAGGTGTTTTCACCTGACACCCATCGTCTTCAAAACAAATTTTCAGTTTTAGCGGAACATTTTTGTACCATATCAGGTATTTTCAGCTTTTTGCCGTGTCAGGTGTTTTCACTTGACACCCATCAACTTCAAAACAAATTTTCAGTTTTAGCGGAACATTTTTGTACCGTATCAGGTATTTTCAGCTTTTTGCCGTGTCAGGTGTTTTCACCTGACACCCATCGTCTTCAAAACAAATTTTCAGTTTTAGCGGAACATTTATATTGAATAATTTTTAAAGCAACCACCTATCAATACTTTTGATTGATGCGCTCATACAACTCCGATGGAACGGGTGATTTAAAAGTGCTGATTTCAGGATTCGGTTTTACCCAATTCAAATGGCCTTTTACCCAAGCATAAGCCAGCCCTAAACTTAATATTCCTACAAATACAAACATTTCTACCAAGGCAAACCAGCCCCATAATCCATTGGTGCCTTTGATCAAATCTTCTCTTCCAAATACAATGGCCCAAGGAAATAAGAAAACCAATTCTACATCAAACAAAACAAATAGCAACGCAACAATATAAAACCGTACATTAAACCGTACCCAAGTGGTGCCAATGGTTTCTTCCCCACATTCATAAGTCGCTAATTTTTCATCATTTGGCTTTGATG
>Ga0209354_10001112_pt1 | contig 11961 bp, 9 predicted proteins | sample LauGreSpBDMM15DD_2_FD_187562 | JGI IMG/M metagenome (GOLD analysis project Ga0209354, IMG submission 187562) | Freshwater lake microbial communities from Lake Michigan, USA - Sp13.BD.MM15.DD (SPAdes) (version 2) | ecosystem: Environmental > Aquatic > Freshwater > Lake | place: Lake Michigan, USA...
ATTAACTTATGATATAAGTGTACGCCGAAATTGCCATTCCCGCAACAGGGGTCGAGTATACGTAAATCAGGTGTTGACCATAATTCGGTTGGAATGGAGTCGATTAACTCTTTTACACACTTCATTGGGGTTGGCTCGTCGTTGGTAGATACATAGGTGGACTTGTCGACATTTAATACCGTGTCATAATGGGCGCAGATTGCGTCGCATGATGATGTTGTAATCGACATGTGGGCTGGCGGTTGGCCTTGTACTGGGGCCTGGGGGTCAGGTGACCGTGGTGATGGGGTGGGTGAGTTTTCAGGCGATTGCTCTGGTAAGGGTTCTTCTAACGTGTTGCTTGCGCTACTCGATGGAGTTCCCCATACACACGACGTTTTTCGTTTTGTATGTTGGGTATAATGCGATTTCTGCGAGAAATCTTTATTGCACTTTTCACACTTATAAATAGGCATTGGTATTAACTTGGATATTATAATGATTCACGTTAGTCTAATTTACATAAAACGGTTTATATCAATTTTCTAAAATCATTATGTTGTTTTGTTCACGAACAACTCCTTTGCCATTGTCTTGATAATCTTGTTGTCTAATTTGATTTGCTCGTCTTCGACGTCGCCCAATATAGCGCGCATCATTTTGTAACAAAACTCGTAGTTGCGGCTCTCCATTACTTCACAATCTGGGTGTGCGGTTCTCCAAACGGGGACGGTTCTGTAGTTATTCATGGAAATACGGCTCAAAATTTTGCGGAGCTTAGATAGTTCGTCGGTGTCTTTGCTCCATCCCGCGTCGTCTTTGATATACATGGTCTCTCGTTTAATATCGGTGCAGTGAATGGGGCGCTTTGTAATATCCATGTCTTTGAGGCGGGCCATAATCATCTTGGTCATGCCATTCACATATCCGTGATTGCCGATGTATTCCAGTTCGTCGATGTGAACATTCAGGTTGCGGAGAAAATCGGTGATGCTTATTGCGTCTTTGCATGTATCGTTGAGGAAAAAATTCAGGTTGAACTTGTTCGAGGTATTATTGTTGTTATTGATGGTTTTTCCTTCTTTGAACATTTCCACCATTTGGTGCTGTAGTTCGTTATTTTGGGCGTACGACTGCTGCAACTGTACTTGGGTTTCTTGCATCTGCCTGTTTTGGTCAATCATGAGTTGTTTGAACTCTTGGTTTTGACGGAGTAGCTCGACAATTGCAGCCGGACTATTGTGTATATCGACACATGCGTTGTGATTTGTATGTGTGCACTGCTGTTTATGTCTCCATAAACCGGTTCGTTCTTTATATATCTTACCACACTCACATGTGAAACTTTTTGGAACATTCTGGAACTTTTGTGTTGATGATTGTTGATATTCAACCATTGTCTCATGTTTACGAGTGAGAAGATGCCGGTTATATTGACTTATTCGTGACGTATGATAGTCACAAATGTCACATGAGAATTTTTGCGAACATTCTTGAACCATTCTGTTGTTTATTTATCAACAGAAAAAGTTCCTAAACCTTTCTACGCAAAAAATCACAAAAAAAAGTATGCAGTCAAACTAATTTGGTTTTTTTAGGATTTACAGCATTATGCAGCAAAACTGATTTTTCATATTTTCAGAAAAAGAAACGGCCTCGCTTTTCAAAAATGGACATTTTAAAAATGTCCATTTTCAGAAAACTGCAACACAAATTTATTCAACGTTTTTGGTGGGAACCATATTTGTGGGAACAGTGAACTTATTTGATGGGTTTTCCTTCTTTGAACAACTCAATAATTTGGTTTTGTAGTTCGGTATTTTGGGCAAACGACTTCTGTAACTGTGCCTGGGTTTCTTGTATCTGTTTGCTTTGGTCAATCATGAGTTGTTTGAACTCTTGGTTTTGACGGAGTAGCTCGGCAATTGCAACAGAATCGTTAATAACAGTATTAACTGTTGATTCGTTCGATTCTTCTACAGATGTATCATATGTACATTTAATACCATGATTATGCAGACTTTGGCGATGTTTATATATTTTACCACACTCACATGTGTATGTATGTTGTTGTTGTTGTTGTTCGGTCGTTGGACCACTCGTTGTAAGTATAATATGTTTTTGAGTAAGTAAATGCTTGTTATAATCTTTTTTATTCACGGTATTATAGTGACATAATTCACAATTATATTGCATATGGTTTTCATGTGAACTATTTGCATTTGTGTTTGATGTATTATGTTTTATTACCATCTTATGATGTTTATTTGTTTGATTGTGGACTTCATGTGCAGTTTTCGTTTGAAAAAATACATTACATGGTTCACAATGCAGTAGTTTCTTTTCTGGTTTTATCTCCTTCGGTTGTGTCACTTTTGGTTTTGGCATCGGTTCAATGCTATTCAGCGTTGCATTATATTCTTCAAAATACTGCTGTTCCACTTTTCTGGCTTCATAATGGTCAGCACATTCACGAAATGCAATTATTTCCATCTTCCAATTGTTCCACCCACCAAATTCACGTATAACATTATACACCTTACAATTATAATTATCAGCCTTTGGATTTGCGCAACTACGTTTATGACCATGTTTGCGTTGCACAAAGTTCGTGGTATGACCGATATATACGTCTTTCACATCTGGATTCTTACAATGAATCTTATAAAACACTGTATTTGAATAATCAATATCTGTCTTTGGCATGATATAGATTATTATAAGAGTAAATTCTATATTGTTTCGTCTACAATAAGATTCTAAACACTTTCCACCCAAATATAAAAAAACACCGTTTTTGGTGGGAACTATAATTGTGGGAATTATGGCATATTTATATGTTCATAGGCTCGGGTCGTCAAAATCCATTGCAAACATATTATCATCATCGTCCGTGAATATATTAGGAGTGGCCGTCTCATATCTAGAATATATGTGATAACTACAGAGTGTCGCCATTATAGACCACAAAAATATATTCCATATTTGAAAACAATAAATGATAAAAATGAATATTTTCGAGATGTTACAATTGTTCATATCTACGAAAAACATGAAGCCCTTCGACTGGGTTATGGTCATGAATTGCCGACATATTGGACACGTATTTGCTACACTATACCATCTATTTACACAGCAAATATGTAACCACCCACCACACCCACAAAATTTCAAGTATATTTTCTGCGTTTTCCAATCAATCGGCGCGTCTTTATCATCTGTGTAGATTTCCAAACAAATTAAACATTCGCTCGATGGTATATTTACGATTTCTGGTATTTTATCGGGTAAATATTCATAATGGTCTATAACTCGAGGAACATGAAACATAATATATACTTTGGACATATTTATTGGTTCATGTGTTGCTCTAAACCATTGAAGAATTAAAATGGGACATTTTAATTTCTCAATGGTCAGATACCAGTAACGTTTTGAAATGACGCTCCGTAGGAGTGTCCCATTTTAAATCTTCGCTGGTATAAATGCGCATCTTCAATCATTCTCAATGACTCGAAAGTAAATCGTCTGTCGATTGGTTGGAAAGAAACATGCGCGCATCGGCTTTCTATCATCGTCTTCAATCTCACTAATCTTGTCAGTGTTTTCATGAATGACCTTCTTATAAATTTCAACAACATATCGAACATTCTCGAGTGCTGTGTAATAACTTTTGGTCACATTATCATTCATTTCAACCTTATACGGCTCTTTTTCACGAAGTTGCATGAACATGATAAGCTTTTGTGGAAGCCATGTGTCATATCTGCTTGGTCTATCCCACATTTCTAGTTCATCGTCTTCCGTATAAGGGGGTGCGTGATTTTCAACATAATAATACCCGTCAAAATGAATATATCCCTCTTTTCCGTCACAAAAATATTCTATTGGTTCTTGGCCATGTATATATGGCATTCGTTGATGGATACTATTTTCATAGTCACGAAAATATATTTGTCGTGTTGTCATTTACATATGTTTGATACAGAAATTCACACAAAAATACGAATGACATCATTTTGGTTGCAGGTTCTCCATTCTCTCCAAAAACTTCTATAAAAATAATCCAAAATATTATGATGCAGTTGATTTGTCGAGCTTTACTTCGGGCAATACCTTCTTGTAGATTTTCTTGTTCAGTTTACTTCCTTCTTCGCCGGCTCCCAACGTGTTCCAATGTGCTTTGTGGTAAAATTTATATTCGGGCGTGTCGAGTTCCGTTGCAGGAATACCACCATTAACTGGAAGGTTCAAATATAGTCAGCCATCAACAAAACAGGATGTTATAAATCAAATACCCAGGAAAATAATACAATTTGATATTCATGGAACTAGGTTAAATTCGTTTGATAGTTGTAGAGAAGCAGCCAGATATATCGGGTCTGCATCTGCATATACAACTATAAGCATGTGTTGTAATGGAAAACGTAAAACATCAATGGGATATATTTGGAAATATGAACCTATTGTAAAATAATACATACATAATAAGTATTTTAATTATTATGTAACTAAAAAGTGCGCGGTATGGGATTTGAACCCATGCGTTGTAAACAGTGGGTTGCGTATGATTCCAACAGAATCTCTTAAGTCCACCTCCTTAGACCACTCGGACAACCGCGCTTTTTTTGAACATAGTTTAACGACATATTCGGGTCGTAGATGCTCGAGAGCGGAGTTGAACCGCTGACCCTAGGCTCTCTTCGAAATTTTTCATAAGACCTATGCTCTAACCACTGAGCTACACGAGCAAAAAGACATTAAGGCCGTCTTGGAAATCCAGGTAACTTTATTGACAGTTATTTACACCATGTACACATACTATATATGCATCGTCTTTTTATATTGTTATTGCAAATGAGTTATAATTGTTGTATTGTATATTATTCATCAGTCAACACACAACCATATACTATTTCGCTCGTATAATATAATTAACGATACAATACTGGGGATAATACTCTTTTTGAGGACCATCTGCATTCTGCGATATAGGTATAGATGCAAATCCGTATCCCACTGATGTAGTTGCTACTTTGTTGCCACCGCGTGTTTCAGACCCGCGGCGGCCATTTTCGGCTGCTTCATTAAATGAAAATGAATGTGTATGTGGATAATGAGCATTAGTCAATTGTTTTACACCACCAGTAACTGTGCTTTTATAAGATATATTGGTTGAATTATCTACACCAAGCGGGAATCGTTTTTTAAAATTGGGCACCTTAAATACAGTTCCAGACCCACCGTATGTAGTACCAATGACATTATATAGTTCTGGATAGTCTATAACGCTTAAGTCTTGTCCATTGCATAATATGTATCCATCAATATTAGCAGTGACTGCATCTCCTCCCCATAATAATATTGTTCCTATATACGGAAAAACTGATTTTTGGATATTCGTACTAGAAAATTCTATTTGTTCACTCGTAATTTTAACCATGGTAATATATTATACACTATATATATTATCATGGTTAAAATTACGAGTAATACGATTGACTTAACTGATAATTTACAACAGTTTTCAAAGATGCCGGTTACAGGGTTAATTTCATTATGGACTGGTATATCTATACCAGCAAACACATTGTTATGTGATGGAAAAGAATATAATATTGCAGATTACCCCCTGTTAGCTAGTTTTTTAGGTCCGTCGTCTGCAACCAAATTTAGTGTACCCAATTTAAATGGGCGATTACCTCTTGGTGCGGATAATTCTAACACTATAACAAACGGTGGTGTTATGCTTGGTGGCGCTAACCAAATAAATAGTATCGGTCATTCACATACCGCAACTATAAATATGATTTGGAGTAATGTTTATAGGTATGACACGCCTGAAATTGGCGATGGGGCATGGAACTATTCTCTTATAGCAAGAACGACTACATTAACCACGGGGGCAAATACATCCGCCACTAAGATTGACTATCTACCCGAGTATACTGTAGTTAGGTATATAATACATACATAAGGGGTGACTGCAAACATAATTTCGCACTATACAGGTGCCTATTCAAAACTACGGTAAAGTTGGACCAACCCGTCCTTTACCTGTATAAATAACATACCTCACAACAAAATAGAGTGGTTTATGTGGCGTTCCAGATTGTGACATGGGTGCGGTACTATTAATATCTTTGACCCAATCCGCAGAAGAAGATGGACTTTCATTGTCCATATTTCCACCCTGCGTTAAGGAATTAAGATAGTAATGGCTAACATTAGGATGGCTGTGAATAAACTGATTTGAGTCTATCGTCCAACTTCCGCCTTTTCGCTGTCCGGCCACCGCATAATTATCTGTTGATATGGATGTATCATTTATATTATCAGCTCCAATCGGGAATCTATCTCTTAAATCTGGTACATTAAATTTAGTACCCTCCGTACCGCCATATTTATAATTTAAAACACCCGCCAACTCAGGGTAGTCTGCAACATTATATTCGGTTCCATCGCAAACCAAAAATGAAGTACCTAGTGTTATCGAATTTTTATGATACATTAGTATACTACCGACTGGTAGATGTAAATGTATCGACCCATTGATTAGAATGTTATTATTTGATACTGATACAGACGGTCCGGTCGGCAACGAATAAAACATAAAATAATCGGTGGCGTTCTCCCCCGATATTATGGTAGTAAATCTAGAATCAGTCTCGGTAGACAAATTCGTTTGCACGAGCGGATCCGGTATAATCCATGTATTTGTATCATTATTATAATTTGTAATAAATGTTTTATATATTTTCTGTATATTGGATCCATTCACTGTTGAAATTGAAAGATAAACCACGCATTTTACAAACTGTGCTCGCGCATCAGCGATTCGATACCATATTTTGTAAATTTCCAAAGAATTCGATGCGATTGATTGCGACGTAGCATATGCAATTTCAAGATTGTTCAATGAAGCACTCGATGCCGCAATTCCGGGTGAAAAAACAGGAGTTTCTGGTAAAAATTCAAATATTTTTGTGTAAGTTGTCAAATCCTGTGTTGTTAGACCAGATGTTCGTATTGTGCCAGGTTTGATAGTATTGCCGTTTGTTACACCCCATACATTAAATTGCAAATTGTAACTCAAACTTCTGGATTTATATTCTGTTATATTGCTACTATTTAAAAACGAATAGTATACCCACATATCCTGCACGGGTGTCATATAATTTATATTCGTGCCATTAATTGTTCCGGTTTTTATCCATACATTATGTATATTTATTGTCAATGATGTATTATTAAGCTCGTTATACGATGCATCAAATTGGGCTCTTATTGTGCTATTGTCCATCATAATCGGCAATGATGTATTTACATTAAACGACACATCGACATTATATGATGCAACTTCTGTATAATCTCCCGATGGTACGTTGTTTTCATTATAATTTTTTGATACAAATGTTCCCCCCACAACTGAATAATTGTCTGTATTTATTAGCATATTATAACTTACATCTACGAGCCCAAAATATAATTTTGTATCAGCAGGGCCGCTATTATATGAATGATATATTTTACCTCCAATAAAAGAATCACTTGTAGTAGTCGTATTGTACCACAATTTATGCACATTTACTATTGACCTATTTGCAAATTCTGCAGTATAAGCGGTTTTAATATTATCTAACTTTCCTTCTAGCGCTGCTTCTAAAAATTCGCTATATATTACAATATCCGCTAATACTGCGTTATATGGCTCACTTTGATTATTAAACAACCAACTATCAATTACGCTATCATATATTGCTGTCGTATATAACGGGCCGGCCGACGTTGAAAAGAATATAAACATGGGTGCTACGTTTTGATATGTGTTGGTCGTCCATAGTTTACCTAGTGTTATGATGTCAGGATTATATAAATTGTTATATGCGGTTTTTAAAGCGCTAACTTTGCCAGATATACCATATAATATATTTGAAAGAATTTGTTTAAAACCGGATGTGCCAGAAATACTTACATTGTCTGTAATGCCGCTATTAATCGATGAAGCATATGAATCGCTATTGGATACGATTGACCAGTTACGCGTTTTTTTTGCATATTTTATATTTATTTTTGTCCATTGAGGGTTAGATTGAACATTATTCGCATCTAAATCTATTTTTGTACCATATAAAATCAGGTCTATGCTATCTACCGTTAAATTTGTATCATTATATGAAGTATCGTATATTGTGTCTCCTGGTGTTAATTTCGATTTATCATACCATAATTCGTTTACTGCTGTTAATGTTTTAGTATCTGTAAAAAATGTTCGATATGTAGTTCTTAAATCTTTAATCGAAACCATATTCGTTATCATATACGCATCAAAATAAAAATACGACAATACAAAATTCGAATTATTCGGTATATTAACATATTGTGTATTTGTTATAGTTGCTGATTCTACGGTTTCATCTGTCGGTATCGTCCATGCATAGGTTGCATTGTTATTGGTTATGGCATATTTTACCTTTCTAGTTTCAAAAATCATAACATCGTTCACAACCGTCGCATCGGTTAATATATATATCCATGCGTCCACTGCTCTGGTGGTTTTACTAAAACTGATATCAAAAATATCTCTATCGTCATACCATACATTATGGACCACACTTATATTATTTGCGGGATAACTACTCGCGTCATACACGCTTTTCAAACTGGTTAATGAGTCAGTAGATACATTTATTTGAAATGGTTCTAATCCGGTATACATTATGGCATAATTGATTTTGTCATTAGTGGTTAATCCGTTGCTACTCACGCTCACTTGGCCAGATGCATTCACATAAGGGTTACTAACCGCCCAAGTCTCGTTAACCGGATTGAATTGAAACCTTCTTGTATTATAGATGATTGAATTGTCGGTTTGTGCGTCATATACGTAATATACCCAAACGTCAGTGCCGCCAGTACTCTGGGTTGTATTATACCATAATTCGTAAATTTCTTTCACGGTGTTTACCTCGTCTAGATTGGTTATTAATGTCGCCAATTCTGTTTTTTTGTTATTAGCTGCTGTTGTAGTGAATGGTACCGGTGCGGCTACGGTAATTATGCTGGTATTATTTACACTAGAAGAATAAAAATTTCCAACAAGAGCAATTTCCGGAACAGCATTGCGTACCTGGATAGAACCAACTGCATACGTACCAGGTGGTATAGTAAACGAACTGAGAGTAGCTCCATTCCAGGTTTGAGACGTCCATGCATTGCCACTATTTAGACTATATTCCCATGATGTTGCATCATCACTATTTCGAGTTACATTAACAGTAGAACTTGGACTAGTTGGAAAAGAGACCGCCGGTTCTGGTAGTGGTACGGTAAATGTGCTGGTATTATTTACAATAACCGAAGAAATCGAAGCAGCGTTCCTGTTGCGGACGTCAATATAAGTAGCAAAATATGTACTAGGTTTTAAAGTAAATGAACCACTTGTTCCCTGAATTACTGTCGGGGCTGACCCATAAACCTTATATTCCCATGATGTTGCACCAGCACCTGTGGTCACGTTAACAGTCGAACCTGAACCAGTTGGAAAAGTAACCACGGGTGGGGCAGGTGACGGTACAAAACCAAACTGTATTTCGGTAAGTTGAAAAAATTGCGGGCTTCCGGTCCATGACTGTATATCCAATAAATAATATCGACTATTAAAATCTTTATTATTTATTGGATACATCTTTGTATAGGCATTTGGATCTGTAACAAAATTGGTACTCACATCCAGCGGGTTTGCAGCCTCATCTGTCATAGACGTCACCGGTTTTAAATTAATTCCTCCAGGTGAAATATTGTTGTTATTTGTAAGTTTAATTTGAGATAAAACGTATGAATTAGACAGATCAAACCATATTTGTAATCTATTGGAAGCTAACACCGTATTATGCTTTATTTGCCATGAATCACTAGAAAGAGCCGACGCAATGCTAGCACTAGAATCACCTGAGCCACCTTGTCCATTTAATATTCTATTTATTGGAAATGTAGTGTCGGATCCATTATAGCCGACTGCCTTAATTCGAAAGCCGCCATTTTTGTAATCGTGTGTAGTCAGTTTAGTCCACCCGACTGTAGTCGGGTTTGTAATATATGTTGTTGCCATTTATATACTATAATTTCATATATTTACACATTGTGAAATTTAAAACGCCGTTTTAACGGAATTATACATGTTACAATTCAAAAAGTAGGATTTTACCGAATAAGATGGTGCAAATTGTGGAAAGCAATTAGTACCATATCGACAAATGTAATGCTAAATATGTATCCATAGTGTCTAATGAAAGAATTCGTCAATCGTTTCTTTTGAGCACAACCGCTGACAAACAATATTATGTTACAAATATCCATTATTTTCATGTATTTACACGAAAATAATCCAACGATCAATGTCAGGTTCTCCATTCCTTCAAAAAACTTTCATAAAAACAATCCAAAATATTATGTCACTATTGTTTTGTCGAGCTGTATTCAGGTGTGTGAATAATCTTTTATTTCTTGTATTACAGAATTATATAAATTATTAATCATTGCTTTAATCGAATATCTTTCATCGTTTGTTTTATATACTAATCGAGCTAAATTTATGAATTCCTCGTCAAATTCTAGTTTCGCTTCTTTTATTCTTATATTGTCTTCTATTTCCCATAATCGCTCATTTACATTTTTTATTTTTTCTACGAGTGCTAAGTCTAGTTTAAATTTATCTACTAAAGGTTGTAAATGAGTTAGTTCAGTTGTAATATATGTTAATTTATCAACATTATTAATTTTTTCTTTTTTAATTTGCAAAATAGTATACTTATCATATAATTCACCAATCGATACAGGAATATAACAAATATTCATTTAATTAATATAATAAAATATAATTATAATATTAAGTTATTTTTGGCAAATCATATTATTTATAATATTTTTAACTTCCGGTAAAACTGAATTTAGTTTCATATTATCATTCGCTCTTAATAAATCTACGGAATTATACCATACTTTGTCATTATCAGAAAACCACCTCCAATCACTCGTAGAACCTAACATTAAAATTGTTTTTATACCCAAAACGCCTGCTAAATGAACGATTGATGTATCAATTGTCAATAAAATATCAATGTTTTTTAAAATTGCAATTGTATCAACAAATGCCATATCATTATCAATGTCAAAAGTTATTATTTTGTCTTTAAAAGAGAGCCTATTTAAATCTTCTATTTCGTTCAATTTATGTAAACATATTAAATTTATATTTAGTTCCGCTAATGATTCAAAATCATGCAGAGGTATATGTTTTTCTATGTATGAATTTAACAGTCCTTTATAAAAAAACCCGACATTAAGTTTTTTTTCAGGATTTTTCATTTCAAGTTGATTTTTCCAATAAACAACCTTAGCTGAATCTATATTTATATAATTTTCTGTATTAGGGCTAATTTTATCTATTTTTAAAAAATAAGGCAAAGACATAATATAACATTTATAATTATACAATAACAGATTTTCCACGTTTTTTATTATCTTAATATTTTCATATTCTTTAAATATGTGAGCAACAGTATGCTTACAAAAATATGATATTGTCATTTCAGGATATAATCTTGATAGTTGTATAACAAATCTATAATATTGAAAATTGTCACCGATACCCTGTTCATAACATAGAAGTAAATTATCGCATTTATCTAATCCATTCCAAAAAGGTATAATTGGTATGTCTACTCTTTCTTTTAATCCGGTTTGATGATTTATTTTATTATTTTTTAGTCTATTTTCATATAATTCAAATCCAAATTTAAATTGTTTACTTGCTAAATAAGGAAAACATAACTTATATGCAGCGGTTGGAGTTTCCAATACATTTTTTGGTTTACTATAAAACTCAATCGATTTATCGTATTTTTTCATACATAGGTATATTAAAGCTAATTGAACATAGATTTCAGGATCCGGTTTCAGCTTTAAAGAAATTAATAAATT
>Ga0209354_10001115_pt1 | contig 11951 bp, 8 predicted proteins | sample LauGreSpBDMM15DD_2_FD_187562 | JGI IMG/M metagenome (GOLD analysis project Ga0209354, IMG submission 187562) | Freshwater lake microbial communities from Lake Michigan, USA - Sp13.BD.MM15.DD (SPAdes) (version 2) | ecosystem: Environmental > Aquatic > Freshwater > Lake | place: Lake Michigan, USA...
CCTACTCAAGCTTCACGTATCAACGGAACCCTAGTGACCCGACAATAAATCCAAGTTCTATAAGCTGGGGTTGTATCTTTTTCACATCTCCCCGACCATTTGTTGCCTTAAGTTAGCAATTGCCTTTGACGCCCAAGTCCAAATATGGTATCGCACATATCCTCAATGGGGTTGAGCCACATCGCCCAACACAGTGTCGTTGTTGTTGCCTTACAGTTTGTCTATTATATGAGAGCCATGCACACGCACTTGTATGTGGCCATTGTAATAATCTCGTGATTCCAATACTCTTCTTGAAAATTGCTCTCTTGCTTCGATGTATGAACATTCCGATTTGGAGTTGCAATAAAAAAGTATTTCTCTGGTGAAGTTTTCGGTGCCTAGTTTGATTACGTCTGAAGTTAATTCTGGGCTTGACCCATAGTACTCTCTCCAGTCTGAGTCAACCTTTGATCGTATCTTTTTCTTCTTCTTGATGCCGTTCTTTTGCTTAACTGTCTTGTATGCTGTCTTGCTAAATTTTGCTAATTTTTTGCCTATGTACTTGCGTCCAGTGAGATTATTTGTTATCAAGTAAACAAATCCAACACACTCTTCGGGCAACGTCTCGATTGGGGTATCTTGATATAGCCATGTCATGTGTTGTATGCGATTTATCCTTGCTCTATAGTTATGCCTTATGATCAAAGTTTACATAAAAAGTTGCCTCTTCTATCACAGTGTTTGAACTGACTGCGGTAGCGTATTGTATAAAATTGCTGATGTCGTTTAAATTAACGCCGTTGCCGGTCCAATTAGGACGGCCGCGACTAAGTTCTGTGTCAAGTCTATCTAGTGTAATGAGTGTTGTCTTAAACGGTACAATGTTTTGTTTAAATGCCTGTGTGCCTTGACGACTTGCATGTTCTAGTGCTGCCTTACTAATTCTATATGTTTCAAAGCGGGGCTCCGGGGCAACAATGCTCTTGCTGCCTGTGCTGCCAATGTTAATGATATGTCCGGCTTTTCCTGCCGCTTTCCACGCATCATATACTGCCATGTATATTTGTGATTGTGCAAAGTTGGCCCAGTCTTCTTGTGGAGGTCCATCGAACGCATTGTTGACGAACACATCAAAGTCTAAACTTATTTCTGCAATCTCTTTGGCATGTTTTGTAATGTCGTAACCTTGCGCACGGCTAATACTGGTTCCGCCGAATATCTGTGTCAAATGTAATCCTAGCCCTCGATTGCCGCCAGTGATTAAGAATGTTTTTGTCATTTTTGTTTGGTCCCATACCTTTTGAAACTGTTTGCCGCAGGTCATTGCACATTCAAACAATCGTTCGGGAAATGTATTATACTTCCAACTGTTCACAAGGTCTACCCAAAAAGAGTTAGTAAACACTTGTTCCAATGAACGATGATGTATGTTTAAATTTTCTGCTCCGTGTCTATCAACAAATTCCTGCACTTGATTCTTACCATCTACTGTGCTCAAATCATTACTGCACGGCAGCACAGATTGATCACGGAACCTAGCATCACTTAGATTGTGATTTAACATGTTGCATGGTAGCACAAGCCCTGCGGCATTGATAGCAACTTTGTTGCCTTTTAGAGAGTCACAACAAATTTCTGTATTGGCAAAGTATTCCGTAATATCCGGATGTTGCTTTTTTAACTCAGGAAGTATGGCAATGCTTTTGTTTTTGTATTGTTTTAACACAGTGGGCTTGATAACATACTCTGTTTGTCCTTGGCGATTCTGTACAGGCCACTCTGAAAATTCCTCCATGGTGTTGTGATTCAAGAACCTACCGGTTGCTCGATGTTTAAACTCTTTGAACCCTAGACTACTGCTTAATTCTCTTGCCTGATCAACTTGATGCTGATTGTGTTCAAATATAATATAGTTCCACACCGCACGTCCGCCTGCGACAATGTATGCAGTAGCATTGGTAATAATCTTGTCAAAGTCTGTGTTGCGTCTGTACAATTGATTGGTATCGTTAAGTCCGTCAATGTTAAAGTCTACCTGGCCATACCCTCCAATGATCCTGGCTAACTCAGTCCAATATTCTGTATTGTGTGCTCCGCCGTTGGTGTGTATGTACAACCAAAGTGTGGGACACTTACGTCTAAAGTCACGTAGTATATCCAGGAAGTCTGGATGCATGATAGGATCACCATAACTACCACAGAAGAATACTTGCCTTAATCGATTGCACAGTTCTTCAGTGAAGGCAGCGTCTATTACCGGTCTAGGAAGATGTTCAAGCGTAAGATGTGGGTTAATTACACCACCATTGATATTACGAGGACATTGCGGGCAAGAGGCGTTGCAGTAGGTAGTTAATTCAATTTGATACTCGTCAATTATATTGTAATCAAACAAGCTGTACCTCTTTTTGCCATTGCTGATTAAATGCTGTGCCTTCTGAGGTTGTTCCGCAAACAGACGCACATATTGGATCTACAGTAGGTATGGCATTAAAATCTGTGATAAATTCCTGTTGCCTTGCTCCTAACCAACAGCAAGGTCCAATGTTACCTTGAGCATCTATATAAACACTTTTTTCATTTAAAGCATGACAATTAATGCTATCACTTATTTTTGTTTCTATAGGTTGCCATCCAATTGGAAATTCTAAACGATCAGTAAATCCACGTTTTGAAACTTTAGCTCTGAACCAAGAGAATCTTAAATCTCTGGCTAGTTGTTCACAAGCATCAACTTCGTGCTGATTGTGGCGATATACCAACATGTCCCAATGTGCCGACCCACCTGCGTCAACAAACGATTGAGCATTACTCATCAGTTTATTCCAAACTACATTTTGACGGTATGTAGCATTAGTATATTCTAAACCATCAATTGAAAATACCACATAGTCCTGCGGCTGATTTAATATTTTTGCTAGTTCGTACCACCAAAATGTAGTTTGAATACCACCATTGGTATTCAAGCCTAGTACAATGTTGGGATTAATTTTTCTAAATTTTTGAAAAATATCTAGAGTATGTTTACCAGCAGCCGGATCACCGTAGTTGCCACACATGAACATTTTGTCTAGTTGTTTAATTTTTTCTTTGTTGAACACTCGTAGTATTTGATCCATAGAGAGATGATGCTGACGATCTTTCTTAAAATTTTTGTCAGTTTCTCTAGCACACAACGCACACGCCGCCTGGCATACGTCTGTGGGTTCTAGGTGTAATACTTTTATATCACGCAAGTTCGACATCCGTGTTATAACTGGTAAAGCCGTTTTCTTTGACTACTTTAAGAATGTTTTCAACCCGCCCGGCTAATTCGTCTCTGTGACTCACAAGCCAAATTGATTTGTGACGTTCACGGCTCATTTTCTTGAGCAATGCTAGAGCGTTCTCTACGCCTTGTGTGTCCAAGCCATTGTCAATCAATTCGTCGATGAACAACAAGTTAATAGGCGAGTATAAACTTTCCCAAACATCACGAAATGCCCATGACATTGATAGGATCAGTCGATTGCGTTCGCCGCGACTCAAGTTATCAAAGTCTAGTTCACGACCCAGTTCTTCAATCATCACACTCAAGTCATTTTGGAACTTCACAGTATGTGGCAATCCAATGCGATCCAGGTAGTGTGTTAGTCGTGCATTCAAGTAACTCAAGTTCTGATCAATAATCTTTTTACGTACAAACGAGTCTTTGGATGTCAACAGCTTGAGCAAGAAGTCTTGATGTTCCTGCAATCGTGTGAGATCGTTGAGTGCATCGTAACTCACAACTTGTAATGCCTGTTGTTGCATTTCGACGATTTGTTCAGTGTACGGATCCTTCTCCTCGCCTTTGGTAGCAATCTGTGTCAGCAGGGTGTTCATACGACTACGATGTTCAATCGCTAGTGCTTCGGTATCGTAATGCGTAACGGGTTGCGTACCAACTTCTACAAGTGTGTGTTCTGCTAGTTGTTCAGCATACGGATCTGTTTCTGCACGTTTGGCATCAATCTTGTGTTGAATGTTTTCCAATTCGCTTGAGTGACGAATGGCTTCTGTTTCTGTTCGGTAGTGTGTGGCAGGTTTGGTACCCAACACTCCTAATACGGCCAAGGCATCTGTATTTTCCATCCATTGCCCATTAGTACTCAACGCTTGCAGTGCGGCTTCTTGCAAGGCCTTCTCTTTTGTTGTCAATACCGTTTCATGATTGGCATCATGGAAGTCTTGCCCACATGCATAGCACTTGTGATTTTTTAATTCTTCAATTTCAGTTTTGAGTTTATCAATTGTTTTTTGTTCTTTTGCTTCGTCAGAAACACATCTAGCAATAAGTTTCTCAAGATCAGCAATGTCTTTGGCTTGTTGTGTGTGAGCGGCCAAGTCTACATGTGCTTGTAGTTCTGTTACAATGTCAATGTGACTGAGATTGTTAAGAGTTGATTCTAACTCACCGATGTCTTTGTGTTGTTTTTGTTTCCAAGCAGTTTGGCGACCAACAAGTGCAGTATACGCATCTTGTTGTTGTTTCCTTGTGATCCACATAGCTAGATCTTTGTGAGCCAGCAATTCTACATCAATATCAATCTTGGCTAGATCATCATATTGACCAACCAAATACGCAACATCGCTATCATACTTCTTCTGCCAGAGCACTTGTCTGCGTTTCAAACTTTCAATCTGTTCTTCGATGCGTTTGTTGGCTTCTTGTTCTGCACGTATACGGAATTCTTCCTGTGAGATACTGTCTTTGGTCTGACGATTGAGTTCTTTGATAGCATCTGCACGTTCACTCAGCAAGGTAATACCCAACAACTGTTCAATGATGTTGCGTTGGTCATTGGCTTTTAAACTCAGGAACGGTTCGGTATAGGTATTCAATGCTAATACATGTTTGAACATGTCGTGACTCATGTTCATCACACGTTCAATGGCATCTTGTGTTTCTCGGCTGTCGCCTTGTGCTTCATCTGTGACAGCTTGAGCTTCGTTATTGACATAGAATCGTAGCACGTTGGGTTTACGGCCACGTTCAATTTTGTATTCCTGTCCCCCAACAACAAAGTCCAGGCTCACAAGCATGTTTTTGCCGTTGGTTTTGTTCACAAGATTATCCTTACGAATATTCGAAAGAGCATTGCCGTACAACGCATAACTCAATGCATTGATAATTGTAGTTTTACCTGTGCCGTTTCGGCTGCCGTCGCCGCCTAAATCCAAGTTTTCGCCTAGCACCAATGTAAGGTCGTTACGATCAAAGTCAATGCCTTGCGTAGCATTGCCCACACTCATAAAGTTTTTTACAGTGAGATTTTTAATTTGAATCAATGCCTACTCCGTGTTCTTTTAACATTTTAACAATATCGGCGGTGTTTGTAAACCAGTTAGAATAATCATTGTGCGGAACTTCAATGTTATACCATACCCAGATATAATAGTACACCACCGCTTGAGTCCAAACATCTGTAATATGTGTTAAGTCTTCTGAGTTCTTGGCTAATACTAAAGATAAAATGTTACTTGCAGTTTTTACTGGATCTATGTATCTGGCATTTGCCTTTCGCCATTCTTTCCAGAGATCGTAAAAATCTTCTGTTTTTGCAAAACCGTTTATTGAACTATAGCAATTATCATACTCATCGTATAATTCGCCTATATCTAATTCAGTATCCTCCATCACAATCTTAGATTTTGATTGCCAGGCATGACGAAACGGATGATCTCGCAAATATAAAAAATATTTTTCACGACGTGCCCAAGGATCTGTTGTGTCCCAATTGTCAACTGTTAATTGTTCTTCGATGGTGCTGGCCATTGCCTTCTCAATCATAGTACGGGCAATAACAGGCCAACTGTATGTGGAATAACAAATTTTAATCACAGTTGCATTGGGAAATGTAATTTTAAAATTACTAGATTCGTTGTTGATTCCATTATCGATTAGCACACAATAGTTTTGATTGTTAACAAACTCAATACCGCCAGGCCAACACTCGTGAAGATATTTAGGAACAGTTAAATCTAAGAGATGACTGTCACCAGTTGATGAAAATTCTAAAGATTTTTTTGGTCGAACAAAATTATTACCGCGTAAAGTCAACACAGCATTAATAAAATGTCCAAAGCCTCCGCTAGGATACCAAACACAATAGATCATAAGTTTTGATAAATTTTTAGCAATAGTTTTGGATCGTAAAATTCAGATTCAATATTTGTAAGTTGGTCTGTAACAATTTGATCAACTGATTCAAACTTAACTTCTCCAGGTGCCATATCAGTGTCAACGCTGGAGTTTTTGTTGGGTATTAATGCCATCTCTCTCAGTTGATAATCTCGAATAAAAGTTTCTTTGATGAAGTTGGCTTCCTCGTATGAAATTTCAATGTCTAATTGCACACGAACATGCATATCTTTTGCAAGTAGCGTGGCAGCATTGTCAATCACAGAGCTCAATCCCATCACACGGTATCTAGGTTGATCGGGCCAGGCATGATGTACTGCTTCCTGTCCCCATTCTAGTATAGTTAATCCACGTTCGTCATCGCCGGCGTCAGCATAGTTGTGCGGAAAACAGTTGCCAATGTAGGTAATGTTCTTTTTGGTTTGACGTTTGTGAAAGTGTCCAGTGAACACATGTTCAAAGTTGTTGAAGTCTTCTCTGCGGATCTCTCCGTGATCTGGCATCTCCACCATGGCATTCATTAGATATCCAGGCAGTTCAAAGTGACCAAACATGTACTTGCCCGTTAGTTTAGGTATGCGTTTGTGGTCATCGCCACACAGCCAAGGAGCAATGACTACATCACCGCTAGTGAACCAATTGTTACATATAGTAACATTGGGTAGATGTCTTGCCCACTCTACACTTTGTATATCACGTTTGTCCCGATAATACAAATCGTGATTGCCAGGTATAAAGTAAACACGTTCAAAGTTGGCATTCATGTGCTCCAGAGCTTGTAGACTATAGTTGAGTGTGACAATATTTAGACTTGATCGGTTGTTGTGCCAATCGCCTAAGAACATGCAGGTTTCGCAACCTTCCTCTCGGGCTTTGGCAGTGGCCCACTTGACAAAAGCCAAACAGTCTTCGTTGTGTAACGTGCTGTTTGACTTGAGTCCAAAGTGTATGTCAGTGAATATTGCGGCTTTTTTAAATAGATTACTCATCTATGTATTATACTACTCATCCAAACTACTTACAACCGGTCCGGACATGGCTGCCATGCCAGCCTTGCCAGAATTCTGACGAGTCCAAGATGGATTGAGTCCGTTCATTTCCAGGATGTCATCGCGGATGTTTTGATTTTTCTTTTCAATGTTTAGGATACGAGTAAAGCTATTAGTGATAGCGGCAGTATAATACGCAAAAGGGTTCTGCGATTTTGATTCATCAAACTGGAGTCCAATTTGACTGAGTTGTAGCAAGGCCTGGCCTCGCATTTCTTCGTTGTATGTGTATCCACGCCAATTACTCCTTGTAGCATATCTTTCGCACAGTTTCATAAACATCATGGCCAGCTTCTTGGTCATGTTGCCGTGCTCTCTAGAAAACTCACCTGTTTCCAAATCGCCCTTCCAATGGCTGCGACCAACAAGATATGTATTCTTGTCTTCGTCTAGTCTGTAGTGTTCAAACGGCGGAAAGTTTAGTCGCACATAGTTCATGTCCAACACAGGCACGTCAACCAAGTCTGCTAAAGGATCATCTTCTGTGGCATCGTCAAGATCTAGAATTTCTTCCAGCTTGCGTTTTTTGGCTTCGGCCTTGGTGATCTTCTTGGGTGCTTTGGGAATGTGATCCCAGCAACTGATACGAAACACTAGATCTGTGTTGGGGATTTTTTTCTGATCAACAACCACGCCTGTTTCACGTTTGATACGGTCTGCACGATTCTTACGTGCGTCAACCACGGTGCGTTGATTGATTTTGTCAATGCTGGGTAGAATCAAATCAAACTGGTGATCAGTGGCTCTGTCTTGGTACCAACAGTAGGTATTTTTACTGTGGTGAATCTCTTTTAAAATATCACGATTGTTGAGATAGTTGACCTTGGCGGCCGGTTTTGGTAATAAAGACATAGATGTCTGTTCTCCTGAGTATGTACTTATTGTAGCATAAACACAACAGTTGTCAACCAGAATTTGGTAAATATGGTAAACAGGAGCCACCATGGACTACTCGGCCTATATCGCACAACAACAATATTATCAACAGCAGGCACAACAGCAGGCGTATTATCAATACCAGCAACAACTTGCTCAACAGCAGGCTTACCAGCAATATCAAGCTCAACAACAACAAATTCAACAGCAACAGGCCTACGCTCAATATTTGGCACAGCAACAATACCAAGCTCAGCAACAGGCACAGCAAGCCGCACAAGCAGCCGCACAACAAGCGGTTATACAAGCTCAAGCAGCCGCACAACAAGCAGCCGCACAACAAGCAGCCGCGCAGGCCGCGCAGGAAGCTGCCTATCAAGCACAATTGGCAGCTCAGGCTCAAGCCTCTCAGCAAGCTGCCTACGAAGAAGCCGCACGTCAAGCTGCCTATCAATCACAGTTGGCTCAACAACAAGCTGAGGCTGCGTACCAAGCACAACAGCAGGCTCAAATTCAACAACAGATATATCAACAACAGCTGGCGCAAGATGCGCAAGAACAACAAATTATTGCACAATCTCAAGCCCAAGCTGCCGCTCAAACAGCCGCCACAGTGGTGGCAGCAGGTAGAACACGTACCATAATTGACGCAGAATCAGCAGCCGCGGCCGCAACCGCCGCAACAACACCAACCTATTACACTGACCCGCAGTACACAGCAACTCAGCCAGTGAATGTGCGTATTGGCCCAACATCCACACAGTCTGATCCCACAGTAACTTCAAGGATCACCACAACTACCACAGCAGTTTCGCCTGTGGTAAATTACACAGTGAGTCCGTCGGCAGATCTTCAGTTGGCCATACAACAACTTGACAATCAACCTTTCATAGGTATACCTGTACAGCCGCCTAGATCAACAGTGTAATTTTTATAAACTGCTCAGTTTTTCATACCGGTAAATAAGGTATAGGAATACACATATGGCAGCAGGTTACGATCCAAAAAAAGCAGCAGTTTTTAATCAACTTCGTCAGCAAGGAGTAAGTGAAGACGCGGCTATTGCACAGGCTGGCATAACTGATGCTGAAATTGAAAATTATGCTATTGGCACAAATGGCCAACTAGGCGCATTCATTATAGGATTTCCAGCCTCTGGCCGCCTTGTGGACAACAGTCAAATTCAAACTGTAGACTACGATGAAAAAGCAGACGCACCAGTCAGTTCTAAAACTCCTACAAACTACACCACCACTAGTACCACAACAGTAAGTGGAGGCGGCACTACCACTATCATTGCTGGCGAAGATCAACCCACCGCCGCTAGCCGAGCATTTCAACCTGCTATTGATACCAAACAAGCAGAAATTGAACAATTTAACAGAGACAATCCTAGTAACTTTGCCAGAAGAAAATTAGGACTACCTCCACTAACTCCTGAAGAAAATCAAAAACGTAATGAACAAGTATTAGAGTTGTCGCAACAAAAAGTTGAATTAGCCAATCAACAAGCGTCAGCTATGATTCCAGGAACACCCACAGTTATTGCAGAGCCAAACACAACTACTACCACAGTCAGTACCGTCACTGGGACCACATCTATTAACGCTCAAGTGCAATCACCAGATGGCCCAGACCCTGTTTTGAATCAACAAGCTGATTCAAATCTAAGAACAACCTATAATAACTATAACGAACCAGGACTTTTTGATCCGAGACAGGACGTGGGCGAAAGTGTGTTTGATCCTGCTGCCGCATTGCCAAATCCATCACTGATTTCAGCAGCCCCGGTTAACGATCCCTACGCCGGACTAACTAGTGACCAGATACGATTACTAGGCGGTGCTGATCCTACTGATCCGTATATTCGTGCTAGACTAGGTATTCCACAACTGACAGACTCACCGCTGGCAGCAAATGCTAGTTTTGGCACAATTAAAACAGGCGTACCAATACTGGACACCGCTATAAGTTCAATTGGTAATCTGTTTGGATTTAACAATACCAAAACTGGAACCACAACAGGATCACCTGCACCAACACCTGACACTGCTGCCACAGCGCAGGCAGCCGCAGCCGTTATAGTTCAAGACCCTGCATTAACGGATGATGAAGATCAAAATTTACAAAACATTGTGGGCGCACAAGGTGAAATTGTCCGAGCAGAAGAAAATATTCAAAGCAACAATCGTCAAATCTTGGCCAACGAAGAATCACAAGCCGCCGCACAAGAACAACAACGACAAGCACAGGCAATTATTGATCAAAACAATGCCGAACTAGCAGATGATAACTTGCCTGATGATCGCCGAGCCGAACTTGAAGCCAATAATGCGGCCCAACGTGCCAGCATTGCAGAAAACGCCGCTGTAATTGATGAAGCACAGAACAACATTGACAACGCCACGGCCAACAATGAACGCCAGACAGACTCTATACTAACTAACCAAGGTGTAATTGGGGAAAACTCTGAGGCATTTGCAATAAACAACAACAACGGTGCTAACCCAACCCAGGTAAGTGCTTTAGAAGATCCAGGCATACAAGAAAATGTATTTGACCCAGGCGTTGGGCCACCACAATCTGAAAGTGTATTTGATCCACGACAAGACGTAGGTGAAAATGTATTTGATCCAGGTGCCACATTCAATGACCTAGGGCCGCCAATTAGTACCACTACTCAAACACTAACTGACGAAGAAACAGCGGCGCTATTTGATGGAGATCCCAATGTAGTTACTCCAGCTGAACGATCAGCTCAAGATGCACAGACCGCAGCATCTGCTGCGGCATTGTATCCAGGAACAGATAACACAAACTTAAAGAACATCAACGAAGCATCGGGAGCCATTGCACAAAACGAAGCTGGCATTGCTAACGCTCAAAGTATCATTGATCAAAACAATGCTGAACTAGCAGATCCCGACATTTCTGACGAACGCAGAGCAGAGCTAGAAGCCAACAATGCCTCTCAAGAAAACTATATTAGATTAGCAGAAGATAATACTGCTGAAAATGAGTTAGTAATTGAATCCAATGCAGACGCATTTGCAGCCGGCGGCGGCGACCCCGACAGTGGTCAAGGACCAGATGCAGTTGCAGCCTTAGAAGATCCAGGTCTACAAGAAAATGTATTTGACCCTGGCGTTGGGCAACCAGTGTCTGAAAGTGTATTTGACCCCACACAAGATGTAGGTGAATCAGTATTTGATCCTGGTGAAACAATCAATGCTGATGGCGAATCAGTGTTTGATCCTGAAAATGTTGAACCTAATTCAGATCCGTTTGAGCAAGCAAGATTTGAAGCAGAACTAGCGGCAGATATACCAGAATCTGAAATTGTGTTAACTGCCGATGAACAAGCAGCCGCCGATGATCCGTTTGAAGCCAGACGTTTAGAACTTGAGCAAGAAGCAAATCGTGAACAGTTGGCTTTGGAAGCCACAGATGTTGAGCCTGATCTGTTTACTGGCCAGACTGATGAGTTTGGCGGTGTAGATGAAGCAGTGGCTATAGAACAAGCTGACATTGACACACGCAATGATCCTGCGTTGTCTGAAGAAGAAATTCAAGCCGAACTTGATCGAGCTGTTGAAAACGATGCTGCCGAAGAGGTTGACACTACTACCGATCCTGGCTTGTCTGATGAAGAAATACTTGCACGTCAGAATCCGGGTGGCTTATCTGATGAAGAACTACTTGCACGTGATGTTGACACTACTACCGACCCTGGTTTGCCACAAAGCGATGGCACCGAAGGCGGCATACAACAGCAAATCAACGATCAGGAAGCTGCCGCAGAAGCTGCCGCACGAGACAATGCTAAAAATCAAGCCACACTGCAGGCACGTTACAAACAACCTGCTTCGTCAGATTGGCGT
>Ga0209354_10001116_pt1 | contig 11946 bp, 12 predicted proteins | sample LauGreSpBDMM15DD_2_FD_187562 | JGI IMG/M metagenome (GOLD analysis project Ga0209354, IMG submission 187562) | Freshwater lake microbial communities from Lake Michigan, USA - Sp13.BD.MM15.DD (SPAdes) (version 2) | ecosystem: Environmental > Aquatic > Freshwater > Lake | place: Lake Michigan...
AAATCATTATTGTACCAAGGATTAGCTTTTGAAGATATTTTGAATTCTATTTTTAATGGAGAATTACCTATTATTTTTTCACTATTTTTATAATAATAAGCTGTATCAATTTCATCAATATCATTTTGTTTTGAGATTTCTAAAAAATCATTTACTTTTTCTTGATTAAAAGGTGACGATACATGATTATAATCAAAATTTAAAGTACCTAAGACTAATTTTAATTTATTTAACATAATTAAAAAGTAATAATAATGAAATATATTTTAATTTTTATAATTGTACTTGTAGTTTTTTGTATTTTAAATATAGAATTACCTCGTAAATCATCAATATGTAATATTCCTGTTCAATTATTAAATACAATTAAATTATCTTCAAATTTTACTAATCAAATTAACGAATATAAAAAGCAGTTTAATACTAATAATTTAGTTTACATACCTGATTTTTTTGACAAAATCTATTTTAATACATTAAAAAATGATGTTAATCAATTATTAACAAGCAAAAATATAAAAACGTCAAAACATATTTTTCGAAAAGGATCTCTTTTATCAAAAAATGACATTCAAAATTCTTTAGTTGATAAATTATACATGGAAGTGTTACCATATATAAATCAAATTGTTAATGAAAAAATAGGTTCTGTAAAATGTGTAAATTATGATGATAACTCTTCTTATAATATATTATTATATAATAAACCTAATGATTTTATTCAATGGCACACTGATCCTAATCATTATATCGGTGACAGAATTACAATTTTAATTTCTATAGAAAATACTAACGAAACACAAACTGATTTATCTTCTGCTCAACTTGATTATTACCTTGAAAATAATTTAAATATGCAATCTATAAAAATGAAACCTAATAGTATACTTATATTTAACGGTACTAAAATATTACACAGAGCTACAAGTATAAAAAATAATGAAAAAAGATCCATTATAAGTTTTACTTATTGTACAGAATGTAAAGAAACTATTATTGGCAATATAATCAAAAGGGTAAAAGAATTAGTTCTTGGATACTAAATACATTTAATTTATTTTACACATTTCGCACATTTCATACACCTTCGGTAAGGTATACTAACAAATTTTAACTTACATTAGGTCTACATAAAATTTTTGGTTCACTGTATTGTAAATTATAGTCTTTACATACTTTTTGCACATAATTTTTTATTTCATTTTCATTAATTACATTTAAAAAATCATGCAAAGGCATGTCCCTTACTACTTCTTTTCCTACAATATAAGTACGATATTCTTCTTCTTGATCAAAGTAACTTGAACAGCAAATGTGTCCCATTTCACTCCACAAATTTACCATATTATCTGTACCAATATCTTCTGCCATTTGTTTAAATTCAATTGTATCTTTTAAATGTACAATATCATCATAAGAAAATTCAATTCCATAACATAAAATTGCATCGTATTGAATACCCATTGTTTTTGTATTTGTATTTTAATCTTTCTAAAAATAATTCATTTTTTTATTTTTAAATCTTTTTTTAAAAATAAATTATAAAATTTTGCCTTTACTGTGAATCGAACACAGGTTTCACGTTTACAAGACGAGCTTTTTTCCACTAAAATATAAAGGCGTTTTTAAATAATAGTTTATTGTCATATTTAGGACTACGCTTTCGGGAGGGCTCGAACCTCCAACCTCAAGATTAACAGTCTTGCGCGCTAACCAGTTGCGCCACGAAAGCATTTTTTTAAACAGTTTATCGTCATATTTAGGACAATGTGATACTCTGTCTCAGAATCGAACTGAGGTGAAGGACGCACTCATAATTTATATAAGTATAGGTATTTAGCCTACTAATTTATATTGTATAATATAAGATCCCCATAATAAACCACTATATGAACAGAGTTTGTTAGATAGTTTAAAGTCTTGTCTAGGACAGCGAATTTTACTAAAAAATGTTTCTACTTATTTATGTATTTGCTATAACCTGTATGTTTTTTTATTTTTAAATAGTTTTTTGTTATTTTTTTATTTTAATTACTTTTTGAAAGGGCTTTGGCCCTACTTTTTTTATTTTAATTACTTTTTGAAAGGGCTTTGGCCCTACTTTTTTAAAAAGTAACTAAAAGTAACTAAAAGTAACTAAAGTAACTATGCTGCAACTCCTCTTTTAGCTCGTGGTTTAGTAACCTTTGGTGGAGGAAGTGGTTCTTGTTCTACTTCTTCACTTTCTTCTTCTACTACTTCTTCCTCTTCTTCTTCTTCTTCTTCTTCTTCTTCTTCTTCTTCTTCTACTACTTCTTTTTCTTCTACTACTTCTTTTTCTTCAAGTTCTTCTTTAGATTCATCAAGACTAATAGCCTTTGTAGCTTCAACTATATCATTTTCAGTATCTAGATCTTCTTGTTGTGATTCATCATCAATCATAGCATATCCTGTAATACTTTGTTGATTTTTGTAAACCTTTGCTTGAACGAGCTTCCACTTTGCTGAAACTTTTGTAGTGATACTCAAATAAACTAATTCAAGAACGCAGATAACTTGACTACCTTTTGGTACAACTCCATCAAAATTATTTTCATTCATTTCAATTTGTTCCTTAGATTCATTAAACATCAATACTGGTGTCTTGAAACGTTTATTACTCAAAAATCTTCCAGTAAAATTATCAGAATCAGATTCTCTTTCACGATCCAACTTTGCACGAACACGAGATGGATAGTCAAGAACAACACCATCTTTATCAGTTGGAATCTTTACAGAAGGTGAATAATAAGCATCTTCGATAGTTTCCATTGAAACTTTTGGTTTACCAAGCCATTCTTTACTTTTTGCCATAATAGTCTTTTTTACCATTTCATCAAATTGTCCAAGTTTGTTATGAAATTCACGAATTTCAGTAGAATTCTTATCTTCTTTATCCTCTCCACCAAAAGATAATTCCATTTCAAAAGAATCATCCTTATTATCAGTAGCATCCTTTTTACGCCATCTTTTAATACCATTTGGTACATACATTTTTGGTGTTTGAACCATAATTTTACCGCCATTGTAATTTACATATACCATTTTTCTACCGTGATTGTCTGTTTTAACATCGGAAAATGAAACTTTGTTCAAATCAAGATTTGTTGCTTTAATAATTGACATTTTAATTGTTTTTGTTACTGTTAGTTTTTATGTTATTAAACTGATTTTAATAATAATTCAATTTTTTTTAAAAAGTTTATTTTTGAGGGCTTTAGTTACTTTAGTTACTTTTAAAAAAGTATTTTTTGGACACGTTTTAATTTAAAGTTTTAAATATTTCTAACAATATAATGTCATTACAAATTTCTAAAACAAATAGTCATAATGGGCACACTAAAGATATAACACGCAATGTTAAAAATGATATTGACATAGACACGAAATTAAGTTTATTAATGAAATCCTTAACAGAATTCTACAGAAATGCCTTATATATAGAACAAATACGAAATATCATTGATCAAAATAGCGTTATTTCTCTCAGAATTTTAGATTGGTTTATCACAAATTATTCAAAAAAACACAGAACGATTATTGCAAATAATAATAATAGATCAATGGATGTTTATCAAAATTACAAACTTCAATTAAAATCATTTAGTAAAAAACAATTTGACCCATTTTGTCGTAAGAACAAGATCATTTTTTACTATAACGACGAAGAATACATTGAAACCTCTTGTGGTCAACTTTGTTTCTTCAGATGGTGTTTTCAAAATAAAATCCTCGAGTATGTAAAGGATAATTTAAGTATAATCGAACAGGATATGAAAAATTCACTTAAAAGTAAAAAGTCAAAAACAGATGATTCTGCAAAAAAACGACAACCTTTGAGCATATCCGCCTCGAGAAGTGTGTCTAAAACAAATGTAAAATACACTGTTAAATTTGATTAAAATAATAAAGTTCATTTTGTAATTTTTTACTTGAACGATGAGTACGTTATCCTTACAACGTCTTTTTATGCTCTTATTTTTAAAATAATGCGTTTTTAATTTAAAAATAAAAAATTATAGTATGATATAACACCTTATAACTAAATGATAGAGGAAATAAAAACAGATAACAACTGTATAGTGAAAGCATTCGAAAACAATCCGATATCTATTATAGAAGAAAATAATGATGATAAAAAAATTTATTATTTTAAAGCATCTGATATAGGTAAAGCATTAAAATTAACTAATATTTCAGTATCTATACAACACTATGATGAAGATGAGCGTGTCATAAGGAAAGCTTATGACACATCTAATAGAGAACAAGATACTATTTTTTTAACAAGTAGAGGAGTTTACCGATTACTTTATAGTTCCAAAAAGGAAATTGCTAAGAAATTTCGTAGATGGGCAAGTGATATATTAGATGATATCATTTTTAATCAATCAAAGGAATTAAGAAATCAATTAAAAGAAAAAGAACAACAATTAATCCAAACAGAAGAAAGATCAGAATTAGAAAAAGAAATTTTATTAGAAAAAACATTATTAAGTCAATTTCCACAAAATACGCAATGTATTTATTATGGAAAAATAGACGACAAGGATATGGTTGGGGGAACTTTAGTTAAATTTGGTATGAGTAATAATTTACAAGAACGTGTAAAATCTCATAGAAAAACCTATGCAAATTTTAGATTAAAAAATGCATTTAAAGTTACAAATCAAATTGAAATTGAAAATTGTATAAAAAAACATCCAGTTCTTAAAAAAAGAATTCGTAATCTAATGATCGACGGAATGAATTATAGGGAATTGATATACGTTGATAAAAACAAAAACGAGTCAGATTTTTCATTAGAACAGTTAGATGAATATATAAAAGAAATAGTTAATGAAAATCAATATAATTTAGAAAATTACAAACGTTTATTACAAGAAAATAACATTATTCAAAATGAATTGTATAAATCTAAAGATGATATTAGTGACTTAAAGAGTCAAATTGAAAAATTACAGAAACAACTTGTTAAATTTACACCAAGTGTAGATGAAAAAAAATTTCAAACACATAATAAAATAGAAACATCTGGTGGATATTCTTTATTTGCTTTTATATGTGAAACCGAAACTGAAATTAACAGATATAAAATAGCATTATGTAAAACAGCAACTATTGAAACACGTGAAAAAGTATATAAATCAAGTTTCCCATCTGGTAAAATGAAATTACATACGCAAATAAAACATCCATTTATAGAAAAAATACTAATTTATCTGTTAAAACGTCATCTTACATTTTTAAATAATGACACGTTTGATGGCTCAGAAGATGATATAAAATTAGTGTTCAACATTATTTCACAATTAGAATCATTTTTAATCAATAATGATTTACATTATATAAATAACTTTATATGTGGAGATATTGATAACAAAGGGGGTCAAAGTACAGATCCAGAAGTTCCATTTGTTAGAAAAGCTAAACGGTCGATTGATCAAATAGATAAAAATACAGGAGTTGTTTTACATACCTATCAAAGTATTGAAGCAGCTGGAAGAGCTTTAGGATTAACAACCGGTACAGCTATTGGTGTAGCTTTACGTAATAAAAGTTTATGTCAAGATTTTTTATGGCGATACTCAGGTATATCAAAAGAAGATCAGATGTTAGATCAACCTGTTGTACGTATCAATTGTAATACTGGTGAAAGAACAAATTATCCTAATATTGCTAGTGCAGCAAAAGGTGCTAAAATTTCACCACCTGGACTTAGAAATAGAATTTTAACAGATGTTCATATCAATAATTACCATTGGATTTTTGATAAAACAGCAAGTCACTATGTTTAGTTCAAGGTACAATTAAATAAACAATTAGTTTATTTAATTAGTACCTTGCCTTTTATCGAAGTCTTATGGATACAGACTAGTTCGTATTTATTACCATTTATTTTAATATTAGTTTAAATTTATATTATTGTAAAATATTATATGATTAAAAAGTCATTAGTTAAAAACAAAAAGGTATCACTTAAAAAATCTACTATTAAAAATAAAAGGGTATCACTTAAAAAGTCTCCTATTAAAAATAAAAGGGTATCACTTAAAAAGTCTCCTATTAAAAACACAAAGGTATCACTTAAAAAATCTACTATTAAAAATAAAAGGATATCACTTAAAAAATCTACAGCTAAAAAATCTACAGCTAAAAAATCTACAGCTAAAAAATCTACAGTTAAAAAATCTACAGCTAAAAAATCTACAGCTAAAAAATCTACAGTTAAAAAATCTACAGTTAAAAACAAAAAGGTATCACTTAAAAAATCTACTATTAAAAAGTCTACTGTAGGTGGAGGACTAAAATTAAAAAAAGGTGAATTTATAGATCCTTTTCTTGGTGTAATGCGTCATAAATTAACAAAAGATGAATTTATAGATCCTTTTCTTGGTGTTATAAGTAAAAACCAAATACCTTTAAATAACGACGACGACGATAAATATGACGATTTTCAATTTGGAGATGATAAATATGATGATAAATATGACGATAAATATGACGATTTTCAATTTGGAGATGATAAATATGATGATAAATATGACGATTTTCAATTTGGAGATGATAAATATGATGATAAATATGACGATTTTCAATTTGGAGATGATCAATATTATAAAAAAAAAATTAATAATATTAAAGTAAACAAGAAAAAAATTCCCAATATACTTGTTAAATTAGAAAACGAAAACGATAATGATATGTACTAAGTATTAGTTTAAATTATACAAATGAGTTTTTTTTACGATATACATTAAAAGCTATTATTATCAATAATGACAACAATCCACTTACTACATTAGCACAAACAACTACATTATTACCAACTGCAAATCCATAAACAACCCATAAAATTTGCCCTGTTAGAAGTATACTGTACGTTAAAACAGAAACACCCCCTGAATTTTTATCTATAATAATCTTATACAATTGAGGAACTAAACAAAAAGTAGTAACTAATGCAGCTGTATATCCAATAATTGTTGTAAACATTTTGTAAAAGTAATTTTTTTGATTTTTATTTGATTTTTATTTGATTTTTGTAGCATATATATTTTGTAAAATAGTTCTAAAAAAGACGTTAAAAAATTTAAATTTTATTATTAATAAACTTTAATAATAAACGAAAAATACAAATGAATTTAACTTCTTTAATCCCTTATTATACGTATTTTTTAGCAGTTCAAAAATGCAATAAAAATAGTGATTATACAATTCACGGCCTTTGGATAGACTATTACAATAGAAGTTATCCTCAATTTTGTAATAATATACCATTTAAATTAGAAGAATTAAAAGAATTTCGTGAAAATTTAGATACAAACTGGAAAAGTTGTTATGGTAAGTCGATTGGTTTATGGAAACACGAATGGAAAGCATGGAACTTGTTTTTATCCAAAAATGAATTTAACTAATTATTTTACCAAAACGTTAGAATTATTTGATAAAAATAAAGATACATTTAATAAAAAATGTAAAGAAAAAGAATGTTTAATAAAAATAGATTATATAGAACTTTAACTGATTTTTTTAAAGCAATTCTAAAATTTGTTTTTCGTAAACTTTTAATTTATTATATGTTTTTACTACTGTAACAAGTGATAAATCATACATTTCAGCAAAAAGTTTAATATCTACATTGACATTTTCCATTTTAAGAATATAATAAAAACAACAAACACCAATTGACAATGGAGTATTATCTAATAGTAAATCATTATCTTCGCATATTTCAATCAAAGACTTTACTTTATCCAAAATTTCAGGATTTATTTTTAGAAATTTTTGTTTAATAATATTAATTACGTAATCAAATGGTTTTAAATTTCTTAAAACTAAACCTTTATCTAGATTTAATTTTTTAGAATTAATCAACTCTAAAATCATTCGTTCTGCTCGTGTTACATATTTAATATCTAAATTTAATCGTTTTGTTAATTCGGAATGAGAATACGGTGTAGATGTATCTTTTGAAACATAATGTATACAAACTAAAATAATACCTTGTTTTACTCTTGCTCTTTTTGTTCCATCGTTATTTTTAATAGCATTCATAACTAAATTAACAGTATCTACAATAGACCCAACAAGACATTCTGCTATTTTTAAGTTTTTACACAAATCTTGAACACATAATTTTAGCTTGTATTCATTTTTCTCAGTATTACTCCACATGTACCATTCTTGCATTTTATTTATTTTAGATTTAGATTTAGATTTAGATTTAAATGATGATTTTACTGATGTTATAGGCATACAAGTTTCAAAAGCATTACATAATGTAATATTTTCTTCTCTTAAGAAAAATCCACATTGATGACACACCTTATCCTCATCTATATCAGCAGAACAATTTTTACAAATACCAATATTTTCAGAATCATTTGTATTTGTTTCTTCTATATTTTTATTCTTGATATTGGTCATATCAAATTCAGCCCAAATTTCCTCAAACTCCTTTATACTCATCCGTTATTATTAATTAACATCCGTTTTTATTCAATTATTTACCAACTGTTTTTTTATACAAAAGATGTTATATTAATTTCTGGGTTTAAAGTATTTAAAATTTCATAGTCGATATCTGTTTGTTTTATGGTAATAATGACAGTATCAAAATTTTCATTTATATAGTTTACATTATAATTATCTAAATGTATAAAATCAATAAAATTTGCAAATTTAGGTAATACAGTCTTTTGTACTGTAGGATCATAACATTTTACAAATCTATTACATTTTATTAAACTATATGCAAAACATACAGATGGCGAATTGAAAATTTCACTTTCACCAGTTTTAAACCCTAATCCTAAAATTAAAATACGCTTAAATTCTTGATTTTTTAAAATATCACATGCTTTTACATATGGACGTAATTCTAAAAAAGAAGATGATTGTTGTAAAATAGGCAAAGAGTATTTTTGATCCTTCATCAAATAATACGGATTATAAGGTAAACATTTTCCACCTATACCCAAACCTGGATTAAATGACATAAAACCATACGGTTTCGTATTACATGCCGATATCATTTCATTTGTATCAATTCGCAAGTCACGACACATATCAGCTATTTCATTTGTATATGCAATATTAACTACTCTAAAACAATTTTCATACAATTTACACATTTCAGCAGTTTCTACACTTGACACACTTATACATGTATCAAATATTGGCGAATAATATTCTCTTATATTCTCTAATGATTTATTAGTTAGACCAGATATTATTTTAGGAATTTCTTTAAAACTTGGTGTTTTTCTACAACTATCTAATCTTTCTGGAGAATATCCAACTTGAATATTTCTATCTACAAAATTACCAAACAATTCTCTTGTACCACCAATGTACATTGTACTTTCTATTATAATAGTAGAACCAATCTTTGCAATCTTCTCCAACAATAATTTTATATTAATAATATTTTGTAAATCCAATTCGTCTTTTACAACATTTCTACCATTTGAAACTGCAATTATAAACAAATCAGTGTTTTCTAAACCTTGTACCGTAGATTGAAAAGTCACATTTTCTTTCGCGTTATTTTGTTGCAAATAAGATACACGTTCTGGTAATATATCATAACCACATATATTAAAACGCTTGTCATTTGCAAGGATTTCTATTAAATTTAAACCAACAAAACCAATACCTATCACACATACATACTTTTTTTCATTTTCTATTTGGCGAACCTCCATTTTATTTTGTTATGTATATTTAAAATAAATAAAAAACACAAATAAAACAAAATAGTTACTTTAGTTACTTTTAAAAGGACCTTAGGTAACATCAATTTTGGTTAACCTTTTTTTTAAAAGGTTTAAAGTAGGGCCAAAGCCCTTTCAAAAAGAAAAAGGTTTAAAATAATCCACTACCTGTCCAATGGATATTAATCACTGTTACTTTAAAAGTAGCAGGTATCGTGTTGTTAATTGTAACGAATGATGAAAAAATGCGAATCCCAGAAGATACACTTAAAAGTGTTAGAGTTTCTAAACATTTTTTGTAAATTATATCCCTTCTATCTCCAGTTAAATCCGGTATATTACACTTGTTATATATTGTATCAAATCTACTAATATCTATAATGTCATTTGTATCAAAACTAAATTCATAATCAAAATGATAATCGAAACTCATTTTTGCGTTTATTATATATACACAATAAATAAAATAAACGTAAAAAACATTATTTACACATTAAATACAAATGTATATACCTTTTTAAAAAAAGGTTAACCAAAAACCCTAAGGTCCTTTTAAAAGTGAAGCTTTTTTTAATTAATAGTGGTGGTCATAGCTCTAAAGTTTACATAACTTGATTCATATCCAGCAACATCTGTGGAAGTATATTGAATTTGACCACCGTTTGTTTTGTAATAGAAAATGTAAATCCACTAGCATCACCAACATATGAACTATTGATAACCCAGTTACTTCCCTTTTGAATACCTTTTAAATTGTAATAAGCATATTTGTTACTTCCCCCGTCAAGAATGGTTACGGAAACAACAGCATCAAAAGCTCTTACGACAGCATTGTTAAATGAAAATCCTGTAATATTAGTTGGAGCACTTACGTTATTGGCAGCAATAAAAATACGTTCTCTTGAAATATCACCCATACTTGGTGAAACATCAACAGTGTTGAACAAAATAGAACCACCAGTTGCAGATGTAGATCCAATAATTGGAGTATAATCATTTGTAGAAACAATAACTGAACCAGTTGTAACAGTAAAATCATCTTGTAAAATAGATGCACCTGTAACGTTAATGGAACCGGCTGTAATACCACTATTAAAAGTAGAAGCACCACTAACTGTAAAGTTACCTACTAAAAGAGAAGCACCAGTGACAAATAAAGCACCAGCTGTAACTGCACCGTGCAATGTAGATTCTCCTGTAACATTTAAAGATCCAGCTGTTAAACCAATTGTTGCACCCAAAGTTCCCATTACATCAAGTGTATACCCTGGAGAAGTAGTATGAATACCAATATTACCTGCGCTATTAATTCTCATCTGTTCAACTCCTACAGTGAAAAAGTACAAATTACCATCAGTGACACTTGGAGTTGCTGAAGCAATAATTTTTGTAGTCTGAGCAATATCTACAACACCACCCAATGACCCCCAAGCACTTCCAGGACCAAATCCTTCAAATTGAGTATATTCAGTGTTATAACGAATATAACCTTGCTGAGGAGCAATAGGTCTAGAAATAACATCTCCATATGGAATTTGAAATGCTGGACCATCAATCACAACATTTGATCCCATAGTTACATTATCGTGAAGAGTAGATTCTCCTGTAACATTCAAAGAACCAGTTGTAATTCCATTATCAAAAATACTAGCACCAGTAACTGTCAAAGATCCAGTTGTTAAACCATTATGCAAAACAGATGCTCCAGTAACATCCAAAGAACCAGCACTAACTCCCAAACGAAGAAGAGAAGCTCCAGTAACTGCTAGAGCACCAGCTGTAACTGCACCTTGCAACCAAGACTCTCCTGTAATATTAAGAGACCCTCCAGTTAAACCTAGTTGAAGAAGAGAAGCACCAGTAACATTAAGAGCACCTGCTGTAACTGCACCTTGTAACCAAGATTCTCCTGTAACATTCAAAGAACCTGCACTAACTCCCAATTGAAGAAGAGAAGCACCTGTAACATTAAGAGCACCAGCTGTAACTGCACCTTGTAACCAAGATTCTCCTGTAACATTCAAAGAACCTGCACTAACTCCCAATTGAAGAAGAGAAGCACCAGTAACATTAAGAGCACCTGCTGTAACTGCACCTTGTAACCAAGATTCTCCTGTAACATTCAAAGAACCTGCACTAACTCCCAATTGAAGAAGAGAAGCACCAGTAACATTAAGAGCACCTGCTGTAACTGCACCTTGTAACCAAG
>Ga0209354_10001120_pt1 | contig 11922 bp, 15 predicted proteins | sample LauGreSpBDMM15DD_2_FD_187562 | JGI IMG/M metagenome (GOLD analysis project Ga0209354, IMG submission 187562) | Freshwater lake microbial communities from Lake Michigan, USA - Sp13.BD.MM15.DD (SPAdes) (version 2) | ecosystem: Environmental > Aquatic > Freshwater > Lake | place: Lake Michigan...
TTCTAAAAAATTACAATATGGTAGTTTAGAATCTCCTTATCATGGTGTCAGACTAACTGATAAGGGAAAGATTAATTCAAATTTCGCACAAATCAATCTGCCAAATTATACATCTGCGTTAGTGCTTCAAGAAGGATCGAACGTTCAATTAACTAATATTAATCATGATAAAACTCTTTTTGTCAAAGAGGTTAATATAGAAAATAATTATTTTAAAGTCGGTATGAATCGCGGGTGGTTCGATAAAAATGAATATGAATTTTATTGGAGTCTTACGGCTGAAAGAAAGGATATTCCAAAATTAACTGTGGAGTTTTAATTATATGGCAACTAACTACTCACCAAAAATAGTTACAGATGGATTAGTGTTGTGCTTAGAAGCTGCTAATAGAAAAAGTTATTCTGGAACTGGAACAGTTTGGCGCGATTTAACTGGTTCTAATAATGGAACTCTGACAAATGAACCTACATTTAGTAGTGCGAATGGTGGGTCTATTGTTTTTGATGGAAGTAATGATCATATTTTAGGGACTCTTCCATTAATCCCTTTTAATTCAAGTGTTACAATTGAAGCGGTTATAAGATTAAACAATACATCGTCAACTAAAAATATTATTACGCAAGGTCAAAGTGCTGTATCTTTTAGTTGCGGTATGGTTATTGTTGGGACTGAATTAAAATTTAGGAATTCATCTAACGACCACTCTTTATCTTCACCTCAAGTTTTATTAGCAAATCAATGGTATCATCTTGTTTTGTCTACAACTGCAAGCGGTACTACAGGTTATATCAATGCTGTATCAAGTGGGACTACTGTTCAAAAAGTTACAAGTAACTCTGTTGTAGATTACGCTATAGGTAAAAGACCTGGAGCAACATCCGAATTTATGAACGGTAATATAGCCAAAATTTCTATTTATAGTAAAGCTCTAACCCAAACAGAAATCCTACAAAACTACAACGCACTAAAAGGGAGGTTCGGACTCTAATGGCTCTTCATCATTCACCAAGAATAGTTACGAACGGTTTAGTCTTGTGCTTAGATGCGGCTAATCGAAAAAGTTATTCTGGAACTGGAACGGTTTGGAATGAATTGAGTAATAACATGTCTGCGGAGCTAGTCAACTCGCCTACTTTTAATTCTCAAAATAATGGTTTTTTTCAATTCGTGACTGATGACTTTGCAAGAATAGCAAACAATACTGCATTAGATACTCAAACTCCAACTGTGGAAGTATGGATTAAAACAAATGCAACAAACCAGAATGGATTTTGGTTTGAAAAAGGAACTGTAAATACACAGTACTCTTTATTTCAAGAAGGTGCAAGCATTCAGTGGAGAATGAATATTGGGGGGAACACAAATCTAACCACAACCACCGCAACTTATATAAACACCTCAAATTGGTATCAGGTAGTTGGCACATATACTTCTGGTGCTAGGAGATTATATGTCAATGGTATTCTAGTTAATTCTGATACCCAATCTGGGACAATAGCAACAAATTCTGGTGGTATGTCTATTGGAGTTTATGGTGGATTTTCTGGCGGTAGAGGATATCAATATAATGGAAATCTTTCGGTTTGCAGAGTATACAACCGAGCCCTAACCCCCGCAGAAATCCTTCAAAACTTTAACGCTCAAAAAGGCAGATACAATTTATGAACTACGAAAACAGACAATACCTAATATTCCCCGTAACGGAACTCGCCAACATCAACTTTGATGAAGTCTTAGAAACTTCTGCCGAGACTGTTCGCAAGTCAGTTGATAGCACGAAGACCTTTGTTAAGTGGGAAAATGAAATGCCAGCATCGGTGGTCAGTTTAACCCAAGACGTAGAAGGTCCTTATACTCATGAAGAGATTCTTACAATTTTGTCAACTGAGGAATGGAACCAACCCTTTAATTTAGAACCTTAATATGAGCGCATCATCAGGACCAGATATTATTGAAAGTGGATTAGTATTGTGCTTGGACGCTGCTAATAAAAAGTCTTATTCTGGTTCGGGAACTGTTTGGACTAATTTAGCAAATAAAAGTTTAAATTCCACTATATCGTCAGCGACTCCATTCGATAATGTGTACAATGGACGTATTAATTTTGAAGGCACATCAGGAAGTACAAGTATTGGTAAAACAATGACATTTCCCAAATGGACAGAATTAAATTTATCCACAAGCTTTACGATTAGTGTTTGGTTTTCTTTTACTCGTGTTAGTCCTGGGTTTTTTGACTTTTTGTTTGGGTGTGAGTCTTATTTAAATAGAGGTTTTAGATCTGGACTGCAAAGTGGTACTAATAAAATAGGTTTTTTTAGTACTCAAAGTGGTGGAAGTTTTAGTCATGTAACTAATTACGCCGCCACTCTTGACACTATTTTTAACTATACAATCACTTTTGATGTCAATACTGGCATAACTTATATAAATGGAGCATTCGACAAACAGACCACGGGTACATTCGTATCTCCAAGTGCTAGTGATATTTTTAATTATAATAGCGTCAGTGGTGGCAATAAATCTAATTCACATGTTTCAGGTATACAAATATACAACCGAGCGCTCACGGCAGCGGAAGTTCTTCAAAACTATAAAGCTTTAAAAGGAAGATTCGGGCTAACATAAGTGTAATATATCAATATGTCTAATATATTAATTCATCCAAATTCTGGTCTAATAGAATTCACAACAGGAGCTGCTGGTGGTAGTACTTTTAATACTAATTTCACTGGTGGCGCTTTTGTTAATAGAATGAGTTATGATAATTATGGTGGATTAAATTTAACCAGTTACGTTTCAAACCCAACTGGAGTTGATAGATTTACAGTAGACGGAGCAAATGGTAGATTATTTTCCGTAACAGATAATCTTTCTGGATCTCTTTTTAGCGTTAATGATATAGCTGGTCTTCCAATCATAGAAGCTTTTGATGATAACACTGTTATTATGGGGGCTTTTAATAGAAATGATTTTGTATTAACTGGAAATTCTTTAGGGTTAGGTGGAATACCAAACACTGGCACAACTAAATTATTTGTTAGTGGCAACGTAAACGTTAGTGGAAATGTGACAGCTAATAATCTCGTTTTCAATACGGGAGCGCAAACCATCAGCGGTTTGAAAACCTTTAGCAACGGTATCGTTTCTAGTGTTGGTATCACGGGAACGAATCTCGTTTTCAATACTGGCGATCAAACGATCAGCGGTGTTAAAACCTTTAGCAACGGTATCGTTTCTAGTGTTGGAATCACGGGAACGAATCTCGTTTTCAATACGGGAGCGCAAACGATCAGCGGTTTGAAAACCTTTAGCAACGGTATCGTTTCTAGTGTTGGAATCACGGGAACGAATCTCGTTTTCAATACGGGAGCGCAAACGATCAGCGGTTTGAAAACGTTCAGCAACGGTATCGTTTCCAGCGTTGGAATCACGGGAACCAATTTGGTTTTCAATACGGGGGCGCAAACCATCAGCGGTTTTAAAACTTTCGCGAATAATATCTTTGCTCCTACAGCCTCATTTGGAACGGACACTACTCAAATCGCAACCACCGCTTTTGTAGATAATGCAGTTACCAGTGATCAGATTATGTCCACTATAGGAAGCAATCTTATTACTTCGCTAAAGTCCGCTCGTAGTAACGAGCAAAATGCTGGAATTTATTACTTCGCTACTTACAATAACGCTAGCGGTACTTTCACAGTAAAAACCTCCTCTGGACGAGCTCGTGTTGTCAACCCTACTAATGGACTTGATTCACAAGTTGGAGATGGTGTCGCCGCCAACAACATTAATTGCACACTGTCTTCTACTTCTACCAACGGGTTGCCACGCGCTTTTGCCGTTATATCCGTGGCTAGTGGAGGGAGTGTGCGATCTGGAAATATTAACGATATTTCGATGCCTAGCAAATTTGTTACTAATTTTGATGGCGCAGGTTTAAGTGGCTTGGGATCGCTCACTCTTTACAGTAACTCGCTTACTAGTTTTTCTGCCGCTGGTATGAGTAGCTTGATATCGCTCGACCTTAATGACAACTCTCTGACTAGTTTTTCGACAGCTGGGATGCCGTCCTACGTGACATATATCAACCTTGCTAATAACTCTCTTACTAATTTTTCGGCGACTGGCGTGGTGGAGATTTCGATTCTCAACCTTGACAACAACTCGCTTACTGGTGTGAATATGAATAATGTAGCAGCGGGAGGTTATTATACGAATTCTGTCTATTACAGTCTTGGATTAGACGTTTCAAATAATAATCTTAGCGCTGATGCCCTCGATGCTATGTACACTTCGCTAGGATTAACATTAGACGCAGTTATCGACGTAAGAGATAACCCAGGCGCTGAGTCATCAAATGCCAGCATCGCCACTGCTAAGGGATACACTGTTATCGGTGCATCCCCGCCTTAAAAATATGAAAAAAACTTATTTAGACACTCCAAATGCAGCGGTTGCCTTAAACTTTAAAGTTGGCAGCAGCACACTTTCTCGCGCCGTTATAAAAACATATCATTCCGAACTGGAAAGATTGATTACAGAAGGCGCTGCTTATCCTGCGGGAAAGTCAGCGGATAATACGCGCTGGCATTTTTTATGTCCTAAAGTAGATCCGTCGGATCGTGCGGTTACATTGTTGGCGGTTAGAGATCCTATAGAAAAATTTAAATCGGCTTGCGCAGAATCAAGAATTGCTGATGTTGATGCAAAACTCACCGATATTGAAACCAACGGATTTACAAGAGACTCTCACTTTTGGCCCCAGTCACGATTACTGCACTCCCCAGCTAAACTTTATCGTTTTCCAACGGATTTTGATGAACTGGCGGTAGAGGCGGGGCTTTCCTTACCACTTGTTAATATCGATGGTGGACGAAATCTTCTCAAACCCGAACTCACAGTCGAGCAGATATTGCGAGTCGAGACTATCTATGCAGAAGACATTGATCTGTATGAATCAATTACAGAAGCTGGGACGCTTTACGAAAAAGCCGCAGTAGAACCTGAACCTGAACCTGAACCTGAACCTGAGCCTGTTCCATATTCCATCAATTCTTGGCAAGCAAAAGCGGCGTTGCGACTAACGCCACACCCGCAGGGTGGAGATATGTTAACCGCAGTCGAAGCCGCAATTTTAGCCATGCCAGAAAGTATAGAAAAAGTTATCGTACAAAGTGCGTGGGCGAACATCGCGACTTTTGAGCGCACATCTCCGACTATTCTTTCGTTTGGGCAAACTCTTGGTTTAAGTTCCGACGACCTTGACAACCTATTTCGTCTTGGAGGAACTTTTCAAGTTTAATTAAAAATCCCATAAATGACAACTGCACAACCTATCAGCTTACGGGTCTTGGAACTGAGCTATGCGGTCTCTTGACAAATGGAAGTTCCTATTCTGGATATCGCTATCATTTTCACGCCACAATGATCTAATCTGCAATCATAGCCTCTATACCCATTAAGAAGTCCAACTTACTTTCTTCAGGAAGACGAGAGTAAAGCTTTTTTGCTCTACGATATGATCGTTTAGAAATCGGGTTTTCGGGGCTGAGCATTTTTCTAAGTCTTTTTGCTTTTTTATTATTCATAATTTACTGATGTATGTTTCACTATCTTTGAGAAATCCCATTTTTTTGTAAAACGATTTTACTTTTTCGTGCGAAGGATTATTCACGGCTGTAGACATCGTGACGTATTTACAACCCATTTTACGAGCCGCATCAGTCGCCGTCTTAAAAAGTTTGTAGCCCGCTCTTGGATTCTTAGATAACCACAGAAATTCGTGAATTATTTCTTGATTAAATTTCGGGCATCGCGTTTTATTAAAAGCAATCATCGCGTCAAACTTGCCGTCTTTTAAATTTCCCCACACTAAGAAATCCCATGCCAAAATAGAAGGATGAGAAAAGTTTGCCTTGATAGTTTCTGGGCTATGTGCTAACAAGGCGTGACCTTCGGTAGAATCGTGCTGTTCGAAAAGCTCATACATGTCGTCGATAAGCTTTTCGAACTCTGCGGGATTAAAGATTCGTTTAATCATTAATTTTTTTGATCAAAACTCTAGCAGTCTTCGCGGGGACATCGGCGAAACTCTTCCAATCCTTGGCATCTGTCAAAAGACTTAGGGTAGATTCGTCATTAGCTTCCGAAGCGACAGTCCACATATTGCGGAGATGAGCCTTAAAGTCTTCGAACGAAAAGATTTTCAGCTTGTCGTTGACATTCTTTTCTAAAGCTCCTTGAGGAGTAATGGGAATGGCTGTTGATTGAATCAAATCAGAAATATCTACTGTTTTATTTTTAGACTTGTCGATTTCATCTGCCCCGACAATATGAATATTTAAGAAGTTGCGAACGCATCGAACAAACGCCCGATTACACGCGATAGTTTCCAGAAACTTTAAACAGAAACTGTCTGTGTTTGCTTCTGTAGCGTTTGCGATATCTTCAAAATGAACAGGCTGATTGCCTGTTTCAAAGTTCCCCATCCACTCGATTGAGCAGTGAGCTACAACATAATTTGGAGATATATGATCGACTTTATAGCTAACGCTAGTAAAGCCTCGAAGACGCGCTAGCTCTTTGATGCCACCAAGCATAATCAATAGTTGTTTGTCGTCTAAACCTTCAATCGAGGCGGGCATCTGCTGCTTTCGAATCTCAAAGTAATCTTTATTCGGATACAAAAACTGAGAGTCGATCATTGCTCGCCAATCTACAAATCCTTCTGGAGTGAACTTGTATTCTTTTTCATTGATTAGTCCGTCTTGGTCTCTTGTAATTTTATTTTGTGTCATAAATATAGAAATGGTTCAATTCGCTTAGGAGCAGTTCATCATCTTCTATTACTAGGTTTTTGTCAAGGACATTTTTGTCTTTTTTCCAATGATAAGTGCTAGGGTATTTTTTACCGTGAGACAGTAGTGTTTTGTTCGAGTGAAACACAGACCGATTAAAAGTAATTTTTTTATCTTTTAAAATAGACTTGTCAACACTGACATAAACCTGCACATTAAAATCAAAATACTTGTCTCGGATCTTCGGAAGAATGGCTCCGTCTTTCACTAATAAATTGACGTTGACACCCAAACCGCCAATGTAGTTTAGATAATCATGAGAAATACAACTCTGGTCATCCACGAAAAAAGAAATGCTCTTTAGCTTGCCTCGAACTTTCTGAATGAATTGGTGAGGTATCATTTTATCGGCGAAGAATGAAAATGAGGGCAAATATTCGCACCACATTTCAACATATGAATGAGAATCGACATAATCAAGCCTCACAAACCAATGCTTTTCCGACATTCCTGGTATCTGTTCAAAAAAGTCTGGGACCAACTCGAAAACAGGATGATGATAAAAATCTCCAATAAAACGAGTTTTAAGCGGAATAGATTTGTCTGACGCAAATTTTTTGATAATTGCATTGGCGATATCCTCTGGTGGAATTTTGTTGATTGAATCGTGTTGATCTACAACGTTAAAGCTCGGCTTGACTTTCCAAGGAGCTTCGATATTTGTTTTATTTTCAGGAGAACTCCAATATCCATCACAACAAGCGGCGTAAGAATCGCCGAACAATGCGACAATAGGAACTTCGTTAAAGCTCGCGTAGTGCATGAGAGCGTCGTTGCATCCGATATGCAACAAGCTGTTTTGAACAATATACGCTTGCTTTTTAAAATCAAGATCAAAAATCATTTCATCAACTGACGAAAGCTTCGGCGATTTTGACGAGCCGATTTGAATAATTTTAATCGACTGCTTCTGTAATGCTGAGCGAACACTGTCAAAAACGATATCAAAGTATTTGTATTGTTTCGATTGAATTTGAGACTCTACACATACGGTGATATACTTATCTGGGACGACTGGGAAAAAATGTTCCGCCAAAACAGGCTTGCCGATTTTCACACCAAGATTTTTGGCATACTCTTCTATTAAGTGGCTCATTGTAAATTGAATTGAATTTTATCTTTGCCGCCGTGAATATAGCAAATGTTTTTTTGAGTTGTGGTGGTCGGCATAAAGGCTAAATCGAAGTATCCTTTGTGATCGCCCGCTCCCTCTAAAATAAATGAATTTTCTAACATTTCAGAATATAAAATACATTTGTGAACAAAAGGATTGTCTTCAATCAATGAAAAATATTCTTGTCGCGTAGCGAAATAAATATTGTAATTTGGATATTGTTTGTGCAGGTTCTCCATCAGACCGTTCAATAAAAGAACGTCCGATTCTCCTCCTTGCACCAAAACGCAAATACGTCTGCCTTCGTCATCTTTTTCTAAAACGCTTCCGAAATCAATTGGTGTTTGCTGTTGCTGTAAACACACTTGGCGAAAATGATTATGCATTTGTTCGCGATTTATTTCTTGTTGCAATTTGTTTCTCCATATTTTAAATGAAGTATGATTTTCATCTATCATTTCCCCAAGCATTTCTTTATGGAGCGAAACAATAAAGTCTTTTTCGTTTGCTTGGAAGTCGGGTTGATATTCAGAATTGAACCGCGAAGGAGGATTGTCAAAGTCATAATCAACTTCGGGCATTGAGTCGATAATACGCTCTAATTCTTTGCCGATTGCTTCAATCGAACACTCGTCTATTACAAATTGGCGGGCCTTGATGCCAATCGCTGCTCGTTCAATTGAAGGAGTATTATAAACAGCAAGTAGCTGTTCGGCGATGTGATTAGGATCAGTAGAAGCTTTAATAAATTGAGTTCCTGGCTCTCTGTACTCCGCCCAATTAAGAGGCAAACCGCCGCTTTCTTCTGTGCAATATTCTTCGCCGCAGGAGTAGTTTGTAACAAGAGTGATCAGCTCAGTAAGTTTCGCTTCTTGAATTGGAATTTCTTGACCGCCACTTGTGAATGGGTGGCAATATACGTCCATAAGGTTGTAGACTTCATTCAATTGGTCTTCGCTTGCTCCGTTAGTAATATTCGTAGTGCTTACTGTCTTTTTACCGCCACACGAAGGACAGTCGCGATCTTGACCGATAAATGGAGAAACGAAATAGCTTTTGCATTGATGACAAAAATAAGTAGTTAGAATATCTTTGCCATCAATATTTTTTTCTTGCAGAAGCATGGGAATATCCCACCCCTCTGACCAGTGGGTGTGAAGTAGAAGTTTAGCATCGGGGACTTGCTGTTTGAAAATTTTAAAACCTTCCAGCAAATTGGGAACGCTTTTTCTCAGTTGATTTCTAAACACGAAACCTACAATAAACTCGTTAGATAAATTAAACTTTTGGCGTAATGCAGCGCGTCTATGGTCGTCCATCCGATAGAATTGATCGGCGTTCAAGCTGCCATGTAGAGTTGTGATATGATCGTAACCCATTTTTTGAAATGCTTTTTCCGCAAAAGAAGACCACACATAATAGTGTTTGATTTTGGGCGCGGCATCAATAGCTGATTGCAGAATAGGTAAGCTATCGAGCGTAGTCCAAATCATTGAATTGACTTTATTCCACCATGGCTTTTCATAAAAACCATCAAATGCCCAAATGTCCTCGATACCGATATAGACATCGGGGCGCACAGTATTGATAACATCGTCTATACCAAAAGCTCCATATCCAGCTTGACGCTGCTGATGTTGGTCTTGATTGATTTCCGCCATCTTTTGGACATCAGGCAAAGAGCCGTAAGTGGTCCATGGAGTACCGCTCACCTCTGGACAGCTTCTCATTAATCCATTGGCGAGCTCAAAGACTTCATACTTACCCGTATTAAACAGATAGCGCAAGATATTTTTTTTATGCTTACCAAAGCCTGTAAAAGCCTTACAAAAATTTGAATGTATAAGAATCTTTTTTTTAGTCATCGCTGCGATTTTGCGTTTGGGCGTTGGTGCGAGCTTCGTAAAGTTTCTGCAAAATCATTTTACAGAATTCTCGAATTGCGTAGGCTTCTCCAGTCTCGATACCGATACCAAATTTTAAAGCTGAGTTTTTGGTGATCGAAAATGAGAATGCTTTAGATCCATCGCTTTTCGCGTATGGTTTAAAAGAGATGGCAGTCTTGTTGGTTTCGTGACTGTGGAACGCTTTATATTCGCAGTAGTTTTCAATAGCATTGATGATGCCTCCTACTTCAAACTCGTTGAGTTTAATGATTGCAGTTTTTTCAGGATTTTTTACATTCTCAGAAAATGAACCATTTTTAGTTTTTTCATCCCACGAATGCTGCATAATAGCGTTGACATAAAGGCATGGATCTTTGTATTTGCCAGACGTTCCAAGGCGGAAAGAGAATGCGCAACCACTGTTTTTTGAATTGGGCTTGTAGAGCTGAATCATATCTTTATTTTAAATACAGAGTTGAATTTTTCTACCAAAAATGTAAGATATTATGTGCCATACTTGAATCATAATATTCCCACAATTACCTGTTTGTTACGCAACGAATATCTTTTCAATCATGAAAAGGGGCATGGCGAATATACTTCATGCGATGTTCACTCTGTAGCGTCTATTGAAAAGAGGGTTCCTTTATTTGAGGCGTTTTTAACAAATGGAGTTAATTGGACGCGCAGACCTATTACGGCATTTTGTTGGAAGCAGTGCGATCCAGTCCCACTCGAACATGCCATGTATTGGGATTGTTTTAGTCCATATATCGACGTTCAATTTCGCGCTCGTATGAAAGGTCTTAGAGCCCTGCTTATTACGCCGCAAAATACCAAGGAAGCGGGAGAATACATGTTTACACTAGATTGGGGCTGGGAGAATAAAAGCATCTTGGATACTAATTTCTCTGAAACACCAGAACATAAATGCGCTCATGTGTTTAAAATGGACAATGGCAACTTTTATGCTTATCCCAATAACCGAATTGTATGGCACGACAATGCGTGGGTAGACAAACCAATTGACAAAAATCCTGGATATAAGATTGATTTGACTGTTTACAGCGTCGAAAATAAACGGACTCTATTTACCGACTATAGCTATATGACGGAATTTACAGAAAAACCGCAAGAATCTAAAAATGCCATTCAATAAAAACGAATTAATTAAACAAATACGCAACGGCATATTGGTAAAAATCGTACCCAGTTCCATTGTTGGTGCTGGTGTAGGTGTCGCAGTGCTTACGGAAATTGATAAAGACGAAGTGGTTTTTGCTCCCAAAGATACTCATTTCGTCTGTTGGGATGAAATTTCCAATGTCGAAGGCGATATTATAAACTATATTAAAAAAGTCTGCCATAACAATGAATATGGCTTTTGGATAGATTGCCACATCAACGATATCGGCGCGGCTTATTTCGTGAATCATTCCGACGAGCCAAACTTAATTCACCACAGAGAGCGAGATATTTATTATGCCGCAAGAAAAATCGAAATAGGGGAAGAGCTTACGTGTAAATATTCTCTAGACGAGATTGATTGGGTGTAATAGTCTTCGATGAGCGCTACTTTCACTGGAATAACTATCGAACAAAGATCCTGCTACGATTTGACGCTCACTATTCAACAAAATGGTGGAATTTATAATTTGAGTGGAGTTACTCTCACTGGTCAAATTCGTAGAAATTTTGATGATGCATTGCAAGCAGTTTTGACAACGGAAGTTCTTAGCTCACCAAGTGGTGTCGCAAAAATTAGTTTAAGTTCCGCTCAAACGTCAAATCTTGATTTAGCTCCATCTTATTGGGATTTATATGCAGATAGATCTGGGCAATGCTCAGACAAACTTGTGTATGGCACTGTTGATATTGTCAAATCCGCAACTTATCCATGAATGAAATTAATTAATATGTATCTGCATTGTTTTTGCTCGATCCAATCAACGGCTCCATAATATCTCTCACTAAAAACGAAGCGTATTGATTAAGGCTTGGTATCATTGACAGTACTTCTTCGTTACGCAGAAAAACGCTAACAATCTGTAGGATTTT
>Ga0209354_10001132_pt1 | contig 11845 bp, 17 predicted proteins | sample LauGreSpBDMM15DD_2_FD_187562 | JGI IMG/M metagenome (GOLD analysis project Ga0209354, IMG submission 187562) | Freshwater lake microbial communities from Lake Michigan, USA - Sp13.BD.MM15.DD (SPAdes) (version 2) | ecosystem: Environmental > Aquatic > Freshwater > Lake | place: Lake Michigan...
GGCTAAGAAGACCCCTTCCCTTTCGGTTGGTCGCGGCGAGAAATTGCCCGTCTCCAAGGGGGCGGGTTTGACTGCCAAAGGCCGTGCTAAGTACAACGCGGCAACAGGAAGTAACCTGAAAGCCCCCCAGCCCAAAGGCGGTAAACGCAAGGACTCGTTCTGCGCGCGCATGGGCGGTATGCCGGGGCCCATGAAGGATGAAAAAGGCAAGCCTACCCGGAAGGCGGCTGCTTTGGAGCGCTGGAAATGCTGATGGACATTAACTTAATATGGTCAACCGTTTTATCCGTCGCACTCGGCGGATTGTGGTTTTTTATCCGTGAAAGAATTGAAGAAGTTAAGCGGATAGACATCTTGTTAAACAAAACACGAGAGGAGATTGCCCGTGATTACGCAACTAACACAGAAGTGCAAAGAGTTACTGACCACATTGACCAGCGCTTTAATCGCCTTGAAGCAAAAATTGATCAACTTATTCAGCAAGCAAAGTAAGGAGCAATGATGGCAACCTCGAAACTAAAGATGGTCAAAAAAGGCGGCAAATCAGTGCCTGCTTTTGCGGCCGATGGCATTGGCAAGATGAAAAAAGGCGGCGCGGTAGGCATGCACAAGATGCCTGGCGGCAAGATGATGAAAGATTCTGACATGGGCGACAAGATGGGTCGCGCTGTTAAACGTAAAACGGCCGACGTCAAAGGCCGTGCAATGAAAAAAGGAGCTTAATATGGCTGGACGTGGAATGGGTGCCGCTACGCGCGGTGGTGGTGCTGTTGAAAGCGGCCCCGCAAACAAAATGATCTCTTCAACAAGCACCTCTACGGGTGTTCCCATGATGGCCAAGGGCGGCATGGCCAACAAAGGCAACGTCAATGAGCACAAGCGCATGGCCATGGGCAAACCCATTGGCAAAATGGGCGGTGGCATGATGTCCAAGGGTTACGCTGCTGGCGGTGCTGCCAAGAAGATGGCTAAACGCGCTAAGTAATGGCCTATCTCATTAGCAACATTCCGTACTTTAAATGCTGGGTTAGACGTGAGTTTACGCACATGCATCAGAAGTACCAAGGCGAATATTTACATGCAAATGTTATTGCAGTAAATGTCATGCCGGATCGTTGCTTGAGTTTTCAGATTGTATTTACCGGGTGTGAAAGCCAGATAGATGGCTCTGAAAACGTGCATGGGGGAGCTATGTGGGCGCGCATGCCGATTACCGCGCTGGTGGGTGATATTCCATTGGAAGAATGGCCCGAGCGCATGCCTACCCATCTGGCACAGCCTTGGGACTGCCCGTCGCATCATCACACGGTGATCAAGTTTGCCAGGACCAGCCCTAGTCCTTGGTTGTGCAAGATTGACGGCGAGTTTTATACGGGTAGGTACTTGTTCACCGTGGATTATGCGGAGAGCGAGGTAGCCGACTGTCCTGCGCAGCACAAACAGAGTCATGTTTTGATGCTGACCGACGCAGGCAAGTGGACGGGGAATATTGTGGCGTTGCCAAACAATCGCGTTAGGGTCACAAGCCCTGCGTTTTGGCAAACAGGGGAAGGGGCACCTGATTTTAAGCCTGGTCAGTGGATACACTGTGCGGAGCAGGATGACTCGTACATGGATGCACAAGCAACATTTGACAATTTGTACAGCAAATGACTACCTCCAACACAACCACATTTGACCTGTCGATTGATGACTTAATCGAGGAGGCGTTTGAGCGCTGCGGCATGCGGCCGACCAGTGGTTATCAACTCACGTCGGCACGTCGCTCGCTCAACTTGTTGTTTCTCGATTGGGCCAATCGTGGGTTGAACCTGTGGACCATTGAGCAGGCTACTTATGCCTTAGTGCAGGGGACCAGCAGCATTTCGTTGCCGACTGACGTCGTGAATGTGCTAGAGGCTATCATTCGGCAAAACAACCAGGGCATTAACACGGACGTCTACATTGAGCGCATCAGCCGTGAAGACTACCTTAACGTGCCGGATAAGACTACGCAGGCCCGGCCTGCTCAGTTTTACGTAGAGCGTACCAATACTCCCAAGGTGTACTTCTATCCTGCAGCGGACCAGAACTACACCTTCGTGTACTACCGCATCCGTCGCATCCAGGACGCCGGTGCCTACACAAACACTTCCGACGTCAACTTTAGGTTTTTACCTTGTTTGGCGTCAGGCCTGGCGTACTATCTATCGCTCAAGTTCGCTGCTGATCGTGTTTCGGCGCTCAAGTCGATCTACGAGGAGGACTTCCTCCGCGCAGCGATGGAGGATCGCGACACCGCAAGCGTGCAGTTCGTACCGGACCTGGGGGTATGACATGGCATTTGCGACTGGCATACATTCCTACGGACTGTGCGATTACTGCGGGCAGCGGTACAAGTACAACAACCTGCGCAAGAACTGGCGTGGGTTCATGGTGTGTCCCGACGATTACGAGCCCAAAGAGCCGCAACTCGAGCCACTTCGCTACAACGGGGACGCCATTGCACTACGCGATCCGCGTCCCGATCGCATTGAGCCTGTGTCTGTCTATGTGGGCGCACCAGGTTTTACAGCATTTCAAAGTTACGGCAGCGTCCAAGGTGGTACTAACATGCAACCGTATGTGCAGGACCAGGCGCTCATCGCGCAGGGCGTTGTTGGCAAAGTGACTGTGAGTATTACATGACCTACAACGAACTTGTCACCAACATCCGAAACTACACCGAGGTGAACAGTAACGTGTTTACCAGTGCGGTAATAGATACCTTCATTACCATGGCGGAGAACCAGATTCTTCGCGAGATTGACCTGGATGTGTTCAAGCTCGAAGTAACAGGCAACATGACCCAGGGCAACAAGTTTTTGGCCGCGCCTGCTGACCTTTTGACGCACCGTTACATGATTTTGACGCCCACGAGCGGCGATCAGTTGTTCCTGGACTTTAGGGACACGTCCTTTATGAAAGAGTATTGGGCCAATGGCACTACGCAAGGCACGCCCAAGTACTATTCCGTGTGGGACCAGGACACGTTTTACATTGCACCCACGCCAAATCAGAGTTATAGCGTGGAGCTGGGCTATATTTATCGTCCCACGCAGCTGTCGTCGGCCAATTCGACTACCTGGATCAGTAATAATGCACCTGAGGCGCTGCTCTATGCGTGCTTGATTCAAGCCTACAGCTACACGAAGGGGCCTGCTGAAATGATGCAGTACTTCCGTGGGGCTTACAAAGAGGCTATTCAAGGTCTGGGCGCAGAGCAGCAGGGCCGTCGCCGCCGTGACGAATATCGTGATGGCATGCTTCGTATTCCACTTAAATCGGATTCACCTGGACCATGATTACAGCACCCGCACCCGTACATGTAGGCAGCGTCTTTGTCGAGACCACGCAAAAGCGTGGCTGGACGCCAGAAGAGCTGGCGGCGCGCGCTGCCGACAAAATCATTTATGTGGGTGATCAGTCGCACCCAGCGGTGCAGGCCCAGGCAAGAGCTTTTAAAGATAGCGTCAAGCAAGTCGTGGCGTTTTATCTGAGAGAGGCGGTTGAACAAGACCGAGCAACTATTGCCCTGCGCCTGCGCGAGGCAGGTCACCCCGACTTAGTTTATTTGTTAGGAGATTAAAAATGGCATTTTCAGGCAATTTCTTGTGCACCAGTTTCAAAGTAGAGTTGATGAGAGGTGTACACAACTTCACAACCAGTACGGGCAACACGTTCAAACTGGCTTTGTACAACAACAGTGCTTCGTTCACTGCTGCAACGACCACCTACACGGCCACCAACGAGGTGGCTGCATCTGGTTCGTATGTGGCGGGCGGCGGCGCACTGACCAACGTCACGCCATCGTCTACGGGAACCACTGCGTTCACGGACTTTGCTGACTTGTCGTTTACAAGTGCCACTATTACGGCCTTTGGCGCGTTGATTTACAACGATACAGCTGCGGGTGACCCTTCCGTCTGTGTTTTGGACTTTGGCGGTGCAAAAACGTCCACCAGTGGTACGTTTACCATCATCTTCCCAACAAACGATGCTACCAACGCCATCATCCGCATTGCTTAATGAGGAGCACATGTGGCTGATGTCGTTGTTGCCTTTCAAGGCTGGGATGCGTCCGGCGTAGGCTGGGGCGAACAGCCCTGGGGGGAAGGTGTTCTTGACATTAAAGCCATTGGAGCCGTAGGCTCTGTGGTGGTGAGTATTGACGAGGTCGTTTTAGTTTCTGGGGTAGGCGCAACGGCTTTCTTAGGCCAGATTACCGTCACTGCCGATGCTGATGTCAGCGTGACAGGTGTAGAGGCCACGGGTCAGGTTGGTGAAGTCACTATAAATGGTGACGCCAACGTGCTGCTGACGGGCGTAGAGGGCACGATGGCCCTGGGCAGTGTCACGGTAGCCGCCAATGCTGATGTGTTTGCCACGGGCGTTCAGGCTGTTGGCCAGGTCGGCAGTGTTGACCACCAGGCTGATGTCGAGGTATCAGTCACTGGTGTCGTGGGCACAGCCGCGATAGGCACAGTGATAGCCGAAGCCGGTTCAGACGTTCCAGTAACAGGACTGCAGGCCACCGCGTCCGTGGGTAGCGTCACAGCTGGTGCTGGAGCGGATGTTTATCTCGTCGGTGTTTCAGCACAAGGACAGGTTGGAAATGTGCTTGTTTGGGGTGTAGTAGATGACAATCAGACTCCCAACTGGCAAAATGTGATTAGTTAGCGGGAATACAGTGACTTGGGTTCAAGTCCTAACGTAAAGGAAATAACATGGCAAGCACCTATTCAAGTAACCTCAAGATTGAGTTGATGGGCACGGGCGAGAACTCGGGAACTTGGGGCACCATCACAAATACCAACTTGGGTACAGCATTTGAGCAGGCCGTCATTGGTTTGGGCAATCCTGACTACACGTCTGATGCCAACCTGACCATTACCCTCACCAACAGCAACGCGGCCCAAGCTGCGCGTGCCCTGGTCCTAAATGTAACTTCCGCATTTGGTAGTTTGACTGCCACTCGCGAGCTGATAGTTCCTACCATCCAGAAGCAGTACATTGTTCAAAACAACACGACCGGTGGCCAAAGCATCACGGTCAAGACTTCTGCTGGCACTGGTATCACCGTTCCTACTGGCCGCAAAGCGCATCTGTATGTTGACGGCACCAACGTCATCCAGATGTTTGACTTTGTCGACATCAATGGCGGCACAATCGACGGTGCAACTGTGGGAGCTGCATCTGCTTCTACCGGTGCGTTTACTTCGCTGACCGCATCTGGTGCGACCACCTTAAACGGCACAGTGGCCCTGGGCGACGCAGCTGGTGACTTGATTACAGTGCCTGGCACTGTAAACAGTAACCTGATATTTACCGACAATCTTTTTGACATTGGTGCAACAGGGGCCACGCGCCCGCGTAACTTGTTCCTGGCGGGTGCTGCCACTGTGGGCGGCAACTTGTCCGTTGGCGGCACGCTGACACTCACTGGTGGCGTGAATTTGAACGGCAATGTGACCGTGGGCGACAGCTCCGCTGACACGCTGACCATCAACAGCACGATCACCAGCAACCTGATTTTTACCGACAACACCTACGACATTGGTGCCTCTGGTGCAACACGTCCTCGCAGCTTGTTCCTGGCCGGCAATATCACCGCTGCGGGCAATCAGACGCTGACCGGCGCGTTGACCGTGGACAGCACGACTGACTCCAGCAGCACGACCACTGGCTCGATCCAGACGGACGGTGGTGTAGGTATTGCCAAGGCCTTATTTGTGGGAACAACAGTTACAGCAGCCACACTAAACTTGACCAACGCTCTTGGCACGGCTTACGGTGGCACAGGCTTAACATCATTCACATCAGGCGGTGTGGTTTACGCATCTAGTTCTAGTGTGTTGGCTACTGGTAGTACGCTTGTTACTAATGGAAGCAGTTTAGGTGTTGGCTCATCAGATTTCGGTACTGCTGGAAGCATAAATGTATCGGTTGGTGTTGTTGGAACAACAACTGGAGGATTGCAACTTTGGAGTACAACAACTGGTCAACACTATATGCAGTTTGGTGATGGAACATCAGGTTCGGCTTCTTATGCAGGAGCAATTGGTTATAACCACACATCTGACAGAATGGATTTTTATTCTGCCGGAGCGCTTGGAATGTCATTCAACTTAACAGGGTTGGGTATTGGTACAAGTGCGCCAGCGGCAAAATTAGTTGTTGCTTCAGGTAACACTCTTTTAGGTCATAACACGCTTGATAACTATGGCGGGAATGTAGATATTCGTTCCGCTTATCAAGTAAGAGCCGCCAATACACCAACACAATTGTTTGTTTCGGATTCTGCGGGAAGCCAGACAATTGATACAGGTGGTGCAATAGATTTAGGTGGATATACCAGTACATTGAGTCGTGCATATACTTATGCTCGAATTCAAGGTCTTGCAAATGCTGGAAGTGGATATGGTGGCTATCTTAGTTTGATGACTACAAATGCTGGTGGTTCGGTAACAGAAAGAGTCCGTATTGCTACGGTTGGTACTTTCATTATCAAGAACGACTACCAAGAGCAGACATTCACTGCAAACAGTTCTACCGCCATCACGCTGGACATCGTAACCAACGGTACTGACCAAGTCATTACGCTGACAGGAACTGCGACAATCACAATGCCAACTGCTACGGCAGGCAAGTCGTTCTTGTTGAAGTTAAAGACTGGTGCAGGTGCTTACACGGTGACATGGTCAACGGTGAAGTGGCCTAGCGGCACTGCCCCAACACTAACTAGCACCGCATCCAGAATGGACATTTTTAGTTTCTTCAGCGACGGCACAAACTGGTACGGCTGTACAGTTGGCCAGAACTACACACCATAAGGACTGAATATGTTTGCAGCAGGAAAAACATCAGGTGGCGGAGCGGCGGGTGCCTATCAAATCTCACGCAGTTTGCGCTTTAACAGCGCAGATTCTGCCTACCTTAATCGTACTCCTTCATCTAGCGGTAACCAACAAAAATTTACATTTAGTTACTGGTTTAAGCGGGGAACACTTTCTTCCGAACAAGTGATGTTTGGCATTAACTCTGCGGGCAATGAAATTTTTACATTGGCATTTTTGGCAGGAAATACTTTTAGGGTTTTTGGTCGTAATGGTGGTATTGATGTTTTGAACTTGACAACAACTCAATTATTTCGTGACCCATCTGCTTGGTATCATATTGTTGTTGCAATTGACACAACACAAGCCACATCATCAAACAGGGCTTCAATGTATGTCAATGGGGTTCAAGTGACTGCCTTTGGTACGGCAACATACCCTGCACAAAATACAAACTTAGCTTGGAACAGCAGTTCATATTCACATCAAATTGGTCGTGAAGACACAGGCAGTTATTTAAACGGCTACATGACCGAGGTTAACTTTATTAACGCCCAACAGTTGACCCCATCATCCTTTGGTCAAACAAACGCACAGACAGGCGTATGGGAGCCAATAGCCTTTTCAGGAACATACGGCACTAACGGCTTCTACGTTAACTTCTCAGATAACAGCAACACCACAGCGGCTACATTAGGTAAAGACTACTCAGGTAACGGCAACAACTGGACACCTAATAACTTCAGCGTGACTGCGGGTGTGGGTAATGACTCTCTTGTTGATGTTCCTACACCTTACGGTGCGGATACTGGTGTGGGTGGTGAAGTGCGGGGGAATTACAACACTTGGAATCCGATAGGTAATGGTAGCGGCACACTTACAAATGGGAATTTGGATTTAACTACTACTTCTACCTATGCTGACGCTGGAACATTGGGGTTAACTTCTGGCAAATGGTATTGGGAAGTCACTTTACAAACTTCATCGAATCCTCGAGTTGGTGTTTTTGACATTGGCTCTCAAAGGCCTTCAGCCGCAGAATTTGGTGTATCTGCATTTGGTTGGTGTATTATAAATAGCCCATCAAGAACTTACAACAATAACTCTGCCCCAAGTTACGGGGCATTTACTCCTGTAAATGGAACAATTGTAATTCTTGCTTATGACGCTGACAATGGAAGGCTTTGGTATGGTCAAGATGGCACATGGTTTGCCAGTGGTGACCCCGCAACCAATGCAAACCCCTCGCAAACAGGTGTTACTGGAAAAGCAATTGTTCCAGCTTGTTCGAGCGGAAGCGGTAATAACTTAATGTCAATAAACTCCGGTCAACGCCCATTTGCCTACACAGCCCCAAGTGGCTTCCAAGCACTAAACACACAGAACTTGCCAACGCCTACGATTGGGGCGACTACGGCTACGCAAGCGGGTAAGTATTTTAATACTGTAACTTATACAGGTACAGGCTCAAGTCTTGGTGTAACTGGTGTTGGATTTCAACCTGATTGGGTTTGGGTTAAAAGCAGAAGTGCGGCAACAGACCACGGACTTTACGATGCTGTGCGTGGTGTTCAGAAACAAGTTGAAAGCAACACGACTACTGCTGAAACAACTGAAACAACTGGCATCACTGCATTTGGCTCTGACGGGTTTACTACGGGTGCTTTAGCACAACTCAATACTTCTGCCGCAACTTATGTTGCATGGAACTGGAGAGCATCTAACGCAGCCGCAGTCACTAACACATCAGGAACAGTAACTTCAACAGTAAGCGCAAACACAACTGCGGGGTTTAGCATTGTAACTTTTAGCGGTAATAGCACTAATGGTTCTGTTGGTCATGGACTTGGTGCTGTACCTAGTATGGTCATTTGGAGATGTAGAAATCAAGTTGAAGATTGGTTGGTTTATCATGTATCGATTGGCAATGCCGATGCTCTTAGGTTAAACACAACTGCCGCGTCTTTTGGTGCAAGTGCTTGGCAGACTGCTACTCCAACGTCATCTGTTGTTTTATTGGGTGCAGGTTCTACTAATCAAACTGGGCAGAACAATTTACTGTACTGTTTTGCACCAGTAGCAGGGTTCTCTGCATTTGGCTCTTACACAGGCAATGGTAATGCTGATGGGCCTTTTATCTATACAGGATTTAAACCTGCTTTTATTATGTATAAACGGTCTAGCACCGCTGGTAACTCTTGGAGAATTACCGATTCAACTAGAAGCACTTACAACGTAGATAATGCGGCATTTTTATATCCAGATACCAGCGAAACTGAAAACTTTAATGCTAATGATGCTTTAGACATTCTGTCAAATGGATTTAAGATTAGGGTAACTGACCCACCAAGCAATACTTCTGGTAGCACATACATTTACATGGCATTTGCATCTAACCCATTTAAATACTCACTTGCACGATAGGACTAAAAATGTACGCACTCATTGAAAACAATGCAGTCACCAAGGTTGGTGAACTGTCAATTCTTTTTCCAAACACATCAAACCCAAACCACGCTTTTGCTATTGAGCAAGGTGCATTAGAAGTGGTTGAAGGTGAACAAAAAGACCAGCGCTTTTATTGGGTGACTTTTGACAAGTACGAGGTAACGGGTAGCACAGTTACCCGCACCTACGTCAATACGCCAAAGGCTTTGGAAGATGTGACTGAGACACCGCAAGGTCAGACTGAGCAAGTTGTCACCAAAGGCTTGAAATCACAATGGATTGCACAAGGCAAGGTAGCGGCTAACTCACAACTTGCGGCTACCGATTGGATGGTTATTCGCAAGGCCGAGCGCAACATTGACATTCCTGCCGATGTGGCAACAGAACGGGCAAAGATTATTTCCGACTGCACCGCTAAAGAGGCGGCTATTACAGCAGCTACGACAATGGACGAACTCATTGCTGTGGTTGCACCTATTAACACTGGAGACTTAGTATGACCACGACCACAACTTGGACAGTTACAGCAATGGACTGCTACCCACAAGAAGACGGCAACACTGATGTTGTCTTTACAGTTCACTGGACCTGCTCTGGCACTGACGGCACCTATAACGGTTCTGTCTATTCCACTTGCGGCGTTCCTTTAACTGCGGGCACGTTTACGCCCTACGCACAGCTTACTCAATCTCAGGTATTGGAATGGATTTGGGCTAATGGGGTTGACCAAACGGCCACTGAAGCGGCTGTTGCGCAGCAAATTGCAAATCAAGTGAACCCGCCCGTAGTTACACCGCCTTTGCCTTGGATTCCTGCGGCATAATCGTTATGGGGTTATCGCTGCTGCCCCTTTTTCAGCGGCGCTTTGGAGTTAAGAATGAACGACCAAAAAGTTGAAGTATCCCTGTCCCTTGCAAACGCTATTCTTCAGTACCTAGGGAAAAAGCCTTTTGAGGAAGTGTTCCAAATTGTGAACGCCATCCACGAGCAAGTGACCCCACAAATTAAGGTTCCCGATGAAGCTACAAAGCCCGTCACGGACGCTGCCTGACGGCGGCATCGAGCCCGCACACGCCGTAGAAGTTCTCTGCGGTGCGTGCGGCTACGACCTGGATCAGTCCGAAATCGACGCAGACACCTGCGCTGATTGCGGGCAACCACTGAACTTGCAACAGTCAGTGGCGATCCAGATCACGACGGTCCCTGCTGCATCGGGAGCAACGATGTAAGGCACCGCCATGATTGACGTAACCAAGGCTATCGGTGCAGTTGCTGCCAGTGTTGCCGCACTGGGCGGCAGCTACACGTTGGCCGACAAGTTTGGTTGGTTTGACCGCGCAATCATTGAGTGGTCACCTGAGAATTTTAAGATCGTGGCAGATGCGGGAAAGCCCATCACTGTCACGGTTGCAAGAATAAAGAAACGGGACGACTGCTCTGTTGAGAGCTTTACCCCAAGTATTCGCGATGCGGCAGGTATGGTGCATGAAGCCACCACTACTGCAAGCAAGTTCAGTGGCCCAGCAGGGCCAGAGATTGACACCTTCACCTACGAATTGACAATGGTGGGGAAAGAAAAGATTGCCAGCGGCAAGGCAACTTTACTGGCAACCATCAAATACAAATGCCCTGAGGGTGAACGCATTGTGCAGTATCCGCGCCATGCAAACCTATCCTTTATGCTTGAAAAATAACTGAGGAGTAACTATGTTTGAAGTTTTTGGCGGTATTTTAGGCGGTGCATTGGGCGGCATATTTCGTCTAGCGCCAGAAGTTTTAAAATATTTTGATAAGAAGCATGAACGTACACACGAATTAGCACTTTTCTCTAGGCAATGCGAATTAGAACAAATGCGCGGCCAAATGAAGCTGGCTGAGATAGGCGCTCAACGGGAAGCCGCCGTAGACGTAGGCGTGATGGATGCCTTTAACAGCGCCATCCAGCAGCAGGCCGAGATGGTCAAAGCCGCAGGCGGCTGGGCGGCCAGTCTGTCTGCATCCGTCCGACCTGTGGTGACATATTGGATACTTCTAGTTTGGTCGGGCGTTCACTTATGGTTTGGCTGGAACTCATACCTTGCAGGAGCGTCCCCAATGGAAGTTTTCAAGATGATGATTTCCCCTGACTTTTCGGCACTCTTGGCAGGAACAATTAACTACTGGTTCCTCGATAGAACTTTAAAACAGCGTGGGTTATGAACCTGGAACTAGCCGCAGAACTGTGCAGAAAGTACGAGGGCTACAGGGCCAAGCCGTACCTCTGCCCAGCTAATGTTGCCACGATAGGCTACGGCTCGACCTATTACGCTGATGGTAAAAAGGTAACGCTACAAGACCCACCGATGGACGAGCCCACGGCAAGAGCCTTGTTGTTGGTGGAGCTTGAGCACACCTACCTGCCCGGAGTTCTGCGTAATTGCCCCATCCTTGCAACGGATGTGCGTAAGTGCAATTCCATCGTGGACTTTGCCTACAATTGCGGCGTTGGACGCTTGCAAACAAGCACTTTAAAGCGGAAAATAAACGCCAGTGATTGGGAAGGT
>Ga0209354_10001134_pt1 | contig 11831 bp, 13 predicted proteins | sample LauGreSpBDMM15DD_2_FD_187562 | JGI IMG/M metagenome (GOLD analysis project Ga0209354, IMG submission 187562) | Freshwater lake microbial communities from Lake Michigan, USA - Sp13.BD.MM15.DD (SPAdes) (version 2) | ecosystem: Environmental > Aquatic > Freshwater > Lake | place: Lake Michigan...
CACTTTAGCTGGTATTAATAATAATGGGTATGACCTTGATTTTGCCCCTCGTGGTGCTTTCCCTGTTTCAGTTGTAGTTCAACATTTTATTGCTGGTGTCTTAACTGATGCTTCAGTTGTATCAACTGCCGTCACTGATACTTGGAAGATAATTATTACTGGAACTTTTACTGAGCCATTTTTAGCACTTAGCCCGTTCATTAATTGTGAGCCCGACAATCAAGCCGGTTTAGTAGGTGTAAATAATATGTCATTCGTTCTTAACGTTGATAATACTTGCAAACGTTTATTATCTACTGCAAACACTCAAATATTAAATGGTGCTTTAGTTCCTGCATATATCAATCCTCTTGGCGGTGTCACCCTTGGTTCTCCAACTCAAGCCGTCGGGTTTGCTAATACAAGATTATTATTTAACTTCTTATCACTTCAACCTTCTCAATATGCAAAAATTAGCACCAAAAATATAGTCCCTTATTTAGATTATCCAAGATATTTAACTACTTTTACCAACTCAAATCCCATTGGTGCTGGTTTAGAGGACTCAATTACATCTCAAAATATCCAATTGAATCAAGTTCCTGATTTAATTATTATATGTGCAAGAATCCCAATGAGTAGCCAAAATATTGCTAATAGTTCATCATTCTTACAAATTAACGGAATTTCAGTAAATTTCAATAATAGTTCTGGTCTCCTTGCATCTGCAACAAGAAATGATTTGTATAATATCAGTTATAAAAATGGTTCTGCTCAATCTTATTACGAATTTGGCGGTGATGCATTAGCAAATTTAAATCCTCCTGCCGTTGGTGGTGGTGCTGGTCAATTTTTACCAACAACCGGCTCTTTATTAGTTCTTAATCCTTGCTACGATTTTTCATTACCTGATTATTTAAGTTCTTCTTCTCTTGGTCAATACCAATTACAATTTAACTTAAAAGTTAGAAATCAATTCGGATATAGTATTGTTCCTGAACTTTGTATCATCACTGTTAATAGTGGTATTTTTGCTACTCAACAGGGCACATCACAAATATTTACTGGGATTTTAACCAAACAAATGGTATTAACTACTAAAGAACAAAATCCTATTCCTCACCTTGAATCAGATGAATATAAACGTTTAGTAGGTGGAAAAATGATAAATAGAGGTATGAGCGGTTTATATAACTTTGTTAAACATCGTAGAAAAATAGGCAATAAAGGAGAAGCTGACCCCGTTTCTGGTGGTCATTCATCTGGCGGTCATTCATCTGGTGGTCATTCATCTGGTGGAGCATCTTCCGGTGGAGCAATGCGAAGATTAGCCAAACATTTAGCTTAGTTCCTTTAGGAACGTATAACCCTAAAGGGGATAAATTATTATTTAATATTTAAATTTTCTTTTAATTTATTTTTACAAATTAAAAAAAAATATATAATATATTTTTTATCTATTATATATTATATATATAAAATGGACTTATATTACGATACTATAGCCCGTAATTTACACGCTAAACAATTAGATATGATTCATCATATTCCTCAACCTGTAATGTTCGGTGGAAAAAGAACAAGAAATTTCGTTTTAGCTGGTAATACTGATTTTAACCCTTCTACTCTTGCTGTTGGTTATTCTGGCGGTTCAATGTTAGATGCAATGTATAATGAATCTGATGATTTAGCATCTGAATCATTAAATGGTTCTGGTATATTTGGTAAAAAATTTGATAGAGGATTAAAAAAATTAATTGGTAAAAAAGCCGTTAAATCACTTTATCACGTATTAGACAAAGAAGTTAAACCATTAGTTAATAAAGGTTTAGATATGGGTGTTGATGTATTAGGAACTGCTCAACCTGAATTAATCCCTGCTTTAGAAATAGGCAAAAAAATGGCTAAAGGATATATTGATAAACCAACTGCATATCAAAAAAATCCTTCTAAAATGTTAATAAAAGATTTAAACCCCGTTGGACTTGCTAAAGATTATATTAGAGGTGAAATTGAAAGTAAATTAATGCCAAGTGCTCCCGCTCCTAATGTTGGGTCTGGTAGAAAACGTGGAAGACCTAAAGGAAGCACTAAAAAAGGTAAAGCATCAGATAATGCTTATTTAGATTCATTATTATCTACATTAAAATCTAGTGTATCATCTAAAATTGAACCTGTTAAAAAAGGAAGAGGAAGACCAAGAAAAGGCGGGGCGATGTTGTCATCTCAAACTGAACAATTAATAATGCCTTCTTATCCTAAATCTTTGATGAAAGTTCAAGGAAAATTTAAAGGTGGTGCGATACTTTTAGGTGCTGATGGTCATGGTGTTCGTGGGAAAGTTCCTCCTGCTAGGCTAGGAGGTGCTAGAAGTGTAAGAGCTGAAATCGTAAAAAAAGTAATGTCTCAAAAAGGTCTAAGTATGTGCGATGCCTCAAAATATGTCAAACAAAATAATCTTTATTAAGAAAATCTTGTATGTTTCTAATTTGTTATAATAAAAAGGAAACTTAACAGATTTTAAAAAATAAAATAAAATAATATAATTTTATTAGAATTATATTTTTTTATATCTCACTATTATATATATATAATGCCGTTATTAAGTGATAAAGCAAATATGGAGTATAACCCCGACTCAGTTTTTGGAACATCTCAAAAATTACGAACAATAGCACTTAAAAATTTAGAAAATAGTGCAGAAAATGCTGATATAGCAAATTCTAAAAGACCAATAGATATTAAAGAATTTTACGAAGATTTTTTGAGTGAATTAGTAGGGATATCATCTCAACAAAGTGCATTGAAAAGTCTTGTATCTTCTTTAATTGATAGTCTTAAACTTTTTAAAAATGCAAACCCCGATGAATTAGAACCAGAAGAAAGAGCAGAATGGTTAAGATGGAATGACAGAGGAGATGTTGAAGGAATAATTAGGCTTCTTGCAAACAATCCACAATTTAAAATAAAAGATTCAATATTAGGTAAAACCAAACAAGAGGGGACATTAGAAGGAAGAGGAAGAGGAAGAAAGAAAATAGTTGGTAAATATCTACCTAGATTTACAGATAGATTCACAGGAAGACCAGAACCTAATAGTTGGGTTGTTGCTAATGTAAATGGACAAAAAATGACCGGTGGAAGTGGAAAAGGTAAAAAAGGTGATTCAAACATTTTTAGTAAAAAAGGTGATTCAAATGCTAAAAGTGTTTCGACTGCTTCAAGGGCTTCAAGTTTAAGTGATGCAAGTTCATCACATTTTTCACAACCTAGTAGAAGAGGAACAAGACCCTTTGATATGTTAGGAGAAGTTGGCGATGCTGATTCTGATTTTGGTTTATCATCAGTTGGAACTAATCCAAGTAGTGCATCTTCAACATGGGAAACTATAGGAACTAATTCAATTTATAGAGGAAGAGCAGGAGGAGACCCTTCAGATGAAGACCCCTCAGATTCAGATGATTCATCAGATTCAGACCTTACTGAATCATCTAGAGGAACAGATGCATATTCAGGTGAGCCAGCCCCAGATGCAAATAATCAAGATGCTGAAGAAATAGCAGAAGATGAATTTGATTATTGGGATGAGGAAGGATTAGATGATGTTAGAAATACAGGTATTAAACAAAATCCTTTGTTATATGTTATAACAAAATTAATTTCATTAGTATCAAGAGCAAATATATTATTTAATGCTAGAATTAAGAAAAATATTAATTATTTTGATAGATTAGATGTTCAAGATATGGCTGAAAAAGTTGAAAAAGTAATTGAACAATCTAATAATATCGGATTAGATATAGTAAGTTTATATTTAGATAATGGTTTTGAAATAGCAAATCAATACAGAAATGCATTAGATAAATTATATTTAGATGTAGCTATAGCCGTAAAATCATATGCACAAAAAGCACAATCAGGCGGTTCTATTAGTGGAGGCAGTTTAAAAAAATTAAGTTTTCAAGAATTTTATAAAAATTGTCCTACAAAATATCTCTTATAAATATATATATGAATAGTTTCAGTGAAAGAAAAATTGAAGATTTTAATAAAAATATTAGTAAAATTTTTAATTTAATGTCTATAAATGGTAAATATACAGTTATTGGTTCATCTAGTTTGAGAAAGATAAAATATAATTCTGATTTTGATTTAAATGAAATTGATAAATTCGGTTCATCAGAACACGTTTTATTTAATGTTTGGAAAATGTTCTGTGATAAATTCAAAATTGCTAAAGAAGATGAAAATATATTTATTACTGATTTCAAATGTGGAGAAGATGTAAGCGGTGAAGCTTTAAGATGGAATTATAAAGATATGATTAATGGTTATCAAAAAGTAAAAGGTAAAACTTACTATATGATTGATTGTTTGACTCAAAAAGCAACTATTAAATTAGATGTAATAGCTTATATAAATGGAGCATTTACAGAATATAGTGATAATTATTTTTTTAAATTTGGTAAAGAAGGTAATTTTAATTTTTCAGATTTAACAAGAGATAATATTTTAGAAAGTATTAAAAATAGTTATAGTGAAGAAATAGATGAAAAAAATTATTATAAAGCATTAAAACGTTCATTTGCTTATTATTTAATGAAAAATGGAACAACTAGAAAATTAGATGCATTAAGTGAGTTTTTTAATTCTGATGTTGGAATTATCAACAAAGCAAGAGCAGATATTGATGTGTTAATTTTGGTGCTGGAACAAGAATTTAGAAAACCAAAAATAGAAAATGTAAAAAACAACTTACAAATAATTAAACAAAATCTAAGTTATAATACTGAATATGATTTAGGTAATGTATCAAGACGAATAGACGATGTTTGTAGAGTATCAAATATTTTAGAAATTAAGAAGAGACTAGAAAATTTAAGTTCTGATATATCTGATATTGTAAATAAAGCCGGATTAAATTATTTAGAAAAAAATAAAAATCTAATTATTTAGTATAGATAAATATGGCATTAAATTTTGAAAATCAAGGTGTTCCATTGGCGTATATTAAAAATTCTAAAAGTAAAAAAACCCCTGTCATTTCAGTTTGTGAGAAAATCGAAGAAGTAAGAAAACCATTTAATGAATTTAATTTAAATGAAGAAACACCTGAACAATATCAATTAATTCCAAATATGGAAAAAGAAAGAGAAGTTGTTTATATAACTGGTCAATCTGGTTCTGGTAAATCTTGGTTTTGTAAATCATTTTGTGATGAATACAAACGAGCATATCCAAAACGTGATATATATTTGTTTTCTAGTCTTAAAGGAGATTTAGGAAGTATTGACCAAATTAAAGGTGGAGTTAAAAGGATTAAATTAGAAAAAGATTTATTAACTGAAGACATCACCGCTGAAGACTTCAAAAACTCAATGGTTATTTTTGATGATGTTGATTGTTTAACTGATAAATTAATGAAAAACAAAGTTCAAGGAATATTAAACTCAATCTTAGAAACTGGACGACATTTCAATGTCTCGTGTTGTTATACATCACATTTACCTTGTAAAGGAAATGAAACAAAAACTATTTTAAATGAAGCACATCATATAGTTTTCTTCCCCGCTACTCTTGGGGGTCGTTCATTAAAATATTTACTTGATTCTTATCTTGGATTAGATAAACAACAAATTAGAAAAATTAAGAAATTAAAATCTCGTTGGGTTTGCATCAGTAAAACATTCCCACAAGTATGTTTAAGTGAAAAAGAATGTTTTTTAACTAAATCAGTAGAATAATGAAAATCTGTTAAGTTTCAATTTTGTTATATATAATTTGAAACTTGCAAGATTTGAAAAATTTCTTTAAATAGTCTAAAAATTTAAAAAAGTATTTAAAAATATATATATATATATAAGTATGGAGAATATAAATATTGATAAAATTGAAGAACTTAGAAAAGTTAGACAAGGTTTTTACGAACAATTAGATATGTTAAGTCTAAGATGGTTAGATACAAGAGATGAATCAAAGACTGAATATGATAAACTACTCAGATTAGATACTTACTGTCCTAATTTGATTAGAAAATCAAATAAATCATATGGTTCAAAATTAGGACAAATAACAAGAAAAATTAGAAAAATTGAGTTTGAAATTGGTATATTAACATCAATGATAGATGGAATGATTAATGGGGCGTGGCTTTTCAATTAAATTTTAATTAAAATAACTATATTTTTAATTAAAATCAACTATAATTTTCTTTTCTTTTTCTTCTTTTAATGATATTATTTTTAAATCTTGTATAGGTATAAAAATATGTTCTTTTTCATCTGCTTTTATTTGAGCCCTTGAAAACTTTTTCTTTGGGTATTTCTTAAATGTTTCAGGATTATATTCTATATAAGCAATGCAATCAGTAAAATTAAAAAGTAATATTTGTTTTCTACTTTCATCAACTATTTTATTAGCTGTTATCATTGTATCAGGATATTTATTTAGTGTGTTTGTTCTACTTTTCAATTCGTATATTGTTTCACTATCAAAAAAATCATATTTTGACCATTTATTTGTTGATTGTTCTATATCTCTTTTAAAAAACTCTTTAATAATTGGAAGAACTTCTTTCTCCTCTTGAATACCATATTGAAAACTATTTTCAAAATGAACCATTTTTGTATATATATATTATATTAGATTTTATTTTCGAAAAATCTAAACTATTTATTTTTATTTAAATTTTTTTTCTAATTTAATTGTATATAAATAATGTTGAAAAGAAAAGAAGCAGTTATAAATTATTATAAGAAAATGTTAGACCAGATGATTAGCGATGTTGATTTTAAGAGGTGGTTAGGTGAAGGATGCAAAATTAAAAAGTATTCAGAACTAAAAGATTATACTACAATTTACGATTTACTACCTAATGAAAAAGATTTTGTTATCATATTAACTGAAGAAAAGAAAAATCAGGGTCATTGGTGCTGTCTATTACGTAATAAAGACAAATTTGAATGGTTTGATTCTTACGGTGTAAAACCTGATGGAGAACTTAAATTTATTCCTTTAATGGTTCGTCGTTGGTTGGGTCAAGATGAATATGATTTATCGAGATTATTAGAACCAGTAAAATATGAATATAATAAAAAGAAATTACAAAATTTACAAGATGGTATAAATACATGTGGTAAATGGTGTATAGCTAGAATTTTAATGTTCCAAACAGGTCATACATTAGATGAGTTTTTAGAAAAATGTAAAGAAAAGAAAGATGAAACCGGAAAACCATATGATATATTAGTTTGTGATTGGATAAAAGGAGCTTAAATTTCATTTTTTTCTAATTTAACATATTGGTTTTCAATAGTTGATGCACTTGTTCCCATCGCTTTTGCATCTTTCTGAAGTTCATTTAAATTATCTGAATATTTTGATGTAAGATATATATTTCTTAACATTGAAGAACCTATTTTTTTAGTAAATATTTTATTTAATATTCTTGTTATACTATTTTTAGTTTCAAATTGAATATTATTTGCATCTACTAAGAACGGAAAAGAACATCCTTTTTTCTTTAGTTGTTTAAATTCTGGATGGAATTTCAAAAACTTGATAATAACACTATATAATTCTTCAGAAATATCAGTAGTTTGGGTAGAATAGGTTTTATTCGTCTTGTAGTTGTTAAAATGAAACTTTTTATTATCTAAATCAAGATAGTTAAATGCCTTATCCATTTCAGGAGTATAACCTCTAACAACTAACATATTTTGAAAATCGAGGTTTCTTCGTGGTGGTTGTAAAGTGTATAAACTCAATATCATATGTTGTAAAAGTAAATTATATTCATCTGAAGTAATCTTTTTCTTTTCTAAAATAGGTTTGACTTTTTCAGATAAATCATCATATATTTTTTTTACTTCATCTTGACTAATCCAATTTTCTTTTTGAGTTTCAGATTTATCATTATTAGTTTTTAAATCTTTGTTATATTCCATTAAAAGATTATAATAATGTTCATATATTTTCTTTAATTTTGGTTCTTGTTTTAGAAGTGAAACAATAGAAATTAAATATGTTCTTTGAGTATTTTTTTTATAATCTTTAATTTTCTCTAATATCTTCTTATCATCTTTTAAAAAATTAAAGTTTTTGATTTCATTACCATCATTAAGTCTTTTTAAATTGTTAAAATAAAGATTAAGAGATGATTCTCCAATTCCCTTATTTTTTAGATTTTCAAATATTTTACTATCCATTATATATAATATAATCTACATATTTTTTTTTAAAAATCTAAACTTTTTTTATTTTTTTATAATTATTTTATATCTCAATAGTATATATAAATGAGTTATTCAAATTATAGTTTAAATAATCGTGTTTCATATCTAGAATACGAAATAGGACAATTAACACCTATTCCAGTTGGTGGATACGTGCCAGTTAATGGAAATTCAACAATCAACAACGTGAAGACCTTTACAACATGCCCGAAAACTGCCGTTGTTCCGGTTGCCAACGATGACATTTGCAACAAATTATATGTCGATGGTGCTGTTGGTTCTATTCCTACTTTATCTCAAGTTCTTGTTTCTAATAATAGTGCTGGTTCTACATCAATAAATATGAATACTAATGCTATTTCTGCTATTTCAACCGCAACCGCTCAAAATATAACTGTAAATAATATAACCCTTAATTCGAATGCTCTTTCTGTTAATAATACTGTTAATAATGGATTACTATATACTGAAAGTTATAATCAAAGAACCGCAGTTAATGGCGAATCTATAAGAGAAAGTTTTTACGCTAAAAATAGTGTTGGAACAAAAAAAGAATATGCGAGAATATCAGTTGATTCTACTTCTACTACTTCAACAGCAGAAAGAGGAACTATAAATTTAGAAGTTGGTGTTGGTAGTTCTTTAATACCTTTTTTATCTTGTAATGCTAATTTAAATAGAGTTAATATTAATAGAAGTTTAAATATGAATAGTAATGGTATTGATAGTGTCCCTCAAATAACAACACCATCTTTTAATAAATATGGTGTAAATTCTGTAAATTTTTATTCTTCTTCAACTGGTAGTATTCCACCTACTACTCCTGAGAATAATTATAAACTTACAATGATTAATGAAGGCGTTCCCGATGCATTAACACCATTAAGTTCGTCTTTTCCTTCTACTTGGGGCAATATTACGGCATCTATTCAAAATTTTAATGGTTTAACATATGTAGGGACTAATCAAGGTAATATTTATTATTCAAATGATGGTATTACTTGGACTGATGTAGGTTTTAGTTTAGACGGACAAATTAATACAATGGTAATTTATAATACTGAATTAGTTATTGGTGGAACTTTTACTAAAAATTTGTCTTCTGGTGTATTTAGTTATTATATTTGTAGAATAAATACATCAAATTTTTTCATACCTTATCTTTGGGCGAATTATCCTAACCCCGTAGGTGGATTTAATAATTTTGTAAGATGCTTATTTGCTGGTTCAAATGGTTATTTATATGTTGGTGGTGAATTTACTAATGAAGTTAATGGTGGTTTAAATATGAATTATATTGCTATGGTAGATACAGGTCAAAATTTATATTGTTGTGATAATTCTTTTGGAACTGGATATGGTTTTAACGCTCGTGTTAATTTTATTATTGAAAATGGTAATGCACCAAATAGAATTGTAATTGGTGGTGATTTTACATCAATGAATTTAAATTCTGGAAGTTTTACAACCAACTACAACGCCGTATGGGAAACTTCTGGATATGACACTACTCTGAATCCTTATCAGGTTGTAGCATTAAATAATTCAGCAGTGTGTGCTACTTTTAATGGTAATTCTATTTATATAGGTGGTAATTTTTCTGGGGGTTTTTACGGTAATTTCTTATTAAATATTGAATGGGATAATGTTAGTGCGTATGTAGAAGTAGCAAATCCATATGGTGCGAATCCTTCAAATCCTCTCAATAATATAGTGCAAAATGGGGGGATATTTTGGACTACATTAGCAGGTGAAATATATAAAGATAATGTTTTATTAGCATCTGTTCCATTTGGTGGTTCTTTGTGGTCTGCTATAATTCATACAATATGGACTCAGGTTTTATATTCAACTGATTCAGCATCTCAAAATCCTATAATAGCATATTATATAGATACAAGCGATTTAATAACACTAACAATGGTAGGTGGATATACAATCCAATATTCTACTTCAACCTTTTCTAATGGTATAATTTTATATGGTTCTGGTTCTGTGGTTGAAATGATATTTAATAGTCCTAATAATAAATTTTATATAACGACATTATTAGGTGCTACACCATTTTAATGTGAATTAGTAGGTGTATCTATTTTTTTTAATTCAATTTCATCAATTTTTTCTTCCATTTCTATATCTCTTGTTATTTTTAGACAACAAATATTTATTTCTTTACATTTGGATTTATAACAAAGTTTTAATAATGCAATTATAAAACCTATCATCGAAGATACAAAAAATCCCCAAAATACTTCTGACATCATATTATATTAATAGCTTAGAAAAAAACGTTTAGATTTAATTTAAAATGATTTAGAGAAATATTTTCTATACTATATTAATATGGAAATACAAATATCACCTGCTGAGAAATTTTACGCTTTACATTTAAAAAATGTTAGTAATTATCAAAAAAAATATCCTGAAAAATGTAGAGAGAAGAACAAAAGATATTTTAACAATGTAAAAGAAAATAGTCCTGAAAAGTATAAAGAGATGTTAGAAAAAAAGAAAGAGTATTATTTAAGTTTTGTAAAACCAAAAAGAGATTTACAAAAGGAAGAAAGAAAAAGTTTATTAAATTTAGAAATGTTTGAAAATTAAATATTTAAATTAAATTTTTATCTAATTTAAATGTATATATGTCTGTAAATAGTGCAATTGGTTTATTTGGTGGTAATAATGCCCCTGTTTCTATTCCTATAATTTCTATTGATACTGATTATCCTCAAAATGTTGCATCTGGTGATACTGTAAATGTTGTTACAAATTACATTGTCCCTCAAGGTTCATTTTTATTAAATGGTTTTATAAATATTGATGGTGATGCAAATGCTATAACTAATTGTGATGCATTAGTTGAAATTGGTGGAGTTCCTATTCAAACTGTTGAAGGTGGAAATGGTTCATCTCTTTCTACTATTCCTTTTTCTGGTCTTTTAATTGTTTCAGATGGAACTGCTTCACTTGATATTACAATTACTGCAATTATTGCAAGTGCTGGGGATTGGGATGTTGGAATTAGTGGAACAAATCAAGCAAAAATATATTTATTACAAATAGGAGCTTAGAATATAAATATTTAAATTTAAATTTTTATCTAATTTAAATGTATATATAATGTCTGTAAATTCTGCTATTGGGTTATTTTCAAGTCCTAATATTCCTGTTCCTTATCCATCTCCTACAATTACTAGTCAAGTCGGAACAATTCTCCCATGGGTTGTCGTAGCAAATGCTACTCAAGATACTACACTCGTAAGTAATGCTCCTATTGGTTTTTATACTCTTACATGGCAAGGTCAATTAATAAATACAACTGGATGCAGTGCATCACTTTTTTCAATGGGTGTTTATCAAGGCAATCCTGTTGCAGTCATTCCTACTAAATTTCCTGTTATTAATTTAACAAATATTGATAGTAATTTAAGTCCTGCTTTTTATTATACTGGTGGCTCTGTCAGTTTCTATAATGCTATAGTTCAAGATATTGGATGGTTTAGAACTGCATCATCTGATTTTGTTGATGGTGGAAGTGGTGCTACATGGAATATCAACTCATACACCTTAATAAAACAAAATTATACCCTCTAGACTCATCTAATTTATCAAATCTGG
>Ga0209354_10001135_pt1 | contig 11826 bp, 17 predicted proteins | sample LauGreSpBDMM15DD_2_FD_187562 | JGI IMG/M metagenome (GOLD analysis project Ga0209354, IMG submission 187562) | Freshwater lake microbial communities from Lake Michigan, USA - Sp13.BD.MM15.DD (SPAdes) (version 2) | ecosystem: Environmental > Aquatic > Freshwater > Lake | place: Lake Michigan...
ACATTAAGTCATTCTTTTTAGAAAAGTTTAGCCATATTTCGGCGGAAGCCGTTGGCTGGATTGCTGTCATTATCTTACATTGTGCAACACTGCCTACATGGTTGGCACAGATGCAAGGACTAACTGATAAGCTACCAGGGGTTGATATTATTCTTATGGTTTGGGCAGGATTAGTCTTACTGTTTATCAAAGCCATTTTAAATAAGGATATGCTAAACATCATTACCATTGGAGTTGGATTTGCAATACAGGCCGCAATGATGGCGCTGATCTTTTTGAAATAACATTGATTGCCAAACATATTGACACCTCCTTCGGGAGGTGTTATACTATGTACATAGTGAAAACTATACCCTTAACACACAGAGAAAGAAGGCAACTTATGAAGGCATTTATTTTAGGCACAGTCTTTGGACTAGTTCTAGCTACTGTTGGATTTTCTGGCATTGCTCGAATTATGGACAAAGGCGTGGACACAGTTAAAACACACAGTCAGGAGATGGCAAAATGAAAACTTTTTCAGTATTACTTGTTGTAATGGCACTTGCCGCTTGTAGCACCGTAGCCGGTGTTGGGCAAGATATTAAATCGTCCGCAGAATGGACAAAAGATAAAATAAGTGGAAAATAAAATGAAAAAACTTATTTTAATCCCTGTCATCGCCGCTCTCACAGCCTGTTCAGGTATGAAGACTGTTGACGAACGTAAAAACTACGCACAGCCAGATTGGTATCAAGAATGCCAGCAAGCAGGTGTCAAAGGTTACTTCTGGTGGAAGAAAGAGTTTGCCTATGCCTGCGGTGGCGGCGAGTCAGTTCACGCACAGGCAGCTGAAGAACAGATGTATGCCATTGCAATGAACAACTTTGCCAAGCGTATCAACTCAGAAGTCAACAGCGAAACAAAGATTGATTTTGTCAACGATAAGAAGAGTACAAAAACTTCTATCTCGTATGTTGTTAAAAATACAACCATCCGCGAGCACATGAAGACCGAAACTGCACAGTTTACTATGCAGGGTCGTCACTATACCTTTGTGCGTCTCGAGATGCCCAAAGCAGTATTTGATCAACTCATCCAAGAAGCTAAAAAGTGAAAACTGTCATAGCCATTGCGATACTACTGACATTGGTTGGATGTAGCTCTAGTCCAAAAAAAGTAGCAGGACAGTTTTGTTATACTTCACAAACTGTAGAAGTAGCAGACGGTGAGAAAGTGTCTAGCAAAACCACTGTACAGTGTTCAGACGATCCAGTCGAACGTATAGTGATTAAAAAAGCAGGCATTGCACAAAACTGTGGTGAATTTAAATATTGGACAACCTTGAAAGGACGACCCGTTGAACGCAGATCGATTAGTTGCCAGAAGCTTGATGGTACTTGGGAAATCATGCCTGCTGTTATGCCTTAACACGGCACAAGCACAGAGTTGGCACAGTCCTGCTTTTGATGGGTGGGCTAGTCCACACTCTAGTGCAGGATTAGTGTATAACATTGCTAAGTGGTTTAGTACCAGTCTATCTAAGGAGGACTTGGATAAACATCGTCAGGCTGTACATCATGCACTAAACAACCTAGAAAACGGCGAGATGGCCATTTGGACCAGTAGGGTTGAAGACGCAGAAGGCCGTGTGCAGATTGCATATACATGGCCTGCCAGCGGTAAGACTTGCCGTAGACTGTATAGTTATGTGCGTATAAATGAAAATTCTAAAGCATATCAAGACACTGCTTGTTTGGATAGTAATCACAAGACTTGGACTTTCGTTGATAAATATTAGAATAAAACAAAGGAAGCTAACATGGCCTCAGGATTTCAACAAGACTCAAATCAACTATCACCAGACTTTTATCGCGTAGTGTTAACACTAAGCGGCGGTACTGGAACCTATACAGGTGCAGCCCCAGCAAATGGTGCGGTTAACCCGTACGACTGGAACAGTTATACAACTCGTCCAACTACTACTGCCAACGCACAACGTCTAGCACGTGGTAACATTCGTTGGCAGGCAATCATCGAAGAACTAACAAAACACGCAGATGCTCAAATCCTCGACGTGGAAGTAGTCAGTGCAGATACCACTGTTGCAGACAATATTCCAACAAGCGTAGCATTTACTGTTAAGTTTGAAAGAGATGATTTTGTATTAGGTGCAGTACAAAAGATTGCAACAACATTTGCTCCCACAACGGGCGCGGCTGTTACTATTGATACAACAGCTAAAGCATTGCGCTATCTAGTTGGACAAGCAATCGTCCGCGGCGGTGTAGCAGGATACACACGTTCTTACAGAGTATACGATGCAACTGGTTCAGCAGATTCACAAGTTAGTATCACTATCAATCAGCCAGACACACCAGCTGATGTGTACGATGATATTGCTGTAAACTTAATCGACGGAACAGAACTAGTCTCTACTGTCTAATACATGATACTAGCCTGGCTACTACTCCTTACTGGCCTCACCATCTCCGCAGTTGCGATCTATTACAGTGTGATAGGTTTGGCTGCTATTTTTGCCGCGGCCACTATACCCATTTATATAATGGGTGGAAGTTTAGAAATAGCCAAACTGGTGTGTGCAAGTTGGTTGAAAGAAAACTGGGGTCGTGCACCAGCGTTGATGAAATGGTATATGACCACTGCGGTCATTGTGCTGATGATTATTACCTCTATGGGTATCTTTGGATTCTTAAGTAAAGCACATAGCGAATCCGGATTAATATCTGGAGATGTAACTAGTAAGATTGCAATATATGACGAAAAAATTAAAACAGCAAAAGAAAATGTTGAAGCCAGCCGTAAGCAACTTAAACAGATGGACGAGGCTGTTGACCAAATCATGGGTCGAAGCACAGACGAAAAAGGTGCCGACAAAGCCAATGCTGTACGTCGAAGTCAACAACGTGATCGCTCTGCATTGGCCAAGGACATTGAAACCAACCAAAGGCTTGTTGCTAAACTTAATGACGAGGCCGCACCAATTCGTGCGGAAGTACGTAAAGTAGAAGCTGAGGTTGGCCCAATCAAATATATTGCGGCATTTGTCTACGGTGATAATCCCGATGCAAACTTATTAGAAAAAGCTGTTACCTGGGTCATTATTATTATCGTATCAGTGTTTGATCCATTAGCTGTTATAATGTTGTTGGCGGCACAGATGACATTTGGTTGGAGGAAGGAAGAACCCACTCCGATATATGTTGCTAGTGAACCTAAGACAGAACCCGATCACAAAGAGCCCGTTACACCGTTAACAGATCGTGCAGACGAAGCAAATGCGCTAATAGCCGAAATTGAAAAAGAAGTACCCGAAGTTACATTGCCAGAAGAACCAAAAGAGTTCGACATCAGTAAACATGCATACCTGCACACTGGCTTTGCACATTTCAAAGACCTTCAACCAATGGTCTACAAGCCTGAACCAAAAGAAGAAGTTGTTTCCAATATTACTGTAGATGCAGTAGTTGAGTCTCTTCCGGAAGAACCCACTGTAGACAATACCGAAGTTAAAGTTGACGAGCACATTGATAACAAAACCTATCAAATATTTCCTGACTTAGAAGAGGAATCAAAAAAAAAGACTTACATAATCAAGGATCAGGGACACCAAGTGGTCAAGAGCAAATAGGTTATATTCAGAACGCAGAACAAAGTGACGAAACACTTTGGGCTCGTTTACAACAAATCAATCAGCTCAAGGCAGTAGATCGACTATATAAAGAATACTCCTTAGATAGATTTAAGGGTATAGTAGTAGATGAAACTACAGATCCGGAACTTGCTGTATTTGTTAAATCTGTTCAGGATCGCGGTCCTAGATTTAATAACTATGACAAGGATACTTTAGAAAACTTTGCAAAACGAATTTATGAACTTAGGAAAAATCAATCTAATAACCCCACCTGATAATCTATTCAATATGAATCCAGGTTATTTGCTGATTAAACCCAGCACTAAAATTAAAATGCAGTTTCAAACGATACTTAGTTCGTTAGACGATGACATCAATGTATACGTTTATGACACTGACGAAGCTGATATTGCATGGATGTTAAGTACTGCAAATCAAGCAGACTTTATTATCATCGATATAGATAACTGCGATAGTATTACTAAGAATTTTCTAAGTGTACTGTTAGTACAACCAAACTCTTATTACATTACTAATGATGAAGTTACTCCGTGGAACTTGATAAGTAAAAACAGGATTTACAACTTAGATTGGGTACTTGACGTACTCAAAGGCACTGAGGAAGACGAAGACGACGAAGATCAAAAGGAAGACGATGAAAAACAATGAATATAGACCAAGCGGCTCAACTGTATATTTGAGAGACGGCGATGATGTTAATAGAGCACTTAAAAAGTTCAAGAACAAAATCGAAGACAGCGGCAAGCTGAAAGACCTCCAAAAGAAAGAGTTTTACGAAAAGCCAACTACTGCTCGTAAACGTAAGAAGGCCGCTGCCAAAAGTCGTTGGGCAAAGAAGCTCAAAGATCAAGCATTACCTAAAAAAATGTATTGACTTTGTTCATAGTGTCTGTTATAATGTAAGTTACTTATTAAGAAAGACTTTACATGCTAACAGACATTATGATTGACTTAGAAACTTTAGCAACTAGCCCAGATGCTACAGTTCTTACTATTGGTGCAGTTAAGTTTGATCCGTTTGGAGATGACGTTAACGAGCCAACTTGCCAAAAGTTTTATGTAAGAGTAGACATTGACAGTTGCGATCAACTAGGTCTTGCAGTCAATGACGACACAGTTGCTTGGTGGGCTCAACAAAGCCAAGAATCTCAAGACGAAGCGTTTCACCCCGATAACAGAGTACACATTGTTGAAGCTATGCATCAACTGTACAAGTTCTGTTGGGGAGCCAAACGTGTTTGGTCACATGGTGCATCCTTTGACGTAGTCATTTGCGAGCACATTTTTAACAAGATTCAAAAAGCAGTTCCTTGGAAGTTTTGGGAAGTTCGCTGTACACGTACTCTGTTCGACATTGGCATCAATCCAGACCGTCCGCCTGTACTAAAGCACCACGCATTAGAAGATGCTTGGAATCAAGCAGTAGGTGTACAAAACGTATACAAGAGATTGCGTACTGCCAGCAGTTTTAATGGCGAGTTGTTTAAACCTCTATCGAGATAATATATGACTGAAGACAATAATGAAGTAATGGATATTACTCAAGAAGAATGTGCTGAAGTTATTCAAGCTATTAGTAAGATTCGTCGCTTTGGGATGGATAATGCTAAACCGGGTACAGAATATACCAATGGTGAGCATCTTGAAGAAGAGCTAGGCGATGTGTTGGCAATGGTTGATATTCTATTAGTTAATGGCGTTGTCAACTGGGGTAATCTGCACAGAGCAAAACGAGCCAAGATTGAAAAGCTAAAAAAATGGTCTAATATTCCTAATCTAGATAAGATCTGAGATAAATATTTTTATACAGTGCCCGGGTGGGGCTGTATAAAAGGGCACGATGCCCACACGTTCTTGCTTATCAAGGAGAAAAACTATGAACGCTATCACACGATTCGACACAACCGCTCTAAACAGAGCACTCATTGGTTTCGACCAGCTATTTGACAATGTCGAAAGACGCTTTGCAAATCAGGTCCAAAACAACTATCCCCCATATAATGTTATTAAGCACGATGACAATACTTTTGAAATAGAAGTAGCTGTTGCCGGCTTTAACAAGGAGGATATCACTGTTCAAATAGACCAAGACCAACTTATTATCAAAGGACAGCAACCGCAGACAAGTACTGAAGTTCAGTACATGCACCGTGGCCTGGCTGCTCGAGATTTTGAGCGCACTTGGACATTGGCAGATCATATGGAAGTGGGCGGAGCAGAGTTGACTAACGGTATTTTAAGTGTTAAACTAACACGTATTGTACCCGAAGCTCTCAAGCCTCGCTTGATTGCTATTAAGGGCTAACTCTTATTGGGGGAGCTTCTCCCCCAATAAATACTTTATCAAGAAGGAAAGTAACTATGACTACCGAAGTTCAAATCGACGAGAAAATTAAACAAAAACTCTACGAGCCCAAACGTTGGAAAGTAGTATTACTTAACGACGATACTACCCCGATGGAGTTTGTCGTAACTATACTAACTGAGATTTTTAAACACACTCAGGAAACTGCCAAAGCTGTTACATTAGAAATACATAATAGTGGAAGTGGCGTTGCTGGCATTTATAGCTTTGAGATTGCAGAAGTTAAAGCAGTTGAAGCTACGCAACTTGCAAGGTCAAATGGTTTCCCACTTCAGATTAAGATGGAAGAAGAATGAGTCTAAAAGACATCACTAAGGATCTGCACCACGAAGCAGAAACAACAACATTTGCTAAGATGTTACTTAGCGGCAAGATTGGTAAAGAAGACTACAGAAACTATCTGTATAACCTGTTGGCAATCTATGATCCTATTGAATGGTACTGCAAACGTGCAGGTTTCTTAGACACTATGCCAGACCTTCCCCGTCTCAAGGGAATCCTTGCAGACTTTTTAGAATTAGATGATGGCACATATTGTTATCTGACGCCTGCTACACTAGAGTATCAGGCATACTTACACAAGATTGGCAATGATCCAGAACGTAAACATTTGGTTAAAGCGCATTTATACTGCCGCCATATGGGCGACCTATTCGGTGGCCAAATCATTAAGAAACAAGTAGCACACATTAGTAATGGCAAGTTCTATGACTTTGAAAATGCTGATGCTATGAAGATGGCCATTCGACAAACACTTACAGATGATCTAGGTGATGAGGCTCGTGTAGCATTTGAATTTGCTATCAAAATGATGCGAGATCTATATCATGGAGAGTAACGTATGGGACACACTGATTAAAATCGAACAGCAACTTGAAGCTGCATTCTATGCCTCTGGCAGTATTGTTCAAGAGCCCGGTATGGATAGATTCAATCAGCCGGGTTGGGTTAACAAAGTTTGGGCTAGCAGTCAATATCGCAGAGCACACATTGACGTTGTAGATGCCCGCGAAACACGGGGACTGTGGATGATGCATTGTTGTGTATTTCCACATTTAGACAATCCAGCGCCTATTTTTGGATTTGACGTTATAGCTGGCAAACGAAAGATTACAGGTTGTTTTATAGACTACAGCCCAGCTGGCGACACAAATCATCCTATGATTGAATATTTTGGTGAAGAAGTAAGCCGATATGATTGGAACAAGAAACGAGCCCTTCCAGACTGGGCACAGCGTATTTTCAGTCCGCATATGGTTGCAGCTGGCAATGTCAGCGACGAAACAGAGCTAAAACAAATCGCTAGTTTGGCGAGTATATTAGTTAATCATTATATTGAATGTGTGGGCGACACAAAAGGAACTGCTGAAAACACCAAAGATGCACAGAACTTCTATGCACAAAATCAGAAGCAAAATCCGCATACTCCTAAAGTAATGGTTAGTTTAGGGCTTAGTGAGGATGATGTTAAGCACTTTATTCAGGATTGCCTGTTTCCTGAAATAGTATAAATATTGTACTATGCGATTTTGTCAATTTAAACACCCAATAACAGAAGCACTGTCTTATAACATTAGTGCGGATCATCTTTCAGGTATGAAAGATCTAATAGCTCGACGAATAAAATCATTGCCCGACGACGAAGATACACAGCGAGCACTTCAAGAAATTGAAGATATGTTACAGCATTTAGGTAAAGGTGGTCGCATTGGGGCTATTGGCAAACAAATCGACGATGTTAAGGATAATGCTGTAAAAGATGCTAGAAAAATTCTAGCACGTTTAGTTATGAGCATTATTGAAGAAACACAAGCAACTGCTGCACAACGAACAGAATTCTTTGAAATATGGCAGAGTGATAAAATTGTTGATATTGAAGCCCTATTGTCTCATGAGAGAATAGATTTTGCCGGTGCGTTTAATGGATACAGTACAAATCCAATCATGACAGACTTCGTAGACGAAGTGATGAACATATCAGAACTAGGTATGGGGCGAGGCGAGTTTGGTCTTAACGTACTGAGTAAATCTATTTCCATTGCCGGAAAAGCATCTAAATCTCCCGAAGATGGAGCGGATGCAGGAGGCTCTAAAAAGGGCGATCTTCAGATTAAACTAAACGGAAAAGTTTACCAGGTAGAGTTAAAAACTGAGTCTGGCGGTGCTGCAAGATTCGGCGACCAAGAAGTACGTCCAGCAGAAGGTTTTGAGGCAGCAGCAGTGTCGCTCAACAACTATGTTAAAAAACATAAGATGTATAATACACTGAGTAGGAAACTATCAGGTAGTGGAATGAATTTAAATCAGGCGATTGAATTCCATCAAATGATCGCAACTGCTGATAAATCTAAATTTATGGGGTTAGTACGAAACTGTTTAACTCTTATTTTTGGAAACATTAAAGGCGGCCGCAAAGATCATCTTATGAGGCTGAAACGTAATGTCAATGAAATACTATCAGCTATCGAAGTAGGCGATGCAGGCGCGGCAGCACAGGCCTATAGTCAAGCTAGTTTTAACTTTTACATGAGTCGCAAGCACGACGACGGTGTATTGTATACTAATTTAAACAATAAGACATTTGTATTTTATGACGATGCAGCACAGTTATTAGACCAAGGACTACGCTTCCATGCCAGCACTCCGTATATCAGTGCTACCAAAGATCCAGTAAGAGCTGTGTATCCTCAAATTAGTGTCCAAACAACTACGTTCGGCGGAGATGCAGCACGACAAGGTCTCAAGCAGCTCAGCAAAGGCAAAAAACCGTTAGATGCAGCCGACTTTAATGATAAATTAGTAAGTTGGACACAAACATTAGCCGCTCGACGAAATGTAACAAATCAACGTGTTATTGCTGGCATGGCTACAAATGCTATGAAAATGATACAGCAAAAACTGTCAACGGAGCAAATTATTGCTGAACTAGAGCGTATGTACCCACAACTTGCTCCTAAGATCAAGCAACCAACAAGGACAGCAGTACCTGCTCCAGTAGTTACGCCTCCGCCTCCGGCAGCGCCAGCATTAGCCACACCACCGGCAACTACACCCGCAACAGTTTAATAATCTAAAACTACATATACAATCTCCCTTGGGGAGATTTTTTTACATGTAAAATTTTTTACATCTGTTGTAAAAATAACAGTGTAGTTTAACTTTTACTCGCTCTCACGTAAATACTTTTCTAAGGTACTCTTTTAGTACTTAGGAGCGAAAAGCATGAAGAAAATTATATTGGCAGCATTTTTGTCGGGCATCCTAGCCAGCACACTGGTTACAGGGCAGACTTTGATTAATCAAGGCACTTATGACTCAAAAAGTCTAGTGGACACAAATAGTACAACTACGAGTACCAGTACTATTAACACCAACAATGTGAACAGCGGCACAGTTACTACTAATAATAACACTGCATTAAGCGGCGGCACAACCAACACTAATAACAACGTTAATGTTAATAGTGGAACTATGACCAACAACAATAACAATAACAACGTTATGAGCGGGTCTGTAACTTACACTAATAACAATAATAACGTTAATAGTGGAACACAAACGTTTAATAATAACAACGTTAATACAGGTGACATGACTAACCGAAATATTAATACTAGTACAAGTGTGAATACTAATAATAATGTTAATACCGGTGATATGACCAACCGTAATATTAATACTAGTACGGCAACTTCAAATAATACTAATACCAACATCAATAGTGGTACAATGACCAATAATAACAATAATGTTAATACTGGCACAATGACCAATAATAACAATAATACAAGTACTAGTGCTAATCAAAACGTTAATCAAAACAATAACGTTAATAGCGGAGATATGACTAATCGCAATATTAATACTAGTGACATTACTCAGCGTATTATTCAACCTCCCCCTACCGCAGTTGCGCCAACAATGATGTCGGGCGGTAATGCTGACCTATGCTCAACAGGAACCAGCGGCAGTGTACAAACACAAATTTTTGGTGTAAGTAGTGGCGGAACAGTTCGAGATATGAATTGCGAACGTCTAAAGTTATCTAAAACATTATATGACATGGGCATGAAAGTGGCCGCTGTTGCTACTATGTGTCAAGACCGCCGCGTATTTGATGCTATGATGGCGGCTGGAACTCCTTGCCCGTACGAAGGGCAAATTGGACTTCAAGCTAAAACATCTTGGGAAAATAACCCAGATAAAATACCACCGTTTGATGAGGCAAAACTAGATGATACTTATAAGAAAGTTGGCATTGGCGCTCTTCTTGGCGCTCTTGTGTTCAAGTTATTCTAATAGTCAAACTGTTGACCCTACTACTGGTAATTTAATCAATACCGGTAGCAGTGCCACGGATACAACTAGCACGTGGAATAATGGTGTCTATGTCAATCAACTATGTTTTGGATATGGCGACCCGGGTAACTGTGGCCCAAATCCAAGTGTAAGACCAGGCGGCATTATTAATTACTCTTTTGGTACTGTAGATTTAAATCAAATTGTCAACATAAACAAAGCACTATCCATCGGAGGAAGCGGAGTCCAACTTAGCGGATTTAACTTTGGCTTTATGGCTAAGAATGGCAATGGTTGGGATGATGGTAGACAAGATTACTTGGGTGCGTATGTTAAATTTTACAACTCAGCAGGCGGCCTTGCCTCAACATATGATTATACATCATACACGAATAATAGGTACAACTGGACGCAGTTTAACTTTAGTGAGACTTTTGCAAGTCCAGCGGCTGCTTCAACTTATGGTAATGCACAGGTAGGTTTTGTAGGTAGAGATAATAATTTTTGGGCAGGCACATATGGTCCTGAAATTTACAATGTAAATTTTAGTTTGAAGTATTCAGTTAAACCTGATCCATGCATTGCTGATCCATTATCAAGTCCTACTTGCCCTGGATATGCTTTGGCCACTGTTAAAAATTCAATACTAGGATCCACAGTATCCAATGCATCTGCAACATCATTTGTGCCAACAATTAACTATGCATCATTGGGCCCGGCAGCAGGTCCGTCAATGATAGGCCCAGATCCTACTAATCCTGCACCTGGGCCACAAGGCCCAATGGGTCCGGCAGCTGGCCCACAAGGCCCACAAGGCCCAATGGGTCCGGCAGCAGGTCCTCAGGGACAAGATCCAAATCAAAACTCTGGTGGCCCACAAGACAGTCCTTCACAACCAGGTCCGCAAGGCCCGCAACAAGGTCCAGCCGCTGGCCCGCAACCTGCAGGTGGCCCTCCACAACAAGCACAGTCTGCACCACAGCAAAGTTCAAGCCCAAGTCAAGCTGGCCCAGCAAGATCAAATGATGGTCCTAAGATGACTCCGGGTGCCGCATTAAGTGTGGCTCGTGCCGCACAGGAAAAAGACAAAGCAGTGCAAGCAACGGCTGTACAAACTGCAACTCGAGCATTTGAAAGTGCTATGCAAAGTTCGCAAACTGCCAGCAGTAATGCAATCACAATGAATCAAGATATGAGTGCTAGTAGCGCAACTGCCGCGGCACAATTTGCTAGTCAGACAACTCAGTCAAGTATGCAAATGTCTGGGCAGACACAACAAATAAACAATGCAGGGCAACCCTATAGCGGCACTGGACTTACTGTTGCCAAAGCCAATACTAGTGTATTCAATATAGACAGTTTAAACAGTGCTACAACAGGCCAGGTATCTGGTCAAACATCATCTGTGATGCAATTCCGTAATGAATCAAAGACTTATGAAGCGGAAGAACCTATCATGCAAGTTGCTGGATTTGGCGGAGTGGGCAAAGCTGGAAATCCGTTATCA
>Ga0209354_10001138_pt1 | contig 11804 bp, 8 predicted proteins | sample LauGreSpBDMM15DD_2_FD_187562 | JGI IMG/M metagenome (GOLD analysis project Ga0209354, IMG submission 187562) | Freshwater lake microbial communities from Lake Michigan, USA - Sp13.BD.MM15.DD (SPAdes) (version 2) | ecosystem: Environmental > Aquatic > Freshwater > Lake | place: Lake Michigan, USA...
GGTAAATCAAGAGGACCAGTTGACTTTGAATACGAGTATTCATTAAGCGGTAATGGTCCATGGATAGTAAGTGTAGAACGCACACTGGCTGATCCTGTTAGTACCACTGAAAGTAATGATTTATACTTTAAAGCAATTGTAGGAATCATAAATCAATCATTTCGTTACCCTAATACTGCATTACTAGGATTAAAGATTGGTGCTGAAAATTTTTCATCAGTGCCAACAGTAGCGGCTGATATGTTGGGCGTAAAAATCAAAATTCCTCAAAATTATAATCCCATTGCCCGCACGTATTCAGGCATTTGGAATGGTACATTTAAGACAGAATGGAGCAATAATCCAGTGTGGGTATTTTATGATTTATTAACAAATACCAGGTATGGTGCGGGACAATTTATAGCTGAAAGCCAAGTGGATCGCTATAGTCTTCTGCCTATTGCTCAATATTGCGACGAACTGGTTAGTAATGGTAAAGGTGGTCTAGAGCCAAGATTTACTTTTAATGCTTACATCACAGATAGAGGCGAAGCCTATAGTGTACTTAATAGTTTGGCTGCTGCTTTTCGTGGCATGTTATATTTTGCGGAAGGCTCTGTTGTTGCAATTCAAGATGTACCAAAATCTATTAGCAAGATATTTTCACCTGCTAATGTTATACAAGAAGTCGATGATAGTGGCAATGTAACATCACCACCATTCTCCTATGAAGGCACTGCACGTAAAGCAAGAAAAACTGTAGCATTAGTTAGCTGGAATGATCCTGACGACACATATAAAAGCAAAATTGAATATGTAGAAGACAGTGAAGGAATTGATCGCTATGGTTATCACGAAGTAGAAGTGAGAGCATTTGGAACTACTTCCCAAGGACAAGCGCAACGTATTGGAAGGTGGATTTTATTGACAGATCAACTAGATGTAGAAACTGTAACATTTAAAACTGGTACAGAAGGCTTCTTTGTTTTGCCGGGAGAAGTTATTGGTATTGCTGATCCAATTAAAGGAGGAAAACGCTATGGGGGAAGAATTGTTAGTGCCACCACAATTGCCGTTACCATTGATTCTCCTTTTACATTATTAACAAACAAATCCTATACGTTGACGGTAATGCTTCCTAGTGGCTCACTGGAGAGCCGTACAGTGCTCAATTCTCCTGGAGCAGCAACTGCGCTTAGCGTGAACCCAGCATTGTCTACAGCACCGATAGCAGGTGCTCCGTGGGTGTTGCAAGAGAATAGCGATGGCATTAGGAAATTTAGAGTGATTTCAATTAATGAAAACCAAGGAGAAGTGACCTTAATAGCTTCGCTTTACAATGAAGATAAATTTGCAATTGCTGATAAGCCTCAATTGAGCTCCAAACGAGTTTCTTTCTCTAGACTACAAATACTTCCACTTATATCGTCAGGCAGTATTAAACTTGGAACGGTGTCGTAATGGCTTATAATGAAGTGGCATGGGACTATCCTCAATACTCGTCGTATTCAATTCTTAACGGAGCAGTCAATTCAGCCGTTTGCTGGAATCCATTGCAAAACAATCCTTTTGTAGCATTGTTTGATGTTGATTATTTAGACGTAGAGAATCAATTGTGGACCAATATTGGCCGTAGTGCTACAAATTACATTCGTTTTCCTAGTGACAATTACACCGGACAGGCAACTTATCAAATTAGAATTGCTACAATAGGCATCAATGGCATTCGCTCTCCTTATGCTTATAGTAAGGTAGCATTCTCCAGTCCATTGGCGTTTGATTTTACTACAACTCAGACAGTAAGATTAGTCAACGGTACGGAAGTACCTAACCAGCGTTACCTTTTCTTAATTCTTTGATATGGCAAATCTTTTTGGACTCGATGCTGCTGGTAATGCTGCTTATATAAAAGCAACTGGAGCCGGAGCTGTTGGCGATCCTTACATTGTTAGCAATGATTTATTGATTAGTGCCACGCTAAAAAGCGCTTTTGTTTCAGCTAGCGGCAACGCAGATGTAATTCCACTTGTAGCTAGCACTAAGTTGAGAGTGATGGCAATGGCAATAACATCTTTATCTGGTTGCACTGTAAAACTACAAAGCGGTGGGGCAACGGACAAAACGCCTCCATTTCATATTGCCGCTAATGGTAACCTAGTACAAAGCAATCCTTTAGGGCTCTTTGAAAGTGCTATTGGTGAAAAAATTAATGCCGTAGTAAGTGGTTCTACTACTTACACGGTGATGCTTTCATATCGAGAGGTGGTATGAGCACTTTTCTTGCTACTAAGCTTGTTCCTCAAATTAATTTACATTTATTGCGTAGGGACTTTTTTGATGGTTTTGGATTATTATTGCAAGATAGTGATGGTGAGCCATTTGATTTAAGTTTAGTAACAGTATGCGCTTCTGTATGGAAATATACAGCGGCTGGAGTCCTATCTCAAGTTACTGCTTTTAATGTAGAAAAGCAGGAACCGTTTCGCAATGGTGTGGTAAGACTATGGCTTACTTCGTCTCAAGTGACAACAATTTGGGATGCAGCCGAGGAACCACAAAATGCAGCTATTAGTCAAAGTTTCTTCCCTACTGCTTACACTGAAAATGAAGTGCAAGGTTCATTGTCATGGGATGTGCGCATTGAAAAGCAAGATGAATTAGCCAGTTTGATTAGTGTTAGTAGTGGCGTATTTATTTCTCAAACCAATCATGGGCTTGGTGCTACAGAACGAGTGGTGTTTGGTGGCACCACCACTTCTAGTGGCATCAACTACAATAGCACAAGTGCCCGCATCTACACTAATTTGACGGGCCTTACTTATGTTGCCCCTTATTCTTTCACCATTGCCACTCTTTCTGGTGTTACAGCCTCAGGAATTGGTGGAAATGTTTATAGACTAAAACAAGATACAGTGGCGGGCGGCGGAGTAATCGTAGGCACCACTTTCTCCAATTGTTTTCCTTGAGGAATTATGGCTGATTTGAAAGAAGGCGTATCAGTTGTAACGGTAGGTCGTACTGCGCCGATTCCTCCTGGTCAGCAAACGATGGCAGTAAGTTTGCCAGTGGTAATTGCTAGTGATCAAACGCCAGTGCCGGTGGAAGTAGCAAACCAACAAATCAGTGAAGTAAGTTTAAGTTTGCTTGGTATTCCTCGTGCTGAAGTAGCGCTTGGTATTTTTGCTGATGTTACCACTTACGACATTAATCCTAATGAATGGGCTAGCAATGGTGTAAATGGCACTACTACACATATTCCTAGCGAAAGCGCAGCAGAAATTTTCGTAGCAACAGGAACTCCTATTGGTTATCAAATTTTAAGTAGTAGGCGTTTTTTCCGTTATCAGCCAGGACGAGTTAGTGCTGCTACTTTTGGAGTTAGAACCACTATTTCCAGCATTTCAACTGATATTAAAAAATTTGGTGCTTTTGATAGCCGCGATGGTTATTACATAGAAGTGCAAGGTGGTGGTCAATCAGATTCAGCTAGTAAAGATTTTAATTGTTATTGCGTAAGAAGGACAAGTGCTCTTGAAAGCAATGAATCAGGTATTCGTATACCAAATACCGCAGATGGCGATATTGGTACGGCAGGAACAGATTTAGTAATTGTGCGAGCTGGTCTTACTTATATTCATGCTGGTCTTTTTGATCGCAGCCTTCGTGTCGATGGAAACGTAAACATTGGTGGCGTTGCTTCTTCAAATAACGCGACAAGTGTTGCTGCTAACTTTATGGTAGTAGCAACTGCGTATCGGTACACATACGAATATCGTGTGCCACGTAAATATTTTAGTCATGATCGTTTAGATGCAGAAACAAAAACACAATATTACGCAGATAAAACGCCAGGACGTGTTTCTTTCACATTAGCAGTGGCAGGCAGCGCAGATATTCCTGTGGTGACATATACAAATGGCACATCCGTAACAGATGTAAATAATGACATTGTTACCAAAACAAGTATTTGGGATATTGATTTTTCAAAGGTTACAATGTATAAAGTTGAATATAGCTGGTACGGTGCTGTTGGTGGTCATTTCTTGGCTTACGTTCCTGATGCTACAACCACTGGGGAAGCTCGATGGGCTCGCATGCATCACATACGGGCTTCTAATCAACTCACGAGCCCTAGCTTAGGCAACCCTACACTTCCAATTTCTTATTTAGCGCAAAAAAGTCAAGGTAACAGCAAATGCTCTATCTATAAATATGGCGCTTCTTACTACATTGATGGTGGCGATAAAGGTACTGTTACAGCTAGATCAGCAAGTAATGCTGCTGATCGCTCTGCAACAACAAGCGGCACAATGCTGATTGGCTTGCAAATAAAAGAAAATGTTAATTCAATTCGCAATCGAATGCAAGTTTATCCCACTCGTTTAGGTGTGGGTAGTAGTGGTCGTGCTGTAGTAAAACTTATAAAAAATCCTACTACTGTTTCTGGCACTCCTTCTTTTACCAGTACAAACACCTTGAGCCCAACGAATGTAACTACAAGCAGTGGTGTTGTAACAGTAAGTGGCGGAACTAATGTCGCAACTTTTTTTGTAGGCGCTGGTGGTGTAGATATTGATTTAAGTCCATATTTTGGTTACAACAAGGATTATTTGTCATATCCATTGACTGCTGGCACTGGTGATACGTTATATGTATTTGCGCAAGGTATTGGTGCGTCAGCAGATATAAGCGCTTCGTTGACTTGGGAGGAGCAAGTGTAAATAAATGGCACAAGATCTTTCTGAATATTATCAAGTGCCTGATGATGCACAGCCAGCCGGTAGCGAACTTATTGATGCTCAACTCATTGATTTCCTTACAGGGGACTTATTAATTGATCCCATTGATCAAGAATCATTAACGGGAGACTCAAGGGGCACTTTAGTGCTTGCTGCAGATGCAGGCATTACTCCAATTACTATTGCCAACTCTGATGGCGCTAACATAACTGTTGATTCTGTTAATAGTGAAGCAAGTGAAGTGGGGATAAGCTTGTTGGGCATACCAAGAAGCGAAACATCATTAGGGCTTTTTGATGCAGTAAATATTTACGGTATCAATGATAAGGAATTTTACAATAGCCCCGACGCTGCTGGTTATGCCTATGCAGCAGATCCAGGGGATTGGACTTTTAGGACTGAAGGTGTTGGTGAAGATGAAAAAGAATATGGATATTATTGGCGTCATCTTCCAGCCGAAAGTGCCATTCAAGCTTATGTGTTTCCTCCTCCCGTTAGTTTTACTTATTTAGTTGATGACAATACTGGTCGGTTTCCAGGAGGACACACTAACGGTGCCATGCTTGCGTTTTGGGAAAGTAAACGAGCATTTCGCTATCAACCAGGAAGAGTAACTGGTTTTACTCTTGGCGTGAGAATGTCAACTGGTAGTGATTATGCAGGAGAAACAATTAAGTGGGGATGTCGCAATGATGTGGGAGATGGTTATTTCTTTCAACTTGACAAAGGCGGTGATTTATTTGTAGTGCGTACATCGCCTGATCTTGGCACAGCCAAAATTGCTAGGGACGATTGGAATGGTGATCCCATCCAGCCCAATATTGGCAGCACTGGTTGGAATTTAGACTTGTCCCGTGTGACAATGTTTAAGATTGAATTTAGCTGGTATGGTGCTGTTGGCGCTCGTTTTTTGGCTTATGTGCCAATTAGCCATGATGAAGCGCGATGGGTTACTTTACATTATTTCTTCGCAGAAAATCAATTTACATTCCCTAGTCTTCGTAGTCCATTTTTAAGACTTTTCGTGGAAGCACGTACTACGGCAGGAGCATTATCCCCGGCTTTCATTAATCTTTACGGCAGTAGTGTATTTATTGATGGAGGAGATAAAGGCACGGTTACGGTTGGTGCCGCTGGATTGAATACATTAAAACCAATTGATGCTACGCCAAGAAGCCTTTTGGGTTTGAATATAAAACCTTACATTAATAATATAATAAATAAAAAAAGTATATTTCCTGTTAGCTTATCAGTATTTGCAACAACTAATGCGCGTTTTGATTTAATATTTCAAAAAGCTTATTTTGGAGAGGAAAGTTTTAATTATGGCAATGGTACGACTTTGACTGCCAATGCTGCATCTGGCATTACCGTAACTCAACCTGACTCCAACACATTGATTACTCCATCTGGGCAATTCTTTCCTGACATCAGGAATGAGTTAGGAGGGGCTAGTGACTACAGAAGCGGCCATAAAGTAAAGATTGTGGGAAATGGCATTCTTGCTACTCATGTAGTTTCAATTGACGAAAATTTAACAAGAATTGTAACAGATAGATCAATGCCCGCTGGTATTACAAGCATTACATTAGGGAGAATGAATAATTATGCTGTTAGCAGTGGATTCATAGATAGCGGAGTTACTCAAGGTACAATTTTTAGGTCACTTATAGGGCAATCAGGTTATGCGCGAATTGGTTTGCTTCCTAAGGCGTCAGGATTAACTTACACGCCTGGTTCTGGCTATACGCCTGGCTCTAATGATGTTTTATGGGTGGCATCTAGCTATCCAGCTCTTCAATTTAATCGTTTCGGAACAGTTGTAGGAGAGGAACGATTTCCGCCAGGAGCTAACGACAGCACTGATTTTGCAATTACTTTTCCTACTAGCGGTACTACAACAATTAGTGCGGCAGGGCGATCAATTACAATTTCAGGCAATTCTCCATGGCCTATTCGTGTGGTAGTAGAAGCCCATGCAGGCGCAACCATTTCAGATGTAGTATTAGCGCAGCAACCAGTAGCAGTACGCTTGATACCTGGAAGCGGTTCCACTCAAGCGCAAACATCTTGGCCTGCAAGCAGCGGTATCACTCAAAGTTCATCTAGTGCTGGAGGGGCAAATTATGTAGCCAATAAATTTGTAGATAGTCTTTCGAGCCCCCTTGGCGCGGCTTTAGTAGATACGCAAGGCTATAGAGTATTAAAAGGAGGAGATCGAGTGGCTACTTATTTTGTTGCAAGTGGCGATAGTCGTCAATTTGATCTCAGTCCATTGTTTGGTTTTGATAAAATGTTTATTACAGGCACTCCTGGCGGAGCTGATAGCACAGGTGCATTATTTGTAGTAGCAACTGCTCGCACAGCATCTGGGGAAGCTAATGTAAGTATGAACTGGGAGGAACAGTAATGGCGTTTGCGGGTTTAGTTGCTGCTAATAACCTTTCAGATGTAGCAAGCATTGAGACTACATGGGATAATATTGGAGATGGCATTACAGCAACAGTTTCACCTGCTGCAGGACTTACTGTTGAATTGTTTGATGATACGGGCGATATAAATAGCACTTTTACTACTTTTCGTTCAACTACTATAGAGCCTGTAATTAATTTTACTAAACAGTTTGCTATTGAAAAAGGAGGCACTGGAAATAATTTTTCTATTCGTGCCGGAGGGCAAGTGCAAGCCAAGCAGGGAGGCTCAAATACTTTTTCAATATTAGCGGATGATGGAGTGAGAGTATCGATTAATGGCGTTCAAGTATTAAATGAATGGTATGGGCAGTCTGCAACATGGCATACATTTACCGCTAGTGGTTTAACGCAAGGGGAATGGTATAATATACAAATTGAACATTTCCAAGGACCAGGAGACGCGCGTTTAGTCTTTGCTAATAAAGAAGATGTAAGTGATCCAGTTAGAACAATAAGAGCAGGAACTGGAATTGTAATTAAAGGAGCTGATGTTTTAGCAATTACTGGCATCAGTAGACTTAGCACGAGAGATATATTATTGCTTAACGGTTTAACCAGTAATGTACAAACTAGATTAAATACAGCTAGTCAACAAATTTCTTCTGGCATTGTTTTTCAAAATAACGCACTACCAAAAGCATCCCCCACTTCTGAAGGTGATTATTCTATAAATTCCACTTTAAAAGCTCAAAGTTTAAGAATTAATAATATTCCTGTGCAGTCACTTGCTACCACTCCATTTAGTGGTTCCACTGCAACTACGCCAATACTGTTAAATGATGCTATTATTACTAATATCTTTACAATGCAAGGCGCTGTAAGCTCAGGAGTTGTGAGTTCTCCTTCAATTGCTATCCCTGTAAGAGATGGTAATTATGTTTATTATCTTAAGGCGGGGCAATCATGACGCAACAATTTGGATTTCGCGCCACAAGAAGTTTAATTGAAGTAGAAGATAAAAATACATGTTGGGATAATCTTGGCATTATTAGAAGCGACTTACCGTTATTAGTAGGCACCAGTGCTGCTGGCGTAACAGAAGGCGATTATTTTAATTGCAAGGATTTAAATAGTTCATTAGAAACCCAACTTAGTGTGTTAGCAACAGGAGCAGCATCAGGATTTACTGCAATGGCTGGTAAAATTAGCAGGAATGGAGATTTAGGAATTAGTGCTTTATCAGGAACAATAATCAATAATGATCGAGCTTATTACAATGGTAATTACAATATTATTTCAGCTTCTACCAATAGCTTCTTTTCGCCAAAAACAGCTTCTGGATATAGCTCTGGCGCTCAATATTTAACTGGCTCTACATATCTCCCTAATTTAACAATTAGTGGCCTTACTTTTGCTGGCGAGACGAAAGAATGGTCTAATTATTTTATTAAATATCGTTCGTATTTACGGGTTACTGATAGTGGCAGCACATCTAGATTTTCACCATTGTATCTAGCTCCGCCCACAGCAGTGCAATCTAATATTTTATGGCTTGATGGAGAATTTAGTTCTTTTACCATTGAGGATGGAGGAATAAAGCGTTGGGACGATGTAGCGCAACGTGGCAGCGCATCTCAGGCCGCAAGCGCTAATCGTCCAACATTAGTGACCAGTGAACTTGCATCTAAGCCTGCTGTATTTTTTGATGGTAGTGATGGTTATAATGATTTCTTGTCATTGGGCGGTATTGGTGGTTCCATTCCAACAGGAGCAACGTTAATTGTTTTGTTTAGTTTAAGTGGTACCAATGGTGTTACCGGTGATACAGACTATTGCATTCTTAGTTCTCTAAACAATGTTGACAGTACCTGGAGGAATGGTTCATGGGGATTATTTACCTCTAGTTTGATTGGTAGCTTTCCTTCCTCGGCAACAATGCCAGCAAATGGCACAATTCTTGCGACAGTAAGAGCAAGCAGCGCTCATGGCCTTGAATTTAGGATTAATGGTTCTAGGCAATCTTTTATTGCTCCAGGATCATATACTTATTCAAGCAATGGTAATTTCGTGATAGGAGTTAGTGATGCTACAACTGCTGGACATGCCTTCAAGGGTTACATTCATTCCTTAGCCTTATTCGACGAAGTATTAAGTGATGCAGAATTAAATTCCCAAGAAGAATATTTTCGATGGAGGTATGATTTCGTGTGGGATCCTGACGCGCTAGCATTATCTTCTACAAAAATTTTACAAGGTGAACAATTTGAGACTTTAGAATTAGAACAAAGCGTTGAAAACGATAATCCCTTTGAGGTGGACTTTCCATGACAAGAGGACTTGTTAGAAAGAATAATTTAAGTGATCTCACTGATCCAGTGTTAGCCAGGATTAATCTTGGCTTGAGAACAGATGATTACAATCGTATTAGAGGCTTGTCTGCATCACTTGGCGTCAGTAATTTAGATATTCAAAAAATTGCTAATTCCTCAACTAATTTTCAAAATCAAATTAATTCGTCAACTGCTTCATTAGCTACCATTACTTCTTATTTATATGCAGAAAAACATGGTGTTGCTCCAACAGTTTCACCGGCATCAGGGCTGACGGTTGAATTATTTGATGATACATATGCAGTTTATAATATTGCAGGCGTAAGGCAATATTTTAATACTCTTCGTTCATATAACGTAGAACCCACAATTGATTTTACCGATGCTTACCATATAGGCAAAGGAGGCAATGGAACAAATTATTCCATTCGTGCCGTAGGGCAAATACAAGCTAGTGGCAATGGCTCAAATACTTTTGCAGTGTTGACGGACGATGGAGTGAGAGTGTGGTTAAATGGCATTCAAGTGGTAAATGCATGGTATGGGCAAGGTGCAACTTGGTATGCATTTACTGGTAGTGGTTTAACAGCAGGACAATTTTATGACATTAGGATTGAGCATTTTCAAGGAGAAGGCGCAGCTCGTTTACTATTAGCTAGTGGTGTTGGTGGTAATCCAGTTACAACATTAAGAGCAGCAGTTGGAGATGCTCTTACAGGCACATGGTCCAATAGCGGAAAAATCAATGCCAGTGGTATTATTGTTAGTGGTGTTACTTTATCTGGAAGTACTGACGCTTTATTTTCACGCTCTTCGCCATCGTCCTCTCTTCAAATTGAAACGGCATCAGGAGTAGTCATCCCTAGTGGACTTACGGTTAATAATCTTACGAGTAGTGGAAATATAGTTATTGCATCAGGGAAAGTAGCTGCTAGTACCATTCCGGTTATAATTCGCGGGATAAATTATAAAGTGGATTTAGCCTAGATGGTAGTAGACTATTATTATTGCTTTAAAAAACTGCGATCATGACCAAAATTTCTGCGCTTACATCTCTAGGTGATGGCCTAGCCGTAGGAGATCAATTTATAGTTAGGGATATTGATGATGCTGGCACCCCAAATAAAAGCGTCACTGTTAGTGGAATCACAAGGGGACTGGATCGAGGAGCTCTTGGAGCTCCGGCTATAGCTTTCGCTTCTGATAAAAATACCGGCCTCTACAGCCCCGGTGAAGATACCCTTGCACTTGTAACAGCAGGCGCAAACAGACTCCATATCACATCCGGGGGACTGGTAGGTCTGGGGACTTCTGGGCCTAGTGCTAAGTTAGATGTTGAGGCGGCAAACTTTGTTGGCGGCCCTGCAATTGGGGCAAGATACAACACAAGCAATCCTCGTCTGGGGTTTAATATTGCTAATTCAAATGGTTTTGTTTATATCGGAAGTAACACAAATAATAAATTAAGTGTTGACACTCCTACCTATGATTTAACTGGTCATACCGCCAGCCAATTACGCTTGGACGGTGGTCAATTAGTTTTTAACAACGCTCCAAGTGGAACAGCAGGCAACGATATTTCGTTTACAAATCGTCTAACCATCACATCCGGGGGACTGGTTGGGATTGGCACTACTAGCCCAACTAATTATGGCGCTGGTATCAATACTCTTAGCATCAACGGAACAGCGGGAAGCGTTGCTGATGTCTACTTTAATGGAACACGCCAAGGATATATCGGAACATTTGCTTCCAACGAATTGGTTATTGATACTGCTGGTGCAGCAATACCACTAAAACTACAGGCTAATGCCACTGAACGTGCTCGCATCCGTGGAGATGGTACGTTTGAAATTAAAGGTGCTGGTACTGCCGGCAGTACTCCTGCGGTTAGCGTTAGCCCAGGCGCACCGGCCAATAGCGCCACCCTCGACAGCTCCGGGAGACTGTTAGTTGGCACGACTAGTGTTCGTACCACAGGCTTTACAACACAGGGTGCCGGTGAAATTTTTCACGAGATGCTGCATTACGGCGGCATTACTTCTTTTGTTAACTCAAACGGCGAAGATGGAACCTACTTTACTCTTGGTAAATCTCGTGGAACTTCCGTCAACTCTAATACAATAGTTGCCAATAACGACCGACTTGGAGGCATTAACTTTCAAGGCACAGACGGTAGCGCACCGCAAACGGCTGCATTTATAGCTGCGTTTGTAGACGGCGCCCCTGCTGGGCCTTCTCCAGGCCCTGTATCAATGCCAGGCCGCCTAGTGTTCTCTACTACGCCAGCTAGCTCGGCTAGTCCTACGGAGCGGATGAGGATTCCTTCTTCGGGTGGGCTC
>Ga0209354_10001139_pt1 | contig 11782 bp, 10 predicted proteins | sample LauGreSpBDMM15DD_2_FD_187562 | JGI IMG/M metagenome (GOLD analysis project Ga0209354, IMG submission 187562) | Freshwater lake microbial communities from Lake Michigan, USA - Sp13.BD.MM15.DD (SPAdes) (version 2) | ecosystem: Environmental > Aquatic > Freshwater > Lake | place: Lake Michigan...
GGCGGCAAAATCCCGCGCTTTGAGTTGCATCTTGATGCCGCCCAGTAGTGCTTCGCTTTGTTTAGCGGTTACTCCGGGTATTGGTGTGCGGTTTGCCAGCAAAGCACGCGCTTGTGCTGGGTCTTGCATCAGGTAGTCAAGATACGTACTGACATTAGCATCGGGTTCACGGTCTTTAGCCAACGTAATTTGACGCGCCGCATATGCTTCGGTGTCTGTGGGCGCTTTGGGGTACTCGGTGTAGTAACCTGTCTCGTCTGCTGGTGGCTTCTCGGTTTTTTTTGCCGGCACTTTTACACCGCCTACTTGCTCAGCCGCATACTCTTCTGGCGACATCGCCTTGATGCGCTCATACTCTGCGCGGTCTGCTTCGCGTTGCGCTTGCTGTTCTTCATACTGGGCTAAGAACGCTTTTTGTTCAGCCGCTAACTTCTTAACCGCTTTGTCTGGTTTAGCCGCAAGTGCTTCTGGGGTTTCTGGCAGTGCAATATCTGCCGCACCTTTAACTGTTGGTTCTGGTATAGCGCCTTCTGCGGTGGGGACTGCCATCGGCTGTCCAACGGGTTGACCCGCAGGTTGACCGGGTTCTTTTGGCGCGGCTTTAGCACGGCGACCAATTGCCATATCCAAGATACCTTGCACTAACGCACCAGTAGCGCCACCATACGCGGCGGACTCACCTACTTGTTCAATGATTGCTTGGTCAGGTTTGTATACACCTTTGGCAATCAAGTTCTGTGCAATCTGGGATGCGGCTTCTTGCGCCGCTTCTTCTCCACCAGCCAACAACGCCCGTTTAACGGACGCCGTAATACCTTGTTTGATCGGATCAGACAAACGCCCAAGAATCCGCATAGGTGCAAATACTTCAAACGCACCGGGGATTGTTCCCAACGCAGTGGCAGTCGAGCGTTGCTCAGGAGTAGCGCCTTCTTGTTCAGCGCGAATGCGTGCTTCACCGGCACCAGCGCCAACACCCATGCCAACCATAGCAGCGCGGCCTGCCGCACCAAATGGACCTGCGGCAAGGAATGGTCCTATTGAACCAACAGCTTCACCAAATTTGCGACCAACGGTATCTTCATAGCCGGGAGTGGCAGCAAATGGGGCTTTAAGTGCGGCAGCGCCACGGTCAATATATTGACGGGCGGCTCTTTCTTGTTCTTCGGGGAGTAATGCAGAGATACCGGTCAGGGCTGTTTGCCCCAGACCAACGGCACCGGGAATAAGACCCTTGCCAAATTCTTTTATCTGCCCACCGACAGTGGGTTCTTCTTTAGGTTTCTCAACAGGTTTGGGCTGTATTTCACGAAGCGCGGCCATGTACGCTTGTGCGTCGGTTAATTCCTCTGGGGAGTCTACATTAAATGTACCTTTGCCCGGGATTTCAACTTTATACTGCGGCATACCGCCCTCTCAACTGATTATGTGCCTGCTCGGCTTACTTTCACACCCGCTGGCAGTTTAGCACCGATTGGGCCAAATTGGTTTTCATATGTGCTCACAAAGTTTTGGAATGACTTGCCAAGTTTTTCTGGATCAGGTTCTGCCATTGCTTGCGGCGAAGCCATAAACAATTTATACAACGCCTCTTTCGTCATTGGGTCGCGCAGAGCTTCACGTTGTTGCGTATAACTTGCCATGTTCTTTGGATCTTTGAGGTACTCCAACATTTGTATTTCGCTTGGCGTGCCGTATTTTTTACCCAACGCTTCGCGGTACAGTTGCTCGGACTCTTCTTTTCTAAGTTCTTGACCAAATTTCAACGCGCCAATACCCGACGTACTTACGTTAGTCAAAGGGTTAGGCGACTTTCCACCCATCAAATTCAAGAAGAACATTAAGGCCATTTCGTCTTTGAACTTGCTAGGTTTTACGCCAGCTTCTTTAGCCCCGTTACTAATTGCCTCATCAAGCGCGCCTTTTTCTTGTTTAGCCGCACTATTGAGTGCTTCTAAGCCAGATGGGTCATAGCCCAAGTCATCCATTGGAAGACCGGTGACTCTAGGTTCGGGTTGTATGGCGTCTATTGCTTGCATGCCCGTGGTTGCACGGCCTACGTTGGCGGCTTTAGCAGCATTCAACATTTGTGTTTGTTGTTGGACGGCTAAACCTTGTTCCGTTTCACGGGCAAGTTTAGCCGTAAGGTCTGCCGCTTTTACGGATTGTTCTGCGCCCTTAGCCGCATTTACATCTCCCGCCATTTGACGCACGCGACGCGCTTCTTCAGCCGCTGCACGCAGTGCTTGTGCTTCCGGTGCTAATGTCTCAATACCTTTTGCCACAGGAGGAGCAATGCGAGTTAATGCCGTAGCATTCTTTAATTGCTCTGCTTTAGCAATCATCTCTGGCGTTGCCGCCAACCCTTTAGAAGCTATACCAACGCCTTTACTTACTCCTGCTGCTGGCGCCGTGTAACCACCTAACGCGCTAAGCGTGTTATTAATATTGCGTTGGGCTTCTTCGGGAATGCCCATCTTATCTGCAATTTTTCCAAAGTACGATCTAGTATCGGAACCGGGCGCGGTGGGGCCGGCGCCGGGTACACCCCCTGTTGGTATCTGAGACAAAGCACTTGGTTGTGCAGGAGCGGCAGAAACAGCGGGAGCGCCAGCTTGTGCTGTGCCCGCGCCCGGAACTAGCATATTGCCAGTTTTTGATAAGTAGTTTCTTGGTTCGTCTTTTAATTTAGCAACATTAAGTTCGCCGTTGTTTTCGGCAAGATGGTTGTTTAGATAAGTCTCGCCTTGGTTATACCCAACAGCCATTTTTTGAGGGTCGCCTTTGTATTTGTTTTGAAGGTCTACCATAAACGCTAAAGAAGCGTCTATGTTTTTGTAGGGGTCTTTACGAATTTCGGGATCAAACTTTTCACCTTTAGCTAAATGCCCCACTTGCTTCATGTAGTGTTTGGCAGTTGCTTTAGCTAGTTGGCCTATGCCTGTTGGCCCAGTTGGAGACACCGCTTCTGGGTTGTATTTACTCTCGTGCGACAGAACACGATCAACCCACATAGGGTCTAACCCCATCGTCTGTGCTTTTTCTAGTGCGTATTTACGATACGCTTCTTTATCGTTAACTTTATCGCCTGCGGCAAACCCAACAATACCGCCATCAGCCATGCCTTGCATATTAGGCGCAGGAAGTTGACCAATACCTATGTTCTCAGGCAGTTGTTGTGCCATCTGTTGTGGCATTTGTTGCGTAGGAGCCGCCATTTCAGCAATGTCTCGGTCTACTACTTTGGGTTGTTCGCCCGGCAGGGGAGCCGCCCCAACACGCATTGCTTTACGGCGGTTGGACTCAGATAACGCCAACGCCACGGTATATGGGTCGTTCTTGTGCATTGCCGCATACTTTTGCAACATCGGGTCTGGCATCTTAGCCAGTTGACTTGTAAGTTGGTTGACGTTAATCATGCCTATTCCTTATCCCATTTGGTGAATTGCTAACTCAGCCAAACCTGCTGGGCGTTTAGGTTCTTTAATTGCGCCACCTTTGGCGCTGTTATACAGTTTGTTAGCCATGTAGGCAGTACCGGCAAGACCTGCCACTTGAGACAAAGCGCTTGGGTTGCTGTACACATTTTGTGTACTTGATTGCATTGGTATGCCCGACGTCATGTTTTGTAAGAACGACAGCTTGGTATACGGGTCTTGCCTCTGTGCCAAGAAATCTTGGTACTGTTGGTTCATTATGTTTTGTTGCTGTTGCTGCTCTTGTGCACCAAACTGATTCTGCATACCCAACGCCGCAGATTGTTGGTTAAACCCCGTCTGCCCAAGTTGCCCCAACGACCCTGCCGCAGTATTAGCCAACCCAAATCCCGATAGTTGATTCTGCAAGTTCTGGTTGTATTGGTTTTGTGCGCCTTGGAACGCTGTGTTGTAACCTTGACCAATGATGCTGTTGAGCCCCATGTTGCGGTTGCGCTCGTTCTCCGCCGCCATGATTGCTTCGCGTGAACCACCAAATGCGCCTGACTGTGTGGCTTTAGACTGTTGCGCCACCCCACTCATGTCATACATGCGGTTAGCCTCCGCTAACTGGGGAGCCAGCGAATACTGTAGGTATGGGTTCATGTACCCGCCTACTTGGTTCTGGAATCCTTGGTTGGTAGACTGCCCCGCTACACCTAAACCTCCAAGCCCCGCTACACCTGCTAAACCACTAGCCTGCCCAATCTGAGGTTGAACGCCTAACCCTTGCGCTCCTTGAAATGACTGATTTTGTAAATTGGTAAAGTCAGCAGTGCGTTGTCCCGGATACGTTTGATAAGGTTGGTAAGACAGGTCTTGCGCCCTGCCCAGCATGTTTTCTATGTACGGCTGTGCTGCCGCAGAAATAGGATTTTGCGTAGTAACAGTTTGGTCAGACGAACCGCCTCCTTTACCGCCACTACCTTTACCTATCGTGTACGCCGCTGCCGCTGCTGCGGCTACGTTATAAAAAGCCATTTATTTACCCTCCAAGGCGGGTGCCTTTAATTTATTAGCCGAGTCAAACATTGCTGTTGCGTCTGGCTCTATCAACTCTTTTTCAATCTTGTCTAGATTTATTTTGTTTGTCTTGTGAAAGTTAATACAGATAGCGTCTGTAACCGCCAAAAGCACTCGCTTAGTGCCAGCCTTTGAGCAAAGCACATCGCCAGCGTTCATGGTGATCATGCCTTTTTCTGACCAGACAATCATTTGACCCTTAGCGCACATAAAGAAATGATCTTTTTTGTGCACTTTGCCAACCGCCACTACACCTGCGGGCTGGTAGGCTTTTCGGCAGTACATACCGCCAGAAAAATAATGTTCCGTTTCTATCTCTAGTTGAGGCAACCCCGCCACTTCGGTTTGCAAACGCTCAATCTGTTCCCGCGTTGGGACATGCGGTTCCGTCAAAACAGCAATATCAAGTACTTCGCTCATGCTGGTAACAGCTTAGCCGCGTTGGTGTTTTTAGCTACTTTGTCCTTACCGGTAGTTTTGCTACGGGCTTTTTGAACTCTGTCCAACATCTTGTACAACTGCTTAGCGCCTGCTTCGGTTGAGCCATTACCTAGTTCCGACACGATACGGGCTGGGACTACAAACTCACCATCGGCAAGACGTGCGGGTTGATTTTGACCAATCTGTGCTGGGATTGAGTCCGATACGCCATCACCGGGTCCGCGAAGTAAGCGCCCACCATCTGAGTAACTGCCCAAATCAGATAGCCCACCTTCAGCCATACGAGTACCCTGCATACTAGGCTCACCCGACATCATGTTCACTGCGCCACCGCCAGACGGAGCCATGTTAGCCAACATGTTCGTAGACTGGGGAGTTTGATAAGGCGTAGCAAAAGAAGACGTTGCCGTATTAGCCATTGGATACATGGTATTTGCACCCATAGCCGCGTTGTTAGACATCTGCTCAACAGGCATACCGCCGCCAGCTAAAGCAATGATTCCGCCATCTGCGGCAGCGTAGGGGGTTCCTGCTGTGTAGTAAGGATCAAAATATCTACGCTCACTAGTATCTTGCCCTTGTGCATATTGAGACCCAATCATGTTATCTGGTCTTCGGGCGTTGTATGTGTATGTGTGAGGGCGAATCATTGGCGTTGTTTTATTAGACGGATCCGCTTTCTTGCCACTTAATAAAGACGCTGCAGCGGCTCCACCAGCGACAGGGAGAACGTATTTACCCATTCCTGCCATTAAACCGGGAGTGGTGCTTGCTATGCCAGCGTTAGCCGCCATAACTTCCAACGCACCAGTACCATTTGCTACAGAACTAATAGTTGGTTGTAGTACGTTTCCTTGAAGCGTAAATGCTTCGGGGGCAGTGTAAGCAGCCCCCGGTAATGTAGCAACTGCGTCAAGTACCGGCGCTTGGGCACCCGCACTAGACAACGCACCAGAAACGCTAGGCATAGTCATACTGGAAAAGTCAGGCACGCCGTACATAGCCGCATAAATACCCGCACCAATTGCCAACGTAGGCAAGATGTCGTCCAAGAACCCTGCTTCGGGCAAACCTGTCTTGGGGTTAATTGTGAGAGAGCCACCGTGCGCCATAGCAAGCGCTTGTAGTCCGGCAACTTCTTTGCCAGACATGTGTATCAGTTGGTCGTCAGGCCCGCGACCATGCGCGGCTAGGTGTTTTGCAGCAACTTCAAGGCTCATATTTGCCTCATAAAAAGGGGGTTAATCGAGTTTATCACGCCTTAATCCTTAATGGGTAACTAGATGCGGCCCCACCAGACGTATCGTAGTAAATATCGCCAGAGCGCAAAAGAGCAAAATCAGCTTGTGTTGGAAGACTAATAACGTATACGGCAGGCGAAGTTGGGTTTGGTTGAGCACAACTGATTGCTGAGATTACAGATGCCGGAACAGAACCCTGTGCAGGCTTTCTTTGCGTTGATACCAATACAGGGCCTGCGTTATCTAGTTGGTCAAAGTACTGACGCAAGATACCTAGCATCGTATCTATATAGAGGCGGTCATACTCAACTGGCGCGGCTGGTAATCTTGGGGCTATTACACCTTTTGCTGCCATGCTTATCTCCTACCGTCAGGTCTGACGTCAATACGCGGAACGCCTAGCTGCCACTGCGTACCAAGGTCTGATGAAGAAATCTTAAACGCCATCTGTCTACCCCGTATCCGCACATAGACCTGTTGAGTAAATTGCTGTACGTTGTAGGTTGTTGTGCTGACATAGGACTGAGTGCTATCTACGTCTGGGCTGTTTGAGTTGCCGTAGTTTGAGCCGGGGAAAGCACGCGGTCTTACCGTAAAGTTAACGGAAGGCGTTGCTGCACTGGAGCCATCAAAAGTGATGTCGGGAATAAGCCTCCAAACAAAACCAAAATTATGACCGTCCCCTATATCAAAGTCCGACGATTGAACATAGGCATCAATAGCAACTGGGGTTGTAGTCTCGTTATTGTCTACGGTAGTCTCATGGTATACAACTGCACCGTTGGTATACAACCCGCCAGAGTTATACCCAATACCCGCTATAGGTTCTGCTCTTAATGGGCTATCTAACCAAGCCGTGCGCGGGCGAACAGTTGTGCCGTTCCAAGTACCGTAGTACCAAGTACGCTCAAGATGGTTATAGATGACGTAGCGGTCAACAAAGCGGTTAGGTGAACCCGGTGTACCTGTGCTGTTTTCACCCGCAGATGTAGTCCCCGTAATAGAACAGTAGAACCACCATATCTCGTTGTAGCCCTCGTTCGTGCCAGAGAAAAACTGGAACGCTTCTGTCAGATTAATGTTGTTATAGATGTACTGACGCAAAGCACAGGGGAGGGTTTCTACCCGACCAGAGTACATATAGAACTTGTCTGTTCCCATCCAATAGGTGACGTTATTCACAACCACCATTGCGTTGGGGCTGATGATAGAAATGTTGTCGGCTAAGAGTTGGCTACCCCACACATATGGCGCACCAAGGTACTGGAACGAATAGATGGCTGAGTCGGTGAGCACCAAAATCTCTTGCCTAGTCTGAATAGCTGTAATGATTTGAGAACCGTGGCTTAGACGGATACCACCCGCTTGATTAGTAATAGCGGGTAGCCATGTGGCTATGCTGTTCTGGTCTGACCAGCGAATTTGCATTGGGTCTTGGGCTATCGTGGCGTACACCCCTGTTGGGTCGTTTGTACCAAAAGCAAAAGTAAACCGCGAAGCATCAGATACCAACACAAAGTTAGCAACGGATGGACAAGTGGAGTCTGGTGTAAACGTGCCTGATTTTGTGACTATGTTGGTAGCCACTTTAACAATCTGCGCTCTGTCATAAATATTAGGGCTTCCGTTATTAGCCCAGTAATACATAGCCGCACCGCGTGGGTTAAGTACTAAATCTTCGCCGTAGTTAGATTGACTCCACAAGCGCAGTTGAATGCCGATACCAGTGGTAGCAGGAGAACCCCAGCCTGTAGATGTAGCAGGATATTGAAAGACAGCATCTCCGTTAGTGTGCGCTGCCGCTGTAGTGTTAAATCCACGGATTACAGGCGAGGCAAACGTAGTTCCCGTTGTTGATGGGTAAGAGATACCCTCAGAGCCAATGTAGATTAATCCACTGGCAATAAACCCTGACGTAGAAGTTACAGCAATAGCCGCAGTAGAACTACTATTAATACTTGCAGTCAACGCAGTTGTAGCACTTGGTCCAACCGAGCCACCCCAGCCACCAGCGCCCCAACCTACACCTAGCGTAAATGTGCTGTAGCCCGTTGTTAGTTGATAGTTGCCTATAACAGAACCGCCACCATTATTAGTATCACTACCATTGGCGCGAGGAGAGGCTGTGCCTGTACCAGAGCCTACACCTGTAGCAACAAAAACTACGCCTACTGTGTTTGAAGCTGCGCCAATAGCCGTAAAATCTGTTGTTCCAATAGAGGCAATTACATACGTAACCCCAATTACAAATCCACCTGCACTTGCACTAGAAGTAATTGTGTATGTGTTGTTACTTGTAACGGTTTGAACCTGATACTCTCTATTAAGCACCAGAGCCGTAATAGCGCCACCAAGAGTTACAGCGCCAGTAAAACAAACAAAGTCCGCCACCTGCGCTCCATGTGAAGCGTTAGTAACTACAAGAGTGGTAGAGCCAGATGTTGCGGCAAAAGTGACTGCGCCAGCAGAAGTGGTAACACGCATAGGGGTAACGTCGTTATACGCACCACCCGAAGAGTTCTGTATGTAGTACTTTAAGTCAGTACCAACGCCAAGTAAGTTGTAGCCTGTTAAGTTAATCCAGTTCCACAGCCCCTTAACAATACCCCAAAACGATGCGCTAGTAGGTGTAGCGGCTGTCGATGTGCCACTTGATGAGAACGTAGCTGTAGGAACCGTAGTGAAATAAGCCCCGCTATCAGCTTGCCAGCCACCAATCTTCTCAGGGTAGCCAGAACGGAAACGAATCTTGTCGCCGTCAAAATAGCCACCCTCGTTTGAGAGAGTAGTGCCTTCGCGGTTAACACCGGGACGGAATTGTAGTTTTTGTAATGGCATGATTAAGCGTAAGGTCTAGTACCAGATTTGTCAATTATCAATGCTTGCTTGCGTGGAATGCCAGCAGGGGTGTTAGGTATAGAGATATGCGTCCAGCGGTCAAACTCTCTAATTACTTGGTCATACCCTATGCCCGATGCAATAATGGCTTTAACTACTTCGTCAGGGGTAACCCCCGGAACTCTCAAATCGGCAGCACACCCTATTCGGTGCTGAGAGGTATCCTTTGAGCCTACCGCGTCATTAACCATTTTAGAGCGGAACGCAGAGTTAACCATGATTGGTTTACCGCCAAGTACGCCTTTGACTGTTTCAAGGAATTCAGCCAATCTTTGAAGATTTGCAAGTTCTTGTTCATTTGGTGTGTTCTCTAGTTCCCGATGGTCAGTATGAGTTAACTCGTCAAGAGTGAAGTGTTCTGTTAGGTTCATTTCTTACCCTTCTGCATATCTATGATTTTCTCTAGCGTTCTGCCGCCAAAGTAAAACGACATAATTAACATGCCCCACTGACCAAGCAACTCCACATAGTTGTTATTGACTTCAACATCCCATGCGCTCATCATGGCAAAAGTTGTGTAGGTAACTAGGATAAACACCAAGGTCATGGGACGGATGTTCTTTGACAGCCAAGAGTCGCTACCCATATCTGCTTTGAGCCGCTCAGTTAACTCATGTTGCTCAGACACATCAGCATTAAGTTTTGCCAACTCACCGTTTTGTTGCATCTCAAGCAGTTTGAGTTTTGCTTGCTCTGCCTGTGCTGGGTCAGGAAACACCTTATCTAAGATTTTTCCACCAATGTCTAAAAGTGCGCCGATAGGTATCATTTCTGTTCCTTTAGTTCGCGTTTGAGTTTACGAAGTTCTTTCATCTCTTGTTTTAACTGCGCCCGCATGTATAGGGTTTCCACGTATGCCATCGAGGTAACGCCCACAACAATACATATTGCAACCCCTATCAAAATCCACCAGACAAGTTTCGTATTTCCCACATGAGCCATCCAAAAAATAGAGATATAAACGTCACGGCAATCACCCCACTTGTTAATTCAATGACCCGAATCTCGTCTTGCTCTTTTTTCCACCTTGCCAACCTAGCTCTGCGAATCATCTCAGACCTTGCCCACGCTTGTTCTTGTTCTATTTTGGCGTGCATCTTGAGGAACCTGCTATACAAATCTTTTAACTCTGGCGGGGCATAGACCATTGCCTCTCTGGTCTGCTCCATCAACTTCTCCATCTGCAACTCAATCAATGCCCGCTCAATTGCCTTTTGACTGGTGTTTTGCGTTGGGTCGTAGTTGGTCTTACTTGTCTCTTCTAACTCAATGTAGTAGTTATTGATTGATTGCTGCGTGTCAAAGAGAACGCCGAGGTTTGCCCCAATCTCGCTGATGAGTTTGAGTTCAAGGTCTTCGTAAGACTGCTTCTTTGCGGCGGCTTTCTTTTGCGCCACAGGCTTGGACGGGGTGTTTGGCTCGGCTCGTTTAAACAGTCCAATGAACCAGTCAAATATGCCTTTGATAGCCTTAACATCGCTGATGACTCCCTCGACAGTTTTCTTGGCTCCTTCCAACTCCATGCGTCCATCGTGGAGCATGTTGCATCCTGCTTTGATAAAGCCAACGGCTGCTTGAGCAGCAAGGAGGAGAGAGAAGGGGTCCACATTTTAGGCAGTGCGATTCCACATATAGACAGAGATATATGGCGAGATTGTGGTTGCCGCTGTACCAGAACCTGTGCCGCCCGTTGTGCCAGATACGTTGTGCGTGTGGTCAATATTTACACTACTTGTAGTTGCGGCAGGCCCGTTTCCAGTGCCAAAGTCGTTTACAAACTCTTGGTTTGGGTCACCACCGTTATTTGCAGTAGAGTCTCTAGAACCAATTTGATGTGTATGCGATGTGTTTGAGTTCATCGCACCTGTTGTGGCACTAAATGTATGGGTGTGGCTTGGTAAGTTTGCGGTAATTAGTGTTGTTGTTGCCGCACCACCTGTTGTGCCAGCAGGGTAAGTAGCATCTTGGCTAATTAACATCCGACCAGAACCGAACGCTACCCATGTACCGAAACCAAACAAAGTATTAGGGTTAGTACTAAGCGTACCCAAATAGATAGACCCGACAGGATACGCCGCTTGAAGTCCTGTCGTTACAAAAGCGGTTGTAGCAATCTGTGTTGTGTTTGTTCCGGGTGATGCAGTCGGCGCAACGGGTACTCCTGTAAATGTGGGAGAGGCAAAGTTATTAACTGCTTGGACAACGTCTGTGCCATTACAGACTAAACCCATTCTTGCTCCGGCTGGGACTGATACGCCCGTCTGCCCAGTTACTTTGACTGTGACGGCAAGCGCATTAGAGTTATAGATGAAGTACAGCTTCTTATTAGCTGGCACAACCAGTGTGCCCCCACCTAGCCCCGTCAACTCCAAGGACATATTTCTAGCGGTAGCGTCTGCCCCGTTAGACATAGTAAGCGTGTCTGTACCGCCTGTGCATGAGTAGGTTACATAACCTGATATGGCCTGTTCAATCAAAGTGCCGAGGTTGGTGTTGGTCGTTGAACCCCAGTTACCAGCTTGTTCGCCAGCGCCCATGAGTTCAATGGCTAGGTTGGTTGAATAGGTACTTGACATGGTTTATCCTTTGGGGTATTTTGCCTTAACAGCGTTGCAGTCGGCTATGTATTTGTTAATCTGTGCTTGGTCACCTTTGGCTATACCATCCAAATAGTCAGTCATAGGAGGATATTCCGCTTGGCGT
>Ga0209354_10001143_pt1 | contig 11761 bp, 15 predicted proteins | sample LauGreSpBDMM15DD_2_FD_187562 | JGI IMG/M metagenome (GOLD analysis project Ga0209354, IMG submission 187562) | Freshwater lake microbial communities from Lake Michigan, USA - Sp13.BD.MM15.DD (SPAdes) (version 2) | ecosystem: Environmental > Aquatic > Freshwater > Lake | place: Lake Michigan...
CCATTTCTAAAAATTGAGTTTCATTTAAATATGGATCATCACATCTAATATTTACATCTTCTTCAGGCAAAATAAACTTGGCATCTGGATTTGTATGCCAAGCAGCATTTTTGTTAGTATGATTATACCTAAATTCAAAACTTCCAGAAGACATTATTCAGTTTCCTCTACCTTTTTCTTTTTAGATCCAATATTGTATTTTGCTTCTAAAACCCAATCTTCTTTTTCTTTATGAGCAAGAACTTTAATTTGATTAAGAGGGGCAATATCCTGAACTTTAGTTGCATCAACAATTCCAATCAAACCCCAATCGGCAAGGAGTTGAACAATACGATTACGTCTTTGAACATCATTGACAGTTAGATTTGCGTGTTTCCCATCTAATGCAAAGAGTTCTTTAAAATGAACAATATAATACTTACCCTGCTTATGAAGAATATGGCAGGACTGGTATATCTTCTTTTCTTTGCGTGAGGCAACTCCAATACGTGTCAAAGTTTCACGAACTTTCAAAAAGTCATCTGGTTCATTTAATATAACCTCAATCATCATTCCTGATGACCAATTAACGATAGGTTCTTGAACGGCACTCATTTTGTTCCTCCAGTCTCAAATTTAGATTTTATAAAATTAAGTTGTTCGCTTGTTAATATTTTTAAAGCCTGTTGTGCCTTTTCGTTATTATATTGATAATACCGTTTGACATGTTCAAGATCTTTAATAACATCTTTGCGGAGCCAAGTAGAAAATCTACTTTTCACTCTCAGAGTATTTATATAAAAATCGTATTGTAACTTTTTATCAAGATTTGGAGTTATATTCATTTCATTTGCATACATTACACAATCAATATATCCAGAAAGACAATGATTGATCACATAAGGAGAATATTCTTTTTCAAGTGAAGGATCATTATCAATTAAATTCTTTTTTGTCTTATTTATTGAGTTCAACCAATCTTTGAGTTCAGTCATCAATTAAACCCTCTTTTTTCAATCTATCATAATTATAGCAACCATCAAAACTAAATTGAATTTTTGGATCTTTATTATAATTAAAAAGCAAAAGTTCTTTACGTTGTTTTTGATCTCTCATATATTCTCCTACAGAACGCATCGTATACGTCAAATCAAACTCGGCAGCAGTCCAATTTTTAAACCTATCCTTCACTAACTGATCTGAATTATAACTTACTAACTGATCCATATCGTTATTATCGCAATCAACAGCAAACTTATCGTGATCAAATCCTTTGTGCATTGATCCTTTGTTGCCATAGAGATTATCCTTAATGTCATAAGGAGGATCAAGATACATAAAAACATTTCTGTTTCCGTCCATCATATAATCATATGAATAGTTAGTTATACGCCATTTTGAAATAAGTTTAGAATATTCGGGAAGTTTTTGAATACCTTTGAGACTGAAATTGGAATTAGATGCCTGTGGCGAAAATGATGAACTTTCCGTAAGTCCAGAAAAAGAACACTTATTAATAATATAAAAATCAGAAGCACGATCAAGATTTGAGCGACCTTCTTCGTGCAATTTATCCTTACAATAAAGAAATAGATCTCTTGCTAATTCTGGTTTATTATTTGCTAATTTTATTCCTTGAAGATTGTCTTTCATATCGACACCAAACATTTGAAGTTGCTGCCAGAAATTTACCAAAGGTTCATAAAGATCATTTACCCAAATAGTTAAGTCCGGATATTTTTTGGTAATATGAATTGCTACAGATCCACCCCCAAGAAATGGTTCTCGAAACTCATTATACTCACGAAGATCTGGAAAATATGGATCCATCTTTGTGACCGCCCTACTTTTGCCTCCAGGATACCGTAAACAAGTTTTAAGAGATTTCATTTAAAGTTACTCTCAATCATAATTTCTGTCAGTGCTGCTAAAAGATTTATCTCTTGGTCCACTACAAATGCCGATTGATATTGATATTTCGCCACAATAAGAACACAAGAAGCAATACTGGGACCATCCAGATGTTCATATAAAGCATCATACACCATACGAAGAATACTACTGGCATCATTATCAAGGTTTGCCACAATCCATTTACGAACTTCCGGAAAGTTCTTTTCTTTGAGGTGTTTAATGAGATCATTTACTTTTATATCGGAGAAGGTGGCAAGAATTGCAGAGTCTATTTTACCAGATACAGAATATCTTTGGCATTCGTTCAAAACTCTCCTCCAATCAGGAAAGTGCTTATTTATCAGTTGAACGAGAACCTTATCATCTGACTCAACTTTTTCTTGATCCAGGATCTTTTTGAGCCTTTCAAAGAACTTTGATGCAAGTTTTGGTCTGTCTTTGGATTTAATACCAAACTCGACAACGGCACATCGGGAGTGAAGAGGTTCGATGATTTTGTTTTTGTAGTTACAGGTGAAGATAAATCGGCAGTTACCATAAAATGCCTCAATATTTGCCCGTAAGAGGAGTTGAACATCATTGGTTGTATTATCACACTCGTCAATGATGATAACTTTGTGTTTGCCAGTTGCTTGAAGTGAAACGGTCGAAGCAAAGTTCTTTGCCTGGTTCCGTACTGTGTCGAGAAATCTTCCCTCATCAGATCCATTAATGACATAAAAATCAACTCCTAATTCATTACAAAGTGCTTTTGCTACTGTTGTCTTACCAACCCCAGGAGGTCCGGCAAGTAACAGATTTGGTATTTGTCCTTGATTTACAAAATCCTGAAATGTTTTTTTAATACCTTCAGGAAGAATGCAATCTTCAATTTTCTTTGGGGCATATTTTTCCACCCACAAGAAATCATTATTCATAATTTAGACCCATTCAGGTTTTCTATTAGGTAGGCGAAGGTAGTTATCCTTTACCCAAGGTTTAGATGCGACATACATCTTATAAGCAGTAAAGGTATCAATCGTATCATCATATTTCCATTCTTCGGGCATAGCACGAGCAAATGGAGTCACTTCGTCAATCTTACCTTTTGGAAACAAATAGTATGCTTGTAATAAGGTATTATAACACGAGTGAGTTTTATTATATCGTAAAGTATATTCATCACACAAGTTCATTCCCCATTTGATTAACCAGTAGGCATTATCAATGGTTTTTGCTGCCCATTGAGTACAAGGGTGATTACGGAATGCTCCCTTCTCTGTCTTATAGGGGGTTCCATCCATCTTTGGGAGAGTTCCATAGTTGTGCCCCCACTTCTCTGATGCCACGATAGAGAGCATCTGACATGCCTCTAGGCTCATTTTCACTGAGTATTTGTCAGGAAGTACAACAGCACTTTCTTTTGGGCACGGGGAAGTGACGAAGATATTCATTCAAATGTAGAATCAGGTTCCATTGCGATATAGTACTTCAAATCTCTGTTGGTGCTTGTGAATTGTGATAAAAGTTTTTGTGATATGACAACCTCATAGGCACCAGGAAGAATTTTGATATTCTCAACTTTAAAGTTAAACATAAAGATACTATCAGTTTCTCCAACCACGATAGAAAAATCATTTGAAGTATCATTCTTTTTATCTCTTACTACCAGTTTCACAACACCGGCTTCACCAACAGCAGAAAGATCTGGTAGTTGATATACTGCAGATGCCTTCATCATTTTTTCTAGAATTCCACTATCTAATTTAAAGCAAACATCTTGAGAAGGAAGTTTTATTTCTTTATCTGGCGGAGAAATAATTACATTTGGATCTGCAAAAAAGTATTTAGATCTCATTTTACCCTCACGAATACTCAAATAAGAATTTTCAGAAAAGTCTAAGTCTGGATTCTTATGAAGACCTAGACCATTTAAAAATTGGTTTAAATCATAAATTGCAAAATCTCGTTCGAAGATTTCAACAATATTTGCTTCAGCAAGAATATTTTTTGCCACAGAGATTGTACGAAGTTGTGTTCCTTTGTTTACAAGAATTGATTGGTTGATTCCTGCAAAATTTTTAAGAATTAAGAGCGTGTTTTCAGAAAGTTTCATAGTGATTTAAATTCAGAAAGTCCATTATCCTTACGAGTATAATGGCCATCAAAGTGAAGTAGTAGCATAGCATAGTGAATCACCTTAAGTAAATCACTTTTATTTCGTCCGTTTTTTGCTCCATAACGAGATCCATATTTGAGAATATTTGCCTGACAGAAATCTTGTGCCAGATCTTTTGCTGCCATTAAATCGATTGTTTGAATATTTCTATACTCTTGATTTTGACCACAGTAGTGACTACCATAAGTGCTTGTCACATACTCTGAAACATCCTTAAGAATCTGATCTTCATTATATTTCCAAAGATGATTTTTTGATATTGGTGGATTTAAGGCAACATTATCAGAAGAAGTGGGATATGGATTTCCAGTTAAACTAAAACCATTATCGTCAAAGTAGTTATTGTAATTAAAATAAAGATGATCTTCTCCTATCTCACCAGGAAGATTACTTCCGGTAATATCAGCACCAGATGATACTGCTGGAGGTTTTTCTGGAATAAAACTTTCATAATTTGATTCAAAATTTTCAGTCATAATTTTTTAATACAAAAACAAAAAAAGGAGTATTTACCTCATCTTAGCATATCAGATTGGGTTAACACTGTCAACTACCAGCATCATAAACTGCTGATATGAGTTATTGTCAGTCTTTCCTCCCTTTGAGATAAAGAGCAGACAGTTTGAGTCATTTGGTTGATTACGTAGTCATTATAGCACAAAAAAAGACCCCTTGGGTGGGGTCTTGTGCCAGTTTGGGAAGTGTCCTAGTGGTCTCAACCTATAAGAGTATATTGTGCTTTAAAAACAGGTTTTACATCTGGTTTCTTTTTAAGAAGTTTCTTACCAATTTCATTACCAACATATGCTGCTGCTAATGAAGTTCCAAGAGTTGATACTGGGCTTGACTTATTATTTCTCGGTGCCTTTCTTACTTCGGCAGGAGGTTGTTGTATTTGTGGTGGTGGAGTATATTGTGCTTCACAAATACTTTCTCTCCACTCTTCACTCATATTCACCATAATGACTTCTGCTTGTTCTAGGGTTTCATCCATAATATCCTTTATGTCTTTCGGGATTTCTTTTTTTATCTAACATATTTTCATATTTTCCCATAGGAATTTTGTTAATGTCTCTCTTTCCTGTTTTAGGATCATACCCAGCAGATGTTGGCAATGATTTTTTCTTAGGTTTATTTTCTTGTCGCATACTATTAAGTTCTGATGAACTATGTCCTCCATAATAATTACGCATTGGTTTAGGTTTATTAGATACAAATTCGTTATTTCTTCTTTCTTGTTTATATTTAAGAGCATCATCAGGACTCATACCTCTTGTTGCATATTCATCACCACGATTTGCTTCACAAATACTCTCTCTCCAATCTTCACTCATATTCACCATAATGCTTTCTGCATTTTCAACAGTATCAGCATATCCTTCATCAAGTAAGTGTGAGAGAATGATGTCATAAGACTCTTTATATGATTCAATTGGAGTTAATTTACGGTCTCTAGGTGTTCTGTTAATTAAGGTCTGCGCTGCTGCAAGGGCACTGCGGGCTGCGTCAGGGAGAGAGGAAGACGTTCTTTTAGGGGTTATTCCGCCTGGCGTTGGAGATTGACCAATCTCAACAGATTCCTCACAAAGTTGTTCATAGTATTCATAAAGACCCATACTGGTCCAGTTAGAAAGGTCATAACCCTCATTTAAAAGTCCATCTACCCACATCTCGAAATCTGCATTTATAGTTCTTCTAACTGGTGCTTTTGGTTTTGGTTTTCCCATTTTTTTGGTTATTTCACTATTCCTAGTATTATCAGGAGCAAGTTTACCAAATATTCTAGGAAATGCTTTTGGTTTGGGTGCAAGAGCGTTTGCAAAATTAAGCTCATCTTTTGCAGGAGTGTTTAATGGATCTTTGCCATCTGGTCTTACTTGACCATAACCACTAGTTTCTCCTTCTGGTTTCTTTCCTGCTGGTTTTACTTCATCAGATTTTCTAACTTCTTTTCTAAGAGAATAACCACCACCTCGATATTCTTTTACTCCTGAGGCTCTTTCCTCATTATAATAAAGTTCATAAAGTCCTTCATCAGTCCAATTAGATAGGTCATAACCTTCTTCTACGAGTTGGTTCACCCAATCTTGATATGAAGATTGAGTATCATACTCCAATTCTTCTGTAGTTTCGGTAGGTCTATGAACCTCTTTATAGGCTTCATATAAACCAATAAGTTCTTGATCTCTCATTTTATACAAATACTTTTGAATTATTTATAAAAAATAAGTGTTATATTTCAGTTTTATATGAAAATCCATTTTTTTTCTCAAATTTTATTGTAGCATCAAACTTATCCTGAAGATCTGATTTATGAGATATTACAAATACATTAGTATCTTTAACCACATAATTAATAATTTTCAAAAATTCATCAGCACCAAATCCATCTAAAGAAGAATCAAAAACTTCATCAAATAACAAAAGATTACAGTTTACTGAATTTTTAATTTTTGCAACTTCTCTCCAAGCAAACAGTAAAGATAGGTCTATTCTCGATTTTTCACCCTCACTAAAAGAACTATAAGAGAAGTCTTCATGAATAGGAGATTTTATAGTTTCATTAAATTCTTCATCAAGATTGAAATTAATATAAAAGTCCATCATCTGCAAATATCGATTTACTTGTTGATTGATAAAAGGAAGATATTTTTTAATTATTTTAGTTTTTACACCATCATCTTTAAGTAAAGAGTACGCAAAGTCATAATAAACAATTTCTTCTTTTTTATGAGAAAGAGTATCTGATATTTTTTCAAGATTATCTCTAAATTCTTCTAATTTTTTGTGTTCAATATTTCTATTTTCAAATTGTTCGGCAATTTTTTGAACTTCAGATTCAATTTCATTAATTTGTCTCTGGTTGCTTGAAATTCGAGTATTATTTTTAGAAATTTCATTATTTAATTTTACAATCTCCCGAGAAAGAATACCAAATTGACGCTCACGCTCTTGTTCAAACTCTATAGTTTTTTCTAATTCATCAGATCCAGATTTAAGTTCTTTTGATTTAGTTATAGAATCTTCTATTCTATTTAATCGAAAATCTTCTTTTATGGTTTGTGTACAAGTAGGGCAAATTATATTTTCAGTAAAAAATTTGTGTTCTTTAGTAAGAGATGATACTTTATGTGATAATTTTCCCTTAATATTATTAAGTTTAATTAATTTATCTCCGGCACCAATAACATCTTCTTGTTCTTTAATGTACTTAAATATATCTTCCTCTATCCGTCCATTCTCAAGAAAATAATGATTAACTTCAGAATCTAAATTAGCAATCTTTTCTTTATTGGCATTTATATTGGCATTTCCACGATTCTCAAGTTCCTCAATAAAGTTTTTTTGCATTGTTAATTTATCTTTAAAATTTTCTTTACGCAATTCTAAAGATTTAATTTGATCTTTCTGTGATCTAATATTATCCTTAACAATTCCATTCATCGCAGAAAAAATACGAATATCTAATAGGTCTTCAATTACTTCACGACGGTTCGCAGTCGTAAGTTGCATAAAAGGTATGAAAGTACTAGAACCTAGAATTATAATTTGAGTAAAACTACGATAATTAACCTTAAGAATTGTGTCTTCCAATATTTTTTGATTTGCTCGATCATCAGATTCTTTATTAAAAAGATTTCCATCCATCTCAATATCAAAAATATTTGGTTTGATACCACGACGAACCAAATAATCACGACCATTTATAGAAAATTCAATTTCAACTAAACAGTCTTTTTCGTTTGTGGTATTTACAAGTTGAGGTTTTGTAATCTTTCTAAAAGGTTTATTGAATAAAACAAAGGTTAAAGCATCTAATACGGTACTCTTGCCACTACCGTTGACACCCACTATAAGGTTAACATTATTTTTTTGAAAATTAACTTCAATTTCATGTTGCCCAGTCGAAAGAAAATTTCTCCACCGAATTTTTTTAAAGATAATCATACTTTAGGTGGTATTACAATATCATTAGGAGTAATTATAGTATACTTGTAATTATGAATTTTGCAAGTTTTTATCGTAAGATCATCATCAACTTCTATAATTTGCATTTCTTTTTCGTAATTTTCATCATCATGAAGCATCATAGCATATCGACTTGCATCGTCTTCATCCTCAAATAAATATAATACTTTTTCACCATACTGATCCTGAACCGCATATGCACCATCATCTTTTCGACCTTTAAGAGTAAGAAGAAACATTTTATTCTACTTCGCTAGCTTGTTTATATAAATTTTGAAATATAGTTTTAATTGTATTTTTATCATAACTAAATTCAGATTCGTCGATATACCTATTTAATATTGATATAGTATTTTCTTCTTCATCGATAACAAAATCTTGATTTTCAATAATTTCAAAATTTTCAACAATTTTAAGTTCTTGAACTCCTATTTTATAAAGTTTATCAATAAATTTTTCAAAGTCTTTGGGGTTAGATTTTTGCTTAACAATTACTTTAACAATCTTGTTCACATATTTAGATACATCAAATGATTGATGAGGAGTATCATCATAATAAATGTTATAAAATAATTTATATTGATTATTAATAGGAGTGTGTTCCAGTGTTTTTGTATCAAAAATATGAAATCCACGAGTATCATTTACATCAGACCAATACATTTCATATGGATTACCTAGATAAAAAATCTTTCCATTATCTGAACGAGTATGATAATGTCCGGAAAATACTTTTTTAAATTTTTTAAAAATTTTTGCATCTAGTCCATGATTTTCCATTACAAGGTGCTTATTTACCTTAAATCCGTTTAATTCAAGATGACCCATTAAAATATTTGCTTTAGTATTATCAATAACTTTTAAGGTTTCATCAAAATTTTCACTACAAATCCAAGGAATAAAACAGATATCCAATTCTCCTAGTTTAATATTTGTTGGAAAACTATAAGTTTTTATGTTTGGATAATCTTTAAGAAGAAGATCTGGTGAGTTTATATGATTAGAATTTTTTAGATAACAATCATGATTGCCCACAATCATATGAACTTCATATTTTTTAAGTGGGTCAAATACAACTCTCTTTGCCCATTCTAAACTTTGATAATCAATTGATTTACGACTATCAAAAGCGTCTCCCATATGAATTACTGTTTCTATTTTATACTCTTCCAGAGTGGGAAAAAATACATTTTTATAGAATAACTCAAAATAATCATGAAGATGTTTAGAACCTTTTTTTGCGCCGTAATGACTGTCAGAAATCACACCAATTTTCACTTTTGTTGCCTCCTACTATTTTCTTGTGCGGTTTTCATAAGATGCTCTTTGTGTGTAATAACCTGCAAATTATTCGGATCGTGCAATCCACCTTCAAATAAGGGAACGATATGGTCTACATCATACTGCACCCCAGTGGTAAAAGTCAAGTGCTGTGCCTCTTGATATATTTCTTGTATTTGACGAAGTTGTTGTTCAGTAATGTCTATTGGAATACCAAGTTGTTTTCTAGCAAGATATCTTCTAGATCTTTCACAACCTACTGCTTTACCTCTTTCAGTTTTAGCATATTTTCTTTTTATTCCATTAATTTTTTCTTTATTGTCCTCACAATATTTTTGTTTCTTCTCCTTTGTCCTGTAGGGCTTCATCAACTCCTCATTATTTAATTTTTCCAATCCTTTCCTTTTAAGACAGGGAGCACAACTAGAAATGGATACATATTTTTCATAACTACCACAATGTTTGCAGGCAGTAGAACCCTCATAAGTTTTCTTACCTTCTTCTATTGCCTGTAATCTATTATGTCTTCCAATGCCACTATATTGATTAGGCATAATGCTCCGTAATGCTATAACTATTTATAATTATTAAACATTACGGAGCAATTTCATCGATTGTTGTTTCTGTATTGAATCGCATCTTTCATACTATTATAAGATGCATTATTTCCAGAAAGAACTCCATCATCAATTGTCATAACTTCGTCATATCCAGTTCTTTCAATAATTTTAGATTTAATCTCTAATTGTTTTTTTTCTTTTTGAATTCTTCTCAAAAATGCATAGTGAATAATTTGAGTAAAATACGCAAATGGATTTTGAGATCTTTCTGGATTAAAATTATGAATATATTGGATGCAGTTTTCAATTCCATCGGAGCACATATCTTCACGGAACATATAATTCATAAAATTAGGTTTATATGATAAGTGTGTAGCAATTTTTAAAAAACATTCCCCCAAGTAATTTGGAATCTGTGGTTTTCCTTCCCATTTTTTACCTTTAATTGGATATTCACCATAGGTTTCAAAATATTTTAGTTCTGCTTGTTCCACTTTAGATCTATAAACAATAAGAGCTTCCAAAAGTTCTTTATTATTTACATAGTGTTCAGATTTCTTCTTAGGCATAACATAGATTTTTTATGAGATATATTAATTATAGCACATTTTAAATACTTGACAAGTAAATGAAGTCTTTGTATAATAGGTTTGTCGCCGTTAAAAGATAATATTAATACTACACATTATTCTTAAAGATACTTTCCAACTTTTTTCTTGCTTCATTTACTGAAGATATATAACCTAATGTTGAAGAAGGATTTACTTGACCATATGGTTTATATATTTCTGTAATATCTGAACTTATATAATATTGATATAATTGAATTAATTTTATATCTTTAGTTTCAGTCATAGTTATTACTTTATCAAATCTAATAAAGAATAAATCATCATTAGTCAATTCCATCCAAGGATTAACTTTTACATAAGAACTTCCGCTAGGAGTCATTATAGAAGTTATAGTAACTGGATTTTGTAGGATAATGATAGGATCATTATCATTATTATCTACCATAATTAATGATAATATTTCTTCACCAGAAACTAATTTTAAGATGCAATAGAAATCTTCTTCCATTAATTGTTCATCGGTATGTTGACAATATCATAAGTAAAATTTTCTTCTGAATAAATCTTAATTCTTTCTATTAAATGGTTGAGAGTATAATTTTTTCTTGATTTATAACTGATATCATCTGCTATATCATATAAAGTTGCTTTTGTTTTATTATTACTTTTTCTTAAAACTCTTCCGATTGATTGTAAATTTCTAATTCTAGATTTACTCGGAGAAGAAAAAATTACATTATGTAAATTCTTAATGTTAATTCCAGTAGAAAAAGTTCCGTAAGAAGCAACTATGATCGCATTATTTTCTTTTTCAGTTATTTCTCTAACTTGCTCTCGGTCTTGAGTGCTAACTCCACCATGAACAAAAAATACCTGACGATCATCAATCTTGTTATTATTTATAAGTTCATATAAAGGTTGCCCATGAGTCTCAACCCGACTAAAAAGAATGAGCGTATTTCCCTTTAAGTCAAGAGCAAGGTTTTTAATAAAATTATTTCTTTTTTGATGATTAATTAAATATTGAATTTCATCTTCATATACTTCAAATCTTTGAGGTAAATGTTTAAGCAATAAAACTTTAATATCTAATTTTGCTAGATGACCTTTTTCCATCAGTTCATCAGTCTTAACAATTTTATATGAAGGTCCAAATAAACCTTCCAGAACCCATTTATTAACTTCAATACCGTCAAGTGTCCCAGTAAATCCAAATCTATATTTTGAATCACATAATTTAGTCATTATTGAAACAATACTCTTAGCCTTTGCAGTATGACACTCATCAACAATCACACAATTAAATTTTTCAAAGTATTTTTTTGGCA
>Ga0209354_10001144_pt1 | contig 11760 bp, 7 predicted proteins | sample LauGreSpBDMM15DD_2_FD_187562 | JGI IMG/M metagenome (GOLD analysis project Ga0209354, IMG submission 187562) | Freshwater lake microbial communities from Lake Michigan, USA - Sp13.BD.MM15.DD (SPAdes) (version 2) | ecosystem: Environmental > Aquatic > Freshwater > Lake | place: Lake Michigan, USA...
TCGCGGCGGTCAGGCTCGTCTTGCCGTGGTCGATGTGCCCGATCGTTCCGATATTGACGTGCGGCTTGGACCGCTCGAACTTTGCCTTTGCCATCTCGAATATTCTCCGTCTCTACTACCGTCGCTATTAGCGCCGACGGCTCTCGCTTTCCACCAAGTGGTGGAGCCCACGACCGGACTCGAACCGGTGACCTCGTCCTTACCAAGGACGTGCTCTGCCAACTGAGCTACGTGGGCCAGTTCAATGACTCGATCGCTTCTATTCTTTTCCTTTGCGCTCCCGTGTGTTGTGGTGGGCAGAAAGGGAATCGAACCCCCACAGTCAAAGACGGCTGATCTACAGTCAGCGGAGCTCACCACCTGCTCAACCTGCCCATTGCTGGAGCCGACAACGGGACTCGAACCCGGAACCTGCGGTTTACAAAACCGCTGCTCTACCAATTGAGCTATGTCGGCGCCCACGTCGGGATACCTTGCGGTCCTTCGGTGAGAAGCCAGCATAGACCCCGTCTGGTGCGGGGTCAACCTCGTCCGTGCCTGGACGGGCCGACCAGAGAAGCTACTCCGTCGCCTCGGACCCCTCTGGGGCAGGGGTCGTGGCTGGCACGGGTTGTGCCGCAGCGGCGGGGCGTTGGCCGAGCACCTCAAAGAGGAGGATCGAGCCGGCCACCGAGGCGTTGAGGCTCGCCACCTTCCCGACCATGGGGATGCGGACGTAGAGGTCGATCCTGCGGCGGATGGCTGGGGAGAGGCCCTTCCCCTCACTCCCGATCACGAGGCAGATCGGCCCGCGAAGGTCGGCACTGCGGTGGTCTTGTGCCGCCTCAGCCTCAGCCCCCACCACTCGAATCCCTCGGAGGCGGAGCGCCGTGAGCTCATCGGCGAGGTTCTCCACGCGGGCGACGAGGAGGTGCTCCACGGCGCCAGCGCTCGCCTTGATCGCGGCGGGCGATAGGGGCGCCGAGCCACGCGTCGCCATCAGGATGCCGTGCACCCCAACCGCCTCAGCGCTGCGGATCAGGCTGCCGAAGTTCTGCGGGTCCTCCACGCCATCGAGCGCCAGGATGAAGGGGGCCTCGCCGCGACTCACCGCACGGGCGAGGATCTCCTCTGGGGCAACCTCTGGACGGCGTCGAACCACCAGGGCAATCCCCTGATGACCGTCAAACCCGGCGAGTTGGCCGATCAGCGCCCCCTCAACTTCGATGATGGGGATGCGCAGCGTGGTGGCGTGCAGCACCACCTGTTGCAGTGCGGCGCGACGCTGCGGCACTACGAGGAGCTTGATCGCCTCGCGTCGCGCGGCGAACGCCTCTTCAACGGGATGGCGCCCAGCGATCAACTCCTGATCTGGGCCAACAAGTGCGAGCGCCTGCGCCGGGATGGTGCGCTTCGATGCCCAGTGCCGCGGACCATCAGGTCGCGGCGTCCAACCGCGCGCTCCTGCCGGGCCCGGACGGACGCCCGGTCGTGGCGCCTGGCGAGGGGCTGGGCGCGGAGCCTGTCGTGGTGGTCGACGCTGTTCGTCCATCAGTGCGAACCGCCAATGCGCCAACGCTGGCCATCGCGCGAATCTTCGACCAGCACACCGAGTGCGGCGAGCTCATCTCGTAGCCGATCCGATGCGGCAAAGTCGCGCGCTGCACGTGCCGCCACTCGCGCGGCGAGAAGCTCCTCAGCGCCAGCCGGAAGTGTGGTTGCAGCGGGGAGGATGCCGAGCGTCAAGTCAAGATCTTTTAGCGCCTCCTGAAGCGCCGCCGCTGTTGCGGCGCTGCAGTTCGCGTCAAGGAGTCGATTCCCTTCGCGAACAAAATCGAAGAGTGCGCCAAGCGCCTCAGGAACTGCAAGGTCGCCGTTCATTGCGAGGGCGAAACGCTCACGTGTGGTCGCAGCAAGTGTTGCCCCCTCCGCGCTCACGCCGCCAGGTGCTTCGTCAACGCGAGCCGTTCGTGCGGTGAGTGCGGCGTCAAATGCGTCAACACGCTCAATCGCTGCGAGGGCGGCGGGGAGCGAGTCGGAGGTGTAGTTCAGCGACGTGCGGTAGTGCGCAGAGATGAGGGCGAGTCGCAACGCACGCGGCTCAACTCCTTCGGCGAGCAGGTCACTGACACGGGCGATATTGCCGAGCGACTTTGACATCTTGTCGCCGCTCACATGCAGGTGTGCGCAGTGCAGCCAGGTACCAACGAAGCGCTTCCCTGTGGCCGCCTCGGACTGCGCGATCTCATCTTCGTGATGCGGGAAGACAAGATCAATGCCGCCCGTGTGCAGGTCAAAGCTTTCGCCGAGATAGCGCATGCTCATCGCCGAGCACTCCAGGTGCCACCCTGGTCGTCCCGCACCGATTGAGGCCTCCCAAGATGGTTCTCCAGGCTTCGCCGCCTTCCAGAGGACGAAGTCGCGGACGTCATCCTTGCTGTATTCGTCCGCCTCCACGCGCTCCCCCACGCGCATCGCCTCAGGATCGAGGCGCGCCAGGGTGCCGTAGTTCGGCCACGATGCGATGCGGAAGAAGATAGAGCCGTCCTCTGTCTTATAGGCGTGCCCCTTCTCAAGGAGTTGCTCCACGAGCGTAATCTGCTCTGGGATGTGCTCCGTGGCACGTGGCATCACATCCGGCTGCGTCATGCGCAACGCCTCCATATCCGAACGGAAGACCGCTTCCCAGCGATCGGTAAGGGCACGAATCTCCTCCCCCTCTTTTGCGGCGGCACGAATGATCTTGTCGTCGATGTCGGTGAGGTTGACGACCCAACGGACGGTGTGGCCACTCGCACGCAGCCAGCGCACGAGGAGGTCGGCGAAGAGGAAGCTGCGGAAGTTGCCGATATGCGCGGGGCCGTAGATGGTGGGACCGCAGGAGTAGATCCCGATCTCCTTCGGGTTAAGCGGAGTAAAGGGTCGTGTCTCACCAGAGAGTGTGTCGCGCAGTTGAAGGCCGCTCACAATCTGGTTCGTCACGTCAGCCCCCTTTCTGCTCGGCGAGGAGGAGCACGGTGCAACGCACCGCACGTCCTTCTCCCTCATCGCCAACCAGATTACCTGTGGATGCCTTCACGCTCACCGCACTGGCTGAGATGCTGAGTAGCCCGGCGATCTTGCTCGCCATCTCAGGGAGTCGATCGGCGAGGCGTGGGCTCCGCGCCGTGATCGTCAGGTCAACCCAGCGCGGCGCGAGGCCCGCGGCGGCAGCGCGCGCCACCACCTCGCGGAGCAGGTCACCGCTATCTGCGCCACGCGGCGTCTGTTCGTTCGCGGGGAAGATGCGGCCGAGATCGCCAAGGTTTGCCGCACCTAAGAGGGCGTCGGCAACGGCGTGCAGCACCACATCACCATCTGAGTGCCCGCTCAGTGCAGGGCTCCCAGGGAAGGCGAGCCCGCCAAGAAGCAGTTCACCGCTCGTCCCGACTGGGTGCGCGTCATCACCCCAGCCGATCCGGAGCGCGCCGAGTGCAGGGATGGAGCGGAGCGCTTCGGTAACCGCTCCGAGCGAACCGAGTCGCCGTGCAGCGTCAGAGAGAAGGAGTGTTTCAATCAGCGCAACGTCAGCAGGCTCGGTCAGCTTGCGGAGCCGTGCGTCGCCGTCTACAAGATGAACAGTGATGCCGAGCTGCTGCAGGTAGCCAACCTCATCGGTTGGCGCAGATGAGTTTGCACCGGAGTCCGCGGCGCTACCGCGCAGCGCGTCGATCATGGCGGTGAGATGCGCGCCTGCAAAAACTTGCGGCGTCTGCGCTGCGGCAAGGCTCTCGCGGCGCACGACACCAGCGGCAACGCGCGACGCGCCGTCACCCGCCACCTGCGTGATGCTGTCGCTCAGCGGCATCACTGGAGCCGCCGCGTCGCTGCCGCAGGCGGCAAGGAGTCGATCAATCACGTCGGCGGAGAGGCCGGGTCGCGCCGCGTCGTGAACGCCGATCACGTCGGCAGCGGCGCCAGGCGCCGCCGCAACTGCGGCGAGCCCTGCGGCGACCGAGGCGGCGCGCGTCGCACCACCTGGAACGATCTGCGTCACCTTCGCTGGCATCCAGTCGAGCGCACCGTAGGCCGCCACGCGCTCAGGCGCGGTGACGAGCACGACGCGACGAACAGACGGATGCGCTTCGAGCGCTTCAAGTGACCAGCGCAGGAGCGGTTGGCCAGCAACGGTGATCAGGCTCTTATCGACACGGCCCATGCGCAGGCCAGAGCCTGCGGCTACAACCACGATGTCAGCGTGCATCAAGTGCCTCACTGATCGCTTCGCGCAGTGTGGCAACGGCGATCACCTTCAACCCGTCTGGTGCGGGTTCTGGCGTTACGCCACGACGTGGTGCGGGAACGATGGCGCGCGTGAAGCCGTGTCGCGCCGCTTCGCGGAGACGACGGCCGAGCCCCGCCACCGGTCGCAGCTCGCCAAGGAGTCCAACCTCGCCGACCGCCACCGTCTCGCGACTGATCGGACGATCGCTCTGCGACGAAGCGAGAGCGAGCGCCAGTGGGAGATCGAGCGCCGGCTCGTCCAGGACGATGCCGCCAACGAGATTTGCGTAGATGTCGCGGTCGCTGATCGCAATGCCAGCACGGCGACCGAGCACGGCGGCGAGGAGGGCGAGGCGCGCCGAATCGAGTCCGCGTCCGGTGCGACGCGGTGCGCCGAAGGCGGCGCCAGCGACGAGCGCCTGCACCTCAACCAGCATCGGACGACTCCCTTCAAGAAGTGGAGCGACCACCGCTCCTGGTGCACGCGCCTCGCGATCATCAATGAAGGCGCGTCCAGGATCGTCAATGCCGGTGAGGCCGTGCTCCCCCATCTCAAGGAGGCCGAGCTCATCCGTTGAGCCGAAGCGATTCTTTGCGGCGCGCAGCGTGCGCAGTGTGCCGTGGCGATCGCCGTCCAACATCACCACCGCATCCACAAGGTGCTCCAACGTCTTCGGCCCCGCGATGCTCCCCTCCTTGGTTACGTGGCCCACAAGGATCACCGCGCAGTTGGTGGCGCGAGCGGTGCCGGCGAGCCAGTCGGCGGCGCCGCGCACCTGACCAACACTGCCCGCAGGACCCTCAAGTCCGCCGAGCGTTGCCGTCTGAATGGAGTCAACGATCAAGAGCGTCGGCCGTGCGAGCATCAGCGCCTCGCTGATCGCGCCAACTTCGCTCTCCGCAAGGAGTTCAACCCCCTCCGCCGCTGGGCCTTCCATCAGGCCGAGCCGCTCGGCGCGATCCGCGATCTGCGCCGCCGACTCTTCACCAGATGCATAGAGGACGCGACCACCCGCCGCAGCGATCCCCGCCGCCGCTTGAAGAAGCAGCGTGCTCTTGCCAATGCCGGGCTCTCCACCGAGCAAGACGACTGACCCAGGAACGGCGCCGCCGCCGAGAACGCGGTCAAGTTCTGGAACGCCGAGTGGAAGACGTGGCGCGCGATCGGCGCCGGCGAGCTTCAGCGCCTGCGGTCGCGCTGGCCCCGAGGTTGAGGTGCTGCTTGCGGCGCGCACGCGCGCACTTGCGCTCGGTCGCTCTTTGATTGTCTCAACGAGTGAGTTCCACTCGTTGCAGTTGCGGCAGGGGTTCTCAAATGCCGGCGCCTCAAAGGCGCAGCGTTGACAGAGCCAGACGCTCTTACTCTTCGCCATCGGGGCGCCGCCCCGACTCAGTCTGCGGCGCCGACCGGCTCAGCCGGCACGGCGGAGGAGAAGGCGCCCCCCTCTTCGTGCAGCATGACGGCGAGTGCATCGCCAACGACGTCAACGACATATGCAGCATCAACCGTATCTTCGCCGCGCAAGAGTCGCTCAGCGAGCGGATCCTCAACGAGCGTCTGGATTGCACGTCGCAGTGGTCGCGCACCATACGCGGAGTCATAGCCCACCTTGATGAGGTGATCCTTCGCCGCGTCCGTAATCGTGAGCGCATGCCCCTGGTCGCGCAGCTGCGAAATGATGCGCTTCACCAAGAGGTCAACGATGCGTCGCATCTCCTCCTGGCTGAGCGGTCGGAAGACGATGCTCGCGTCCACGCGATTCAAGAACTCTGGACGGAAGACCTTCTTCAGCTCTTCGTCAACCTTCGCGCTGATCAGGCCGTACTCCTCTTCTGCGCGCGAATCAAGCCCATCGCCGCGCGCGCGGAAGCCGAGCGACGAAGGCGTCTGGATCTGTCGCGCCCCAAGGTTGGAGGTCATGATCAGGATCACGTTGCGGAAGTCCACGCGTCGACCCTTGGCGTCCGTGAGCTGGCCATCTTCAAGGATCTGCAGCAGGATGTTGAAGACCTCGCTGTGCGCCTTCTCGATTTCGTCGAGCAGCACTACGGCATACGGTCGGCGTCGAATCGCCTCGGTCAGCTGGCCGCCGTCATCAAATCCAACGTAGCCGGGAGGTGCGCCAACGAGTCGACTCGTGTTGTGGCGCTCCATGAACTCGCTCATGTCGATCTTGATCAGCGCGTCCTCAGTGCCGAACATGAACTCGGCGAGCGCCTTGGCGAGCTCCGTCTTCCCCACACCAGTTGGGCCGAGGAAGAGGAAGCTGCCGATCGGACGCTTCGGATCCTTGAGGCCGGCGCGAGCGCGACGCACCGCACGGCTGAGCGTGCCGATCGCCTGCTCCTGGCCGACCACGCGGCCGCCGAGCGACTCCTCCATCTTCAGGAGGCGCGCCGTCTCAGCCTCGGCGAGACGCATCACCGGGATGCCGGTCCACATCGCAACGACTGCGGCGACCTCTTCATCGGTGACGGCGGGACGATCATCGGCGCGATTCGCTGGCTGCAGATTTGGACTTTCAGCGACAACGGCGCTGCTCACCGCTGGCGCGGAAGTTGGAGTACTGCGCGTTGCGTTAGCGGAGCCCCCAAGTGTCCGCGATGCGGCATCAATGATCGGCGCTGGAAGAGCAGCCGCCGTAGTGTCACCACTCACCGTAGCGTCAGGGCCCGACGTAGCGTCAGGGCTCGCGGCAGAAGCTCCGCTCGCAGCCGCCATCGCGGGAGTTGGGGTGGTTAGTTCAGCGCTTGGCGCAGTGGCACCAGTCAGGCTCGCGCGCCAGGCGCGATCAAGCTCCGTGATCCTCCCCTTGAGCCCATCAAGTTGGCTGCGCAGTGAACCGGCGCGATCAAACGCGCCCGCAGCGGCGGCATCTTGCTGATCGCGCTCAAGTGCATCCGCCTCGCGGCGCGCAGCGCGCAACTCTGGCGGCGGCGAAGCGTGGCGCAACATGACGCGACTCGACGCCTCATCAATAACGTCAATCGCCTTATCAGGGAGCTGACGATCGCTGATGTATCGCACGGAGAGATCGACCGCGGCGCGCAGCGCCTCATCGGTGATGCGCACCTTGTGATGCGCCTCGTAGCGTGGGCGGAGCCCCTTCAGGATCTCAATCGTCTCCTCTTGGGATGGCTCGGCAATGATGACCTGCGCAAAGCGCCGCTCAAGTGCCGGGTCCTTCTCGATGTGCTTCCGATACTCATCGAGCGTGGTGGCGCCGATGCACTGGATCTCGCCGCGCGCAAGCGGCGGCTTCAAGATGTTCGCCGCGTCAATTGCACCCTCAGCGGCGCCAGCGCCAACCAACGTGTGCAACTCATCAACAAAGAGAATGGCGTCGCGCGAGGCGCGCAGCTCTTCAAGCACCTTCTTCAGTCGCTCTTCAAACTCGCCGCGATACTTTGTTCCAGCGACGAGCGAACCCATGTCCAGCGTGACGACGCGCTTATCAAGGAGTGGTGCCGGGACATCGCCCTTCACGATGCGCTGGGCGAGGCCTTCGGCAATCGCGGTCTTCCCAACGCCGGGCTCTCCGATCAGCGCCGGGTTGTTCTTCGTGCGACGCGCGAGAATTTGGATCACGCGCTCAATCTCGCGCTCGCGGCCGATCACCGGATCAAGGCGTCCGGCGCGAGCCGCCTCGGTGAGGTCAATGCCGAGCGCGTCAAGCGTTGGCGTCTTTGTTGCTGAGCCACGACGCTCCGTCTGGGCTGTTGCCGGCGCGGACGACTGGCTGAGGACACGCACCACCTCGTGTCGCACCTTATCTAGGCTGACGCCGAGCGACTCAAGGACGCCAGAGGCGATCCCACCCTCCTCACGGACGAGTCCGAGGAGGAGGTGCTCCGTGCCGATGTAGTTGTGTCCGAGTCGACGCGCCTCATCAATGGCGAGCTCGATCACCTTCTTGGCGCGCGGGGTGAGGCCGATCTCGCCGAGCACTGGTCGCTCACCACGCCCGATGATGAACTCCACCGCCTGGCGCACCTTGACGAGCTCAACGTTGAGGTTCTCAAGGACCTTGGCGGCGACACCTTCACCCTCACGGACGAGTCCGAGGAGGAGGTGCTCCGTGCCGATGTAGTTGTGGTTGAAGCGCTGTGCCTCGTCCTGAGCGAGCGTCAGCACCTTCCTGGCACGGTCCGTAAAGCGATCGAAGCGGTCAGCAGTGGCCATGCGCTCCTCCGATCTCCGCGCCGACGCTGCGGTCGCAACGGTACTCCGCGGAGTATCAGTCTACCACTGCCCCCGTTCGCGACCTGGCGCGGTGCGGCGCCGAAGCGCCAGCACGGAGCGACCCTTAGGCCTCTCCGCCCAGTTCGGTAACCGGCTCGGCGGTCGGTGCAGGAGCCGTCTCGGGGGCCAGGCTCTCCTCAAGCGCAGCATCAATCACCGCAGCTGGAGACTCTTCAGCCTCCTTCTTCGGTGCGCGCTTCCGCTTGGACTCACCATCGCCACCAGCCGACTCCTCATCGCCGTCATCAGCGTCACCCGACTCCACCATCTTGTCGCGAATGCCGGCAAAGGCCGCCGCGAGCGTGAGATCAAGCCCACCCTCTGGCTCCTGGACCGACCCCTCCATGGAGAAGCCGCGCTCAGGACGCGCACGTCGCGTCTCCTTCTTCGGCTGCTCCGCTGGGGTTTCGCGAACCGGCGTCTCCTCTGCCTGCTTCAGGCTGAGGCCGAGTCGGTGTCGCTCAGAGTCGAGGCTGATCACCTTCAACTTGAGCGTCTGCTCGTCCTTCACCACGTCGCCCGGGTGGAGGACGCGATTGTTGGAGAGTTCACTGATATGGATGAGCCCCTCGAGGCCGTCGCGCACGCGCACGAAGGCGCCGAAGTTCACCAACTTCGTGATGGTGCCCTCCACAAAGTCGCCGATCTTGATGTCCGAAATGGCGGCATGCCATGGGTCTGGCTGCAGCTTGCGGACGGAGAGACTGATGCGGCCGCGCTCCGTATTGATGTCGATCACTTCGGCATCGATCATGTCGCCCACCTTGTAATCGGCCTCAGGGTTCGCAACCTTCGACCAGCTGATCTCGCTCTTATGGATGAGGCCGTCGATTCCGCCAAGGTCGATGAAGAGGCCGAACGGCGCAATCGAGCGCACGCTGCCACTCACCTTCTGGCCGACCGAGAGGGTGCTGAAGAGCTCGTCACGCTTCTCGCGTCGCTCCTCATAGTGCGCAACCTTCTCCGAGAGGATCAGGCGATTCCCCTTGCGGTTCACCTCAAGGATCTTCATGCGCAGCTTGCGGCCAACGTACGGCTGCAGCTTCTCGGCGATCTCCTGGATCGCGTCGCGCGGTGCATCTCCAGGCGGACGGCGTGGGAAGTCAACGATCTGGCTGATCGGCACGAAGCCGCGAATGCCACAATCAACGATGAGCCCGCCCTTGTTGTGATCAATGACGGCGGCCTCAATGATGGTGCCCGAGTCCAGCTGCTCCTGCATGGTGCGCCACTTGCGCTCCAGGCCGGCACGGCGGATGGAGAGGACAACGTGTCCGTCTTCCGACTCCGGCTGCATCACATAGACAAGCACCGTGTCGCCAACGTTGAGGGTTGGACCCTCTTCGCCGTTTCGGCCGTGCAGCTCGCGGCTTGAGACAACACCTTCGCTCTTGCCACCAATATCAACGAGCACTTCGTCTGGGTCAACGCGAACGACAACGCCGTCCAACACATCTCCCGACTTGAGGTTCTTGATTGGCGCACCCGCGATCGCGAGCAGCTCCTCCATGGTGGTTGGCTCAGGGCCACTCCACACTGGGGCTGCAGGCGCAGTTGCCACTGGGGCGGCTGCTACTGGCGCAGTGTATGTAGGGGCATCGACCGCTGCGCTGGATGTAGCGCTGTCGGCAGATGCTGCGGCGTCACCGGCGACCTCTGGGGCCTTCACCTTGACGCTCTTTGGCTTCGCTGGGGCTTTCGCCTTTCGTACGGGAGCCTCACCACCTTCGGCGGGAGCTACTCCATTAAGGGACGCGTTCTCCTGGTCTTCAATCACGTGTATTGGTTCTCCTTCAACATGTATTCGCGCTCAAGCGGTGACACCACGGTGCAGAGCATGTGGGGTGACCACGCGATCGCGTTGAGGGAGCCTAACACAGGCTCCGCGAGCCAGCCTCAGGGGAGCTTCAGCACCTGGCCAGGCTGAATCGTGCGGGCGTCCTCAATCGAATTCAAATCCATGATCGCCTTGACGCAACCTTCCCCGCCCCCAATCTTCAGGCAGATCCCACTTAGGGTGTCATTCCTCTTCACCACATAGGTCGTCCCCGAGTCGCTACTTGGGGCGGGGGTCGCTGTGGGGGTTGGGCTTGGAGTGGGGCTCGACGATGGGGTGGCTGTGGGGGTGGCGCTCGGGACGGGGGTGGCCGTAGGGAGCGCCGAATCCGATGGCTCAACGCTCGGTTCAGCCGATGCGTCAGCGGCGCCAATCAGCGAATCAATGGCTGGTCCCACTGCGCCAGCGAGTGGCCCGCCACCAATAACGAGGAGTGCTGCGAGTGCGGCGACAAGGAGGAGGCGTCCCCAGGGGCGACCGGCGCGCGGCTGCGCAGGTTCGCCACCATAGAGAAGTGCGGCATCGCCAACAGGTTGACCTGGCGCAAGAGTGGCGGCGAGTGGGCCGAGCGCCGCTTCACGCGCATCACGAATCTCGCACTCGGCGCCGACCAGGCAGCGTCGCTCGCGGATCTGGTTGGAGAGTTCTCCGCGCGCAGCGTCGGCGCCGCAGCGGCTCGGGACGCGTGGGCGACCAGGTTCAATTGCGCCTGCGTCGTCGAGGAGCCACGGGCACGGCTTGGACTGCTGCGCTTCCATCGCTGGAGGATAGCGGAACAGGCGCGGATTAAACGAGGTGGGGAAAAATGCCCCAAGACGCCAAAGAGCCCGGCGACGACCTATCTTGCCGAGGAGCTGCCCCCTCAGTATTTTCGGCGCTGGAGAGCTTGACTTCCGTGTTCGAGATGGGAACGGGTATGGCCTCTCCGCTACAGTCACCGGGCTCCGCTTGGCGAAGTCCGAATTCATGGCTGAACATCAAATGTGGTTAGTTTCATCGGGGTGTATCTCGAGACCGCCCACAGGCGCCGATGAGGCGTCGTGGAGGTCAAGCCCTCGACCATTAGTAGCGCTTTGCTGCAGCCATCACTGGCCTTCCACATGCGCCCTATCAAGCAGGTAGTCTCCCTGCGGTCTTACCCGGTTAACCCGGTGGGGAACCTCATCTTAAGGCGAGCTTCGCGCTTATATGCTTTCAGCGCTTATCCCTGCCGAGCTTAGCTACCCTGCAATGCCCTTGGAAGGACAACAGGCACACCATAGGCTCGTCCACTCCGGTCCTCTCGTACTAGGAGCAGCTCCTTTCAAGTTCCCTTCGCCCACGCTGGATAGAGACCGAACTGTCTCACGACGTTCTGAACCCAGCTCACGTACCGCTTTAATTGGCGAACAGCCAAACCCTTGGGACGTACTTCCGCCCCAGGATGCGACGAGCCGAC
>Ga0209354_10001145_pt1 | contig 11755 bp, 17 predicted proteins | sample LauGreSpBDMM15DD_2_FD_187562 | JGI IMG/M metagenome (GOLD analysis project Ga0209354, IMG submission 187562) | Freshwater lake microbial communities from Lake Michigan, USA - Sp13.BD.MM15.DD (SPAdes) (version 2) | ecosystem: Environmental > Aquatic > Freshwater > Lake | place: Lake Michigan...
GGACCATCTTGGAGATGGCTGTAGCACGCGAGCTGCTGGCCACATGGGCTGTGATCAAGGACAAGGCGCTGGTGGACAGGCACCTTGCAGCTGTGGAGAAGCGCTATGGGGCTGGGGCAGAACAGAGAGTCAGGCAACACATGAGAAAAATAGCAAAGGATGAATGTCATGTTTAACGCAACACACCACATGCAAAACAAAACGGCAGAAGAGAGAAAGGCAATAGCCTTAAAAGCTCACGCCACACGCCGCCGCAACAAAGAGGAATCTGATCGCCTGAGAGCCAACGCAATCATCTATAGGGATGGCCTGTACGACAATATTCGCGTTCTTGAAGAGAACCGTGATCGCTTGGAAAGGATGGAACTGTTAAGCAAAAGAGCTGTAGAACTGACAAACAAAACACTGCTATCGGAGCAGGAAATTGTGGACTCTGCATCCAAATGGAAGCGAGCCACAGGTGTTTACTTTCTAGTTAAGGGCGATAAGGTTGTCTATGTTGGCCAGTCAGTGAATGTTTACTCTAGGATCGCCCAGCACCAAGACAAAGACTTTGATCGGTTTGCCTTCGTAGCCTGCGATAAGGGTTTGCTTGATAACTTGGAGTCACTCTACATACACGTACTCAAGCCAGAGCTAAACGGCAACATCTCTGATGTCAGGAAGCATGCACCATTTACTTTAGACAAAGTGTTGCAAGGCGTGAGATGAACGCCATGCTTGAACCAATTGCCTTTGCGCTGCCAAAGAAGCCGCGCATCATTGAGAAGGAAGCGCTGCCAGACCAACGCAGGCTGGCCGTGATCCCAATCCGTGCGTGCACTGACAGCACGCTGACACTGGGCATGATGAGAGCTCTGGTCCTGATCTGCAGCTATGCGAACAGGTCTGGCATCACTTGGGTGAGCCAGAAGGCACTCGCAGACAAGCTAGGAGTGACCCAGCAGGCCATCAGCAAGCACTTAGTTAAGTTGACCAAGGCCAAGTACATAGAGGTGCTCAAGCGGCCTGTGCCGGGCTACTCGCACACTACTTGGAGAGTGATATATGACCCATCAGTGAGTGCAGAGGATGCAGTCAGCATCACCAGCGCCATCGAGGACACGAGGGCACCATACATGAAGGAGCAACAGATGAGAGAGCAGGAAGAGGTAGACAGAGAGGGCCAACGCAGAGTCGCCCAAGCAATCAGCAAAGCACTCAAGCAACAACCAACGAGGATCAACACCATGCCAAAGCATGACGCAACTAGAACAGTCAAGGAGATGAAGTCAATGACCCAGAAGAGCAGACCCAAAGGCACTCACGCACAACCTCTGAAGGTTGTACCACAGCCACAACCACAGCCTGTGGATAACTTTCCTCTCGCACAACCAAATGACGTTGGTGGCACAACCATACAAGGTTGTACAGAACGGGGGGAACACAGTATTAAGGAGTTATGTATTAAAGAAGGTTATTTAAATACAAGATATCTAAATACAGTTCTAAACAACTTGGAAGTTGAAAGTCTAATGCGCGAAGGAATTGAAGTTGAGGCTATCGAGCAAGGTCTAGAGACATTGATGCCCCTGTACCAAGGCGAGGGCATCACACCCACATCCGCGACCTTGATGGCAGGGATCAGGCAGTTGCAGGCAGATGCGTCATGATCCAATGCCATTTAAACGCACAGGATGGTACCTACAAGCCACGATCTGGACATGGGTGGTACATGGGTAGCCAACAGACCCTAAAGCCTGCTGTAGGCCCTTGTATCAACCGTGTCAAATTGCCATACCAACGTATGGGTTCTGTACAGAGGGGTGTCTGCCTTGAGGCGGCCCTACATATAGTAGGAATGCCATCACGTGGGGTATCAAAGGTGCGTCCATGGTCTGTTCAAAAAGCGACCCCTTGCCCCCCCGCCCCTCCGTGTACGTATCGGGGGTCCCCCAGAAATTTTCCCTACTTTTTCAACCTAAACGATAATCAACCTGAAGGAAACTAAGATGACATACGGCAAACCATACGAGATGAGAGCTGGCCAAGGCAGCCTGTTTAAGAATGACAACAAGACCGAAGAGCGCCACCCCGGCCTCAAGGGCAAGGTCATGCTGCCCAACGGTGAGGTCAGGTGGATCAGCGCTTGGACCAAGACCACAGCAGCTGGGGCTAAGTGGATATCACTGAGCATTGGTGACCTTGTACAGCAGCAGGGCCAGCCAGCGCCTTCTGGTGGCTATGGCCAGCCATCCTACCCAGCCCCGGTCCGGCAGGCACCCGCTCCGCTTGAGTTGTCAGATGATGACATTCCATTCTGATGGCCACTAGACAGCCTAAACCGTCTGCGGTGATCCCTCCCCTGACCAACTGGGGTGGGGTTCGGTCTGTCCAGCGCAGACTGGACCGCAGCACTACCTTGGTGGCCAACAAGGAGGCGGTGGCTTACGCGCTGCTTTCTATGGCCAACACTAAGCTGACCGACATCATGACTTGGGATGACCAAGGCAACGTGAAGGTCAAGGCCAGCCACGATATACCCGAGCACGCGCTGCATGCGATCAAGTCGATCAAGGTCAGCACCCGCAAGGACGCAGACGGTAACGCCTTCTCCACGCTGGACATTGAGCTGTACGACAAGGTTGGGGTGTTGCGACTGCTGGCCAAGGCCAGTGGACTGCTAGACAGCCCCGATGACAACGATAAACCGAGTGTGATTGACATCAACGTGGTGCCGCCACGACCACCAGAACCGAAGGATTGATATGTCCAGAACGAAAGAGCAGTCAGACAAGAGCGTGCCTGTCGCCGGGTTAAACCTCGACTTCAGCGACTCGCCTGTCATCTATGACTTCATCCAGTCTAAGAACTTTGTGCAGGGCATCATGGGCCCGGTGGGGTCCGGCAAGAGCTATGGGTGTGCGGCCAAGATCTTTATCAAGGCCGTGCAGCAGAAGCCATCGGCCATTGATAACATCAGGTACACGCGCTGGGCTATTGTCCGAAACAGCTACCCCATGCTGAAGACAACCACCATTAAGACATGGCTGGACCTGTTCCCAGAGGCTACCTTTGGGCCCATGCTGTGGACACCGCCCATCACTCACCACATCCGGCTGCCTGCCCGGGGTGACGCGGCAGGGATTGACTGCGAAGTGATCTTTTTGGCGCTTGATCAGCCCAAGGACGTTCGCAAGCTGCTGTCCCTTGAGCTCACAGGGGCTTGGGTTAACGAGGCGCGTGAGCTGCCCAAGGCTGTGATTGATGGATTGACCCACCGGGTTGGCCGCTACCCTACCAAGCGAGACGGTGGGGCTACGTGGCACGGTATCTGGATGGATACCAACCCGATGGATGATGACCATTGGTGGCACCGGATGGCTGAAAAGGAAAAGATGACCGGGCCATACGCTTGGAAGTTCTTTAAGCAGCCCGGCGGCGTGGTCCCGGTGGATGTTGAAGACCTGCCAGACATGCCAGAGGCCAACGATCATGTCCTTGCGTCTGGTAAGTGGTGGAAGGTCAACCCCAAGGCTGAAAATATCCACAACCTGCCGGGCGGCTACTACCAGCAAATGCTGATGGGCAAGAATTTGGATTGGATCCGCTGCTACGCCGGGGGTGAGTACACCTACGTGCAAGAGGGCAGGCCAGTCTGGCCAGAATATGAAGACTCAACCATGTCTGGCGACACCGACATTGACCCGAATGTGCCCATTCAGGTGGGGCTGGACTTTGGATTGACCCCTGCGGCCACGATTGGCCAGCGTTTGCCCAACGGAAGGTGGGTGATACATCAGGAAATCGTCACCTTTGACATGGGGCTGGAACGCTTTGGCACCCAGCTGCTGGCCGAGCTCAACCAACGGTACCCAAACCACCAAGTAATGATCTGGGGCGACCCGGCTGGTATGGCCAGAGATGCCATCTACGAGGTGACCGCCTTTGATTACCTGAAGACACTGGGCCTGAGAGCCCAGCCCACGGCCAGCAATGACTTTAAGGTGCGCCGGGAAGCGTCCGCTGCGCCCATGCAAAGGCTGATCAACGGCAAGCCCGGTCTTATTGTCAACCGGGAGTGCAAGTTGCTGAGAAAGTCTCTGGCCGGGGGCTATCACTTCAAGCGTATAGCGGTTGGTGCCGGGCAGGAGCGGTTCCGGGACGCGCCAAACAAGAACGAGCACTCACACATTGGCGATAGCTTTGGATACCTGATGCTGGGTGGTGGTGAGTACAACCGGATGACCCGGACCCACCAGCTTGGCGGCAGACCCATGGGTCAGTCAAACGCCAATACGGAATTTGACGTATTTGCGTGAGCATATCGGAGCGATATACAGAGTTGCGTTTAGTACAAAACCCAATAGAATCCTTTGCATATGATTGAAATTGATCTGGGTGTGATTCACCACTTCTCTTCTGGTTTGTATGCCAAACAGATGATGTTGCCTGCTGACCACTTTGCAGTGAGTCATGCTCACACCTATGACCACTTAAGCATATTGGCCAAGGGCCGTGTAACTGTCGAGATCCAAGGGGTTGAAACAGAATACACGGCACCAACGTGCATAAATATCTTGGCAGGGAAGCACCACAAGATAACTGCTCACGAAGATAGCGCTTGGTTCTGTATTCATGCAACTGATGAGACAGACATAAGCAAAATTGATGAAGTTTTAATTGGAGGTTAATCATGCCTATTTGGATCGCAAGTGCAATTTTTTTAGGTTCTGCTTATAACGCAAGTGAAGCTCGTAAATCACGAGAGCAAGCAGAAAGAGATCAGCAAACAGCACTTTTGCAGCAGTCATCTGACCAAGCAGCCATGCGTGCTGAGTTATCTCGGCAGACTGCTGAGTATGCAAAGCAAGGCGCATCACTTGAGCAGCAGGCCAACACTGCGCGTGAGCAGTTCCAAGCATCGCAGACCAACTACGCAGCCAACAAGCTGGAGATGGAAAGCAAGGCCAAGGAAGTGCAGGCTGCTGCAGACGAAGAGCGCAAGAAGGCTGCAGCTGCTGAAGCGTCTGCTTTAAAAGCTCGCACTCGCGGTGGCCGGAGATCACTTCTTTCTGCTGAACGTATGGATGCAGAGCTGGGCGTGCCAATTGACCTTGGCAGTAGCGGAATGAGGATTCAATAATGGCTACGCTACCAGAATTCAAACAGCGCAAGATGGCGCGGCGCAGCACTTCTGACATTGGCCGTTTGGCAGAGCAATACAAAAGCAGTATTGCTGGTATTACTGGGGAATACGAAAAGTCTTTTCAGACTTACCAAGCTGGCGTAACTGAAAAGATGCAGCCATACGAAGCCCAGATTGCACAGTACAAAGATGTTGCAGTTCCAATGTATGAGTCGCAAAAATCCACCTATCAAAGCAACTTAGACAAATACAACAAGATTGTTGAAAGCATTAAAGCTGATCCAATCACTACAACAATTGGATATAAAACTCAAAAGAAGACAAACTACCAAGGCTGGCTTTTAGGCCAGACGGAGCAGGTCCCATACGAAATCTACACACCCAAAGCCATCCCTAGATTTGCAGAAGTTGCGCCAGTAGCACCAGACATCCCTGTTGCGCCTGAAGTTGAGAGCTTTGACCAGACAGCGTTTGATGAAAGACGCAAAGAAGCAGAGGGTAGCTTTAAGCGTGAGATCGGTGAGCGCAAGTCTGCACGTATTAGCGCGGTATCTCGCAAGTCAGCTAGACCACTTTTATCAGGAGCAGCGTAATGAAAGACACAAAATCTAAGATGCAAGACAAGGTTCACAAAGTCATGCGTGAATACAAAGTTGGCAAGCTCAAAAGCTCCAGTGGCGACAAAGTAGGAAGCCGCCAGCAGGCCGTGGCCATTGCCATGAGCGAAGCTGACCGACTAAAGAAGGGCAAATGATGGCAACCCACCGCACAATGCTTGATGACGTTGAGCTGGAAGTTGAGGAGTATTCCTGCCCAATTGCTACACGCGACTTGGCAGAAAACCTCAAGGCTCGCAACTTTGCTTTTGAGCACTACGGCTATGGCCCGGCCAATCCTGATGACACCGCCAACAACCGTGTCTTCTGGTTAAAGAAATCAATCATGCTCAACACCAGCGAAGCCGAGGCCATGGGCATGCGCTGTGGTAACTGCTCTGCGTTTATTGTTACCAGCCAAATGATGGATTGCATTAAGGCAGGCATTGAAGCCAAGCGGCCAGAGCAAGAGGCTGGCTATGACGATGAAGTCGTTGAGTCTGCTGGCCTTGGCTACTGTGAGCTGCTGCACTTTAAGTGCGCTGACACTCGCACATGTGATGCATGGCTTGTTGGTGGTCCGATCCAAGATGAGGCAGAAGAAGACTGATGGCTGTTCTTAACGTCCTACGTGAGTCAGACACAACCAATGCCCGGCATGTTGTCTTAACTCAAAAGAACAATGCTGGCACTCAGGTTGTGGCTGGCGCTGATGCGCCTGCAATCACAATTGATGTCAACCACCAGCGCAACCATGATGGCCGTGCCTACTATGCGTACAAGATTGCGCCTGACTCAGCGCCATTGGCTGCAGCTGCAAGCATTAACATTGTGATGGCATCCCCATCTGGCGTGTTTCCGCATGTAACTATTGATGGAATGTGTTTAGGTGACGCTGAGTTGTACATTTATGAAAACACAACCACAACTGGTGGCACTGCATTTACCCCAATAAACAGAAACCGCAACTATGCCGTAAGCAACGTCAGCCAAGTTGCAATGGTTGTAAACCCAACCGTTACATCTGTTGGCGACACGCTGGTTGCTCAAATTATTCCCGGTGGATCTGGTAAAAAATCTAGCGGAGCTTCTGCTGGATCTTTGGAATATGTATTGAAGCCATTGACTAACTATTTGTTCAGATTGACCAACGTAAATGGCACCGCGCACGCAGCATCTTTGCAGCTTGAGTGGTACGAGTAACCAAGAAAGATGATCATGGAATATAAAAACACACCCGGTGGAATGCGTCTAACGCCAGAGCAGATTATGAAGCGTCAAGCGTCTGCTCAGTCAAAAAAGGATGAGTTCCAGCAGCTGTACCAAGATGCCTACGAGTTTGCCCTGCCCCAGCGCCAGCTCTATGGCGTGTGGGAGGGTGGATCTACTGGATCAAAGAAAATGCAGCGTGTTTTTGACTCGACTGCCATCAATTCAACCCAGCGCTTTGCCAATCGGCTGCAGTCTGTAGTGTTCCCACCCCAGCGCAAGTGGGCCAAGCTAGAGGCTGGATCAGACATCCCGGCAGATCGTAAGCAGCAGGCGCAGGCCGTGCTTGAGGTCTACCAAGACAAGATGTTTACCATGCTAAACCAGTCTAACTTTGACATTGCCATGGGCGAGTTTTTGTTGGATCTGGCTGTGGGCACCGCCTGCATGATGGTGCAGCCCGGGGATGATGTCCAGCCCCTTAACTTTATCCCTGTGCCACTGTTCTTGGTGAGCTACGAGGAGGGAGCCAACGGCCAAGTGGACAATGTTTATCGCCGCATGCGAATGAAAGGTGAATCCATCCAGCGCCAGTGGCCAGACGCTGAGATCCCAGAAGAGATGCAGCGCCGCATTGAGCAAAAGCCAACCGATGACATCGAGTTGCTTGAGGCCACCATCTATGACCACAAGCGCGGTGACTACTGCTATCACGTAATCGACAAGGTGACCAAGCAGGAGCTGGTCTACCGCCGCCGAAAGATGAGCCCATGGGTTATCTCTCGCTACATGAAGGTGGCCGGAGAGATCTACGGACGTGGCCCACTGATGACTGCTTTGCCAGACATCAAGACCCTAAACAAGACCATTGAGCTGCTGCTCAAGAATGCATCTTTGGCTGTGGCTGGTGTATATACAGCTGCTGACGATGGCGTGCTTAACCCCAACACAGTCAAGATTGTGCCGGGTGCCATTATCCCGGTGGCTCGCAATGGTGGATCACAGGGTCCAGCCCTGCTGCCTTTGCCACGCTCTGGTGACTTCAACGTCAGCCAGCTGGTGATCAATGATTTGCGCGGGAACATTAAAAAGATCTTGTTGGATGAGTCACTGCCACCAGACAACATGAGCGCACGGTCTGCCACAGAGATTGTTGAGCGCATGAAAGAGCTGGCCCAGAACCTTGGTTCTGCCTTTGGCCGACTGATCAATGAGACCATGATCCCGATCACTTCCAAGATCCTTGAGGTGATGGATGAACGCGGAATGATTGACATGCCTTTGCGTGTCAACGGTTTAGAGGTCAAGGTTACCCCTGTGGCACCGTTGGCTATGGCGCAGAACATGGAAGAGGTTAACTCAATCATGCAGTTCATGCAACTTAGCCAGAACCTAGGCACCGATGGCCAGCTGGCGCTCAAGATGGACGTTATGGTGGACTATCTGGCCGACAAGCTGGGTGTGCCTGCCTCGGTCCGTAACACAGCCCCAGAGCGTGCAGTACTTATGGAAGAGATGCGTAACGAACAACAGAAACAAGCCATTGGCCAAGCCATGATGATGCAAGCCCAAGCACAAGGTGGTGCGCCGGGTGGCATGCCAGCCCCACAAGGTATGCCAGTATGAGCTGGGATGAGCTAGATGCCATTGGCCAGCCAAGCGATATCCGCGAGGTTGACCAAAAGCGCGAAGACTTGGCCCGGCTTACCCTGCGAGTGTTTGGGTCAGAGGATGGCCAGAAGTTGCTTCAGTGGCTGCGCGACATGTATGTGAATGTGCCCATCGCCGTACCGGGCACAGACCCCTCATACGCATTCTTTTCCGAAGGGCAAAGAACGGTGGTGAGGGACATCGAGGTACGGATTAACACAGCAAGGAAACTATGACCGACACAGCAACCGTTGAGCCCGGAACCTCCGGCCTACTTGACAACGTGCAAGTGAATGACGAAACCAAACCAGATAACCCACAAGCGGTTGAAATAGATCACAAGGCTACCGCATCAGCTGTACCAGCTGCCGCCACACCTGATGATCCACTGGAGCGCCCAGACTTCTGGCCAGAGAACTTCTGGAAAAAAGATGCCAACGAGCCAGACTTGGAAGGCATCGCCAAGAGCTGGACAGACCTGCGTAAGCAGATCTCCCAAGGCAAGCATAAAGCCCCAGCCGATGGGAAATATGACTTAAAGCTCTTTGGTGAACAGGCTGAAACCAATCAAATGGCCGGGACACTGTCCAGCTGGGCCAAGGATAATGGCCTATCTCAAGCGGCATTTGATGATTTGGTTGGCAATCTGCAGACTCAGGCCAGAGAAATTATGACTGGTGAGATGGTTGACCCGGCAGCTGAGATGAAGCAGCTGGGGCCAAACGGTGGTGCCATTGTCAATGGTATGGTTGACTGGGCCCGGGGGCTGGTCAATAAGGGTGTCTGGTCCAAAGATGACTTTGAAGAGTTTAAGATCATGGGCGGTACAGCTCGCGGCATTACAGCTCTGATGAAGATCCGGGAGTCCTACGAGGGCCGGGTCCCAACCCAGAGCATGCAGCTTGAAGGCGCACCCAGCAAGGATGACTTGTATCAGATGGTCAATGATCCTAAGTACAAGACTGATCCCGGGTACAGAAACAAGGTTGAGAAAATGTTTCAATCCCAGTTTAAATAATTCTCCTTGGTAAGCAGTTGCCAATTGACCCAGTTTCGGCTGGGTCTTTTTTTTATGTATTACAAATAAAATAGTTGACCACTAAAGAAAAATGGTATATATAATGTTAGCAAGGCATATCTGGCAACAGACCCTTACCGCAGCGGATGCTGACGAGTGGCTGGCGCAACCAGCAAGTAATGGCCCTGTTTTCAGGCTCACCGATGCGAGAACCCTGTATTAATAACCAATGAGGTAAATCAAATGAGCGTTTCACTATCCAACGCCTTTGTTACTCTTTTTGACGCGGAAGTAAAGCAAGCCTACCAAGGTAAAGCAATGCTTGTTCCGGCGGTTCGCCAGCGTCGTGGAGTCGAAGGTTCTACTGTTAAGTTCCCTAAAGTGGGCAAGGGTGTTGCAACCCTGCGTGTACCACAAACTGATGTCACCCCTCTCAACGTAGCATTCAGCACTGTCACTTTGACTCTTGCTGATTACAACGCTGCTGAGTACTCTGACATTTTCTCCCAAGCTAAAGTCAACTTTGATGAGCGTCAAGAGCTCGTTCAAGTTGTTGCTGGTGCTATGGGCCGCCGCCAAGACCAAATGGTCCTTGATGCTCTCGCAAATTCAAGCACTAGCTTGACAGTTGCAAACAGCATTGGTGGTGCAACTACCAACATGAACATTGCCAAGCTCCGCGAAGCAAAACGCCTGTTGGACAAAAACAACGTAGCGCCAGATGGCCGCCACATTGTTATCCATGCAAACGGCTTGGCCAACTTGTTGTCCGAGACAAGCGTAACGAGCTCAGACTTCAACAGCGTTAAAGCGCTGGTGCAGGGCGAGATCAATACCTACTTGGGCTTTACATTCCATGTGCTGGGTGATCGTTCTGAAGGTGGCTTGGCCATCGACAGTTCTCTTGACCGCGTTTGCTTTGCGTTCCACAAGGATGCAATCGGCTACGGTGAAGGTATTGCCATGCGTACTGAGATCAACTACATCGCCGAGAAGACATCTTGGTTGGTGAATGAAGTCTTCAGTGCTGGTGCTGTTGCCATTGACGCAGAAGGTATCGTTCAGATTACCTGCCGCGAATCTTAATCTAGGAGACTGACATGGCATTTTCAAGCACTGGTTTTGTAACCGTATGCGCTGCCAAATCTGGCAATGCACCATCAATGTATCTGTACAAAACAGCAGATACCCAAGCCACGGTTAACACTGTGAGCTACTTTGACAGCATTGCATCGCTGTTAAAAGTCGGCGACATTATTTTTGTCTATGACTCTACTACGCCTAGCCTAGTGTTGACTTACGTTAACGCTGTGTCTTCAGCTGGTGTGGTTGACATTGCTGACGGTACAACCGTAAGCGCAACTGACACTGACTAATTAATGGTCAGTGAGCTAGGCCACTTTCTGGGGATTCTCGGAGGGTGGCCTTTCTTACATTGAGAGGCTCAAATGGCTGCTGGCGACACTGGTGTATCAATCTGCTCTGATGCCTTGCTTCTAATTGGAGCCAAGGCTATTTCGTCATTTAACGATGGCACCGATGAGTCCAGCGTGTGTGACCGACTCTATCCCGATATCAGAGACTCTGTGTTGGTTACGTACCCATGGAGCTTTGGCATGAAAAAGGTGCAGCTGGCCCAGCTGATCACCACCCCAAATTCTGTCTGGCGCTATGAGTATCAGCTGCCGGGCGACAAATTAGCTAACCCACGCGCCGTGTACAACAGCGCCAACCCCGGTAGCCCTGTCCAAAAGGACTGGGAGATCCAAGGCGACAAGCTGCTCACCAACCTGACCAGCGTCTTTATCGACTACCAATTCAGCGTGCCCGAGTACGCTATGCCCCAATACTTTGTGCAGCTGCTTAAATACATGGTGGCTTGGCACATTGCTGAGACCATCACAGAACAGCAGGACAAATCTACCAAGTGGCAGCGCGTGGCCACTGGTGACATCTCTGAAAATGGCCGTGGTGGGTACATGCGTACCGCTATGCAGATTGATGGCCAGAATAACCCGGTCCGAATTATTGAAGATTACAGCCTTATCGCAGTGAGAAACTGATGCCACGCTTTGTAGAATTCACCACCAACTTTGCTACAGGGGAGCTCGATCCCTTGCTACGTGCGCGAGTTGATCTGGCTGCCTACAACAA
>Ga0209354_10001146_pt1 | contig 11740 bp, 5 predicted proteins | sample LauGreSpBDMM15DD_2_FD_187562 | JGI IMG/M metagenome (GOLD analysis project Ga0209354, IMG submission 187562) | Freshwater lake microbial communities from Lake Michigan, USA - Sp13.BD.MM15.DD (SPAdes) (version 2) | ecosystem: Environmental > Aquatic > Freshwater > Lake | place: Lake Michigan, USA...
GCCATTGGATGTTTTTTCAATGCAGCAGCAGCAGCTTTCACAACCATATCATTGAACGAAACTTTTACTGGAGCAACTTCATTGATACTTCCTCTAGCTTCAATAGCTTTGTCCATATCAATTTCAGGCGTCTTGGGAACTTTGAAATCACGGAGGTTGGTGATGGCAGACTTGCCTGCGTCGCCCATAGCATCCATGGGGGCCCGGTAATCCGCCTGCGAGACCACATCACCATTGTGCTCACTTGCCATATGGCGAGCACATTCCTCCATGACTTGACATCGATGCATCACGACGGTGGGGCAATATACTTGAGTTTGTATGTATGCATCTCCCCAATCTTTCGTGCGACCAGTGACACGTCCAAACAACTGATATATATCGTCGTTGCATAGATCAAGGTGGCTCAGAATAGCTGAAGTGAAGGTGCCGAGTGTGCGGTGGAGGAGTGTTTGGCCCATGCCAACACAAAGAAAGCCGGTGATTACCATCGGTCGATCACGCAAGCCTTGTTCGGAGACAACGCGAGCAATCGTTTCGCATGCCTCTTCGTTGATGCATGAGAGACCAATCGTTTTAAAGTCTCCATCATCCATAAACTTCAATGTCTTTTCGGCACCGTTGAAGAGGCATACCACAGCATCCGGGGATCGTCTGAATACTAGGTCACGGACGCGGTTATGACCGCTTTGGCGGGTGTGTGCTGGTATAAAAGAGCGCGTGCCCTTCGCCAAAATACGAGGGTGTTTATCGAGGACATGCTCGATGAAGCCAATGACTTGGTTTTCCGACTGATGTGATGATCCGTTGAACGTGGATCCTGGAAGATCGATGCAATTAAAGACCATGTCCTTTACGCCTGCATAGTTGGCGTCGTTGAGGGCGTCCAAGTACAAGAGTTGTATGCGGGACCAAAAGCCCGTGGTCTTCCATATGCTGTCGGGAGATGCCGTCATAGCGATGATGCCTTTGACGATGTGCATGCCGTTGAGCTCTTCAATCTGACTTCGCACGGCTTTAATGTACTTGTGAAGCTCGTCGTAATAAGCGAACACCCGATGTATGTGTGTGCGATTTTGGTTGAGGACCTTGAGAAAGTCGACCCCATCGTCGCAACGACGATTGTTGTTGCACATCACGACGACGCGGGGACACGTGGGCTGGTCGAGACACAGACCTTGTAGCTCAGTCTTGCTAATGACATGCCGGCAGGGCCCGTTGTAGCGGCTTGCAAATACGACAACCGACCCCTTATGCGTTTGTTCAATCATTTGGAGCCGTTTAGCGAATTGGCTGTTGTTGAGGAGCGTATTCATTGTGAAGACAATGTGAATGCTTCTGCCAAACTCTTTGTCATTGTTGACCTCTGTGAGGATCCGGCTGATGGTCCGGAATGTCTTTCCTTGTTGTGTTGGAAGGATGCAGAGATGTAGCTTGTTTGAGGGCTCCATCTTGGTTATAAGTAAATGTGATCACATTTACATACATATTAAGCCTTTTAAGTGCTTTTTTATGGACCAGAAGTAGGGTGACGCTGATTGCGTAAGCAACAACATGGGAAAGTTTGCAGCGTCAACAATGTTGATGTTGTTGTCGTACATTGTTGTCATCGCTGCTATAGGGTACATCGCATTTCGGCCGGTCTCGGAACACTACGAGGACACGACCGCCATAGAGGTGCCTGCCGACACGAACCCCTTTACGTGCAATGCTGAAGGCGTGTGTTTTCGCAACGATAGTGCCACGCATGTCGAGGTTGCATCCAAAGATCCCAAGAAACGCTTCAAGGTGCACACAGGTGTGGACATGGTGGCGCCGTTGATGATCAATGGCTCTCTAGTGGCCACAACGGCGGATGTTGAGAAGGTGCGCTTTCCCGGCCCTAAAGGAGATATTGGGCCGGTTGGCCATGAAGGGCCCATGGGTCCTCAAGGAGTCCCTGGTTTGCTAGGCAGTCAAGGGCCCAAAGGTGAACCCGGTGCAATAGGTCCAAGGGGTGAGGCCGGCTTAAATGGTGTCGATGGGCTAAAAGGCGACCCCGGCGCAAAAGGCGACACCGGTGCAATGGGTCCGGTGGGATCGGGTTTTAATTCATCGACAATGTACGAGATTCTTCAAGCCAAAAAGCTTCGTCTTGGTGATAAGTACACATTTTCTGCCGCTGGCGATGGAGTTGCGAATGACGATTGGTTGCGAATGTTAGACAAGGATGGAAAGAACTACAGTGGTGGCTTTGCTGCAGGGCGTTTGTGGACACCCACTTTTTACTCAAACTCAGCAGGTGTTGAGATTTCTAAATCACTTTCCGTTGGCGGAAACATATCTACGGGTAGTGCCAAGAATACGCAAAACTATGTCCGCGTTCAAAGCCAAACAGGGCAAGATCTCTATCTTGGTGCCGGTGATAATGTAAGGGGTATTGTGGCCCAAGGAAGCCGCGACCTTGATTTCATTAACAACAACATAAAAGCAATGTCAATAAAACAAGATGGAAATGTGATGATGAACCGGGATGTGCTAGTGCGACGGCTTTGCGTCCAAGACAATCCTACAAATGGCTCGGATGCCACATGTTTGAATGAGGCTCAAATGAAAAAGTTGAAGAGCATTATCGGAGATGGAGCCCCATCGGACATCGTCGCCAAGTCCGTGAAGTTTCCTGCAAATAACAATACATGGTCATTGCAACCGGAGTCTGATGTAGCCTTCGTTATCCGAGACATGACCACAAGTGGTGACAACCGCCACGCATTTTTCAAAGGCAAGTTTGTTGACAACCAAGCTTAATTTGCAAAAAGAAGTTTACAGTGGGCACATAGTTATTTTTGTTAAAACCCAACCTCGGGCACCCCAAACGCGTTTCCTATCGTTTGCTTGTAAGCAGGTTTGTACTTGAACTCCAATGCTGATATGGCGCATGGGTCAGTATGGCTCTCATGCTCCTCCCCGTCCGACTCATCATCGCCCTCGGTCTCCGCATCGGTTTCCTTGATCGTCTTGAGTTGATTTCGCACATTCTTGAGCATCCCCATATAGGCGTCCTCGTCTAGCAGGATCTCACAATCGCCAGTGCCGCAAGGTGGCAGCTGGCCCAGCATGATCGTGGAGGATACGCCGTTCACGCGATCGTAGTCGCTGAAGACGCTCGCATTGATCAGCATGTCCGTGGTCTCCTCGAAGCTCGACTTGGCAAGGGGGCCAACATCGCCGCGGTTGATGCCGTGCCGGTCGATGGGCATCAGCGTCCCACGGTGCGTCATGGTGTCGATCAGAAGTGAGAGGTGCCGGAAGTTAACCGACGACTCGCGGATGACGTCCATGATCTCGAAGTGCAGGCTGTTGCGTGCTGCCTCGATGCCCAGGACGGCATTAATCTCGCGCGGGTCGTTTGTAATGGTGCGCGTTGCATCGATGTTGGGGTTCGCCAGAATCTCTGCGAAATTGCTGCCGTCCGTATCTAGCACCCACTCGCTGCGCTTCTCAAAGGCTTGGGTCGCCTTGTTGTATTGCTCGCTGTTCTTGACGTGCATGGAGACCTTGCGAATACGGTCAACGCCCTTCGTGGGCTTGTGTGTCAACGTTTGCTCTAGAGCCTTGAGGGCCGCAACATGGTCCTCTATCGGCTTGTCATCTTCTTGGATAAGCTTGATGCGCATAACTAGTTCAGATGCGTTGTCGTCGCTGAAGAGGCAGCGGATGTGCGGGTTGCCGGCGATAATGCGTAGGTAAAGTTCCGTCATTGTGAGGCGGGCAGCATGCAGCTTGGCGCGATCGATGGTCATGCGGAGGACCCAAGGTGTTGTCGGGCCGTCGGCGCTGGGGCAGACGTCCTCAAAGGCGCGGTAGACGTCAAGGAAGCGTTGGTCCTCAGTGAGAGTCGTGTCAAAGGCGTCGTCGGCCATGGGATCGAAGAAGATCTCGGTGCTCGCGATGATGTCCTCGAGGCGCGTCGTCTCAAGAGAACGTAGGACTTGCATGGCTCGCTCCTTTGCCTCACGCACACGTGGATCCGCATGCACCCCCTCTTCGTCGTTCTCATTCGGGTTGGTGACGGTGCCGATATCGGGCTTCAGGTAGATAAGGTGCGACGGCTTCTTCATGTTCTTGCTGACTGAGAGGAGCTCCTTGATGCGTGGCACACCGCTGGTTGCTTTCACAGCAGCAGCGGTACCGGACACGTGGAAGGAGTCGAGCGTTAGCTGGGACAAAGGCTCGCCAACACTTTGTGCTGCGATAATGCCCACCATCTCTCCGGGCGACGCGATTGCCTCCGCAAAGTATCGGCGGACCTCCGAGAGCACCCACGCAAAGGTGTCCTTTTTCATGTGGTACTTGAAGAGAAGCGGCTTCGGCGAGAGGTAGACGCGAGTAAGGAGCTCGAGGTAAAAGGTGCCCTGACCGGGTTGGATCACCATAAGCTCGTTGATGATGCCATCAATGCCGTCGAGGATGATGGTGGGAGTGAGGTCAGTGGGTAGATCGGCGATGCCTACAGCCTTGGCACGCTCGTGCACCGTCTTAATGATGCGCTCGAACGGGATGGGGTAGTAAACTTTGTTGTTTTTCTCGCCACGGAAGACTTGCTCAATCAGGTAGGCACGGTCCTCCAAAAGCTTTTCGAAGTGGGCGGTGGCACGGGCGGCCCACGGGCCTTCCGTCTTCATAGCTTCCATGGCCTCGGGTGCAAGGTGGATGTCGAGCGGGTCCCGCGTCCGAAGGTGGTAATCGGCATCGATCTCAAAGATGTTCTTGTCGATGGTCGGCACAAGCTGCTTCTCGATCTTGGTGCCCTCCATGCCGTCTTCGCCATAGATGAACTGCACCACGGAGCCAGCAGCGTTGCGGACGGTTTGGTCGTAATAGATTTTTGCGTCCTCCATCGCTTTTATGAGACGACGTTGTATATATCCAGTTTCTGAAGTGTCTTGAAGTTGCATGCCGTTCGCTATGCCAAAGTTGAGCGTCGATGGCACAGTGACGTCGTATAGCTTCGGGAAGTCCTTGACGTCCACCTTGTAAATCTCAACAATTCGGTCCATCACAACATCATTTTGGTAGTCAAAGTTGCGGTGATATTTAGTAAAAGCGGCGGTGTGTAGGGACTCGTTCTTATGATCCATCACCAACTCGATATTATCCGCAAACTTTTGCCCCCACAGCGAACGAATATCGAGGTTATATCCTGGCTTGATGTCCTCCGTCCCAAGGTTGTTCGACGTTTGTTGTCTTTTTGACACATTTCCGAATATGCCCAATCGAGTGCACAACATTGAGATACCTTCAGTGAGGCGCCTGGAAGCGGAGATAGAAGAAACGCTATTCTTGTCGATGGTTCCATCTCCCGTGAAATACCCGCATATGATGCCTTTCACAAACTCAATTGGTGCATTGAATGCAACGTCGGGCACGAACTTGTTATGACACAGAGTCCCAACAAATGCACGCAGAAACCGCGCCATGAGTGTAGAGTTGCCCTCGACAGTATAACTGAAGCCACCATTGAAGTTGCCTTTGGCCTCCTTCATTTGGACCAAAGACTCGCTCTTGATGTTGAACTTGTCGAACCACTTCTTGACGAAATCTTGAACGCCCTTGTCTTCCTTGGCAATGGAAACCTTTCCGGACACTTCATGAGCACAACCATCTGCCAAGTAGATGCCGATGAACACACCGTTGTCATAGTCCAGGTCGAACTTGTCCGGCATGCGCACACTGTCGCGCTTTGCATGGAAGGGATAGACACAGCCGTCCAAGATGTTGTCGACGTTGGACCGGACCGTCGCACGTTGCAGCCTGGCCTTTGAAGGGAACGGTGTAGTGAATGTCACGCCATTGTTGGCCTCCCACCAACCGCGCGGGATGTGGAACTTGTCGCCTTGGGCCTCCTTCATAAGGCGGCATGCGCGGTTGTACTCCGTGCCGTGGACGTACTCCGTCTTTGGGAAGTACTTCTCCATGTCCACGTATGTGACCTCCACTGGCGGCGCCGGCAAGTTCATCGTAACGGGCACATAAAATCCAACCTCCACTTGGCTAGTCTTCATTTTGAGGAACTTTTTGGAGTCCTTTCGCCAGATAAGAAGTGTCTCCGAGTCGGCAACCGTGATCTCGCGTCCACCCAACGTTTTCACTCGATATACAGCCTTGCCTACGTCGTGACGTGTGACTGCTGTTAGCTCGCCCCACGTGACCTTGCCATCATCATCCGTAGTTGGAATGTACACTGGCTTGGTGAGCTCAAGGAGCTCCATGTTGCGGTCATCGGGGAAGTGTTTGATTCGCTCTGCATCCGAAGCAAGGTGTGCATCGACCCACTCGCCAATCTTGACATATTTTGAAACGCCGTCCTCAATGATGACCAAAGCAGTGTCTTTTGTAACGCTCTTCACGGCCGTATCAATAAGTCCTTCACGTCCTCCCATGGCGTGGAAGAACATCTCTTGTGGCGACAGACCACCGATGAACGAGCTCTCCACGAAGCCACGCGCCTCGGGTCCATCGTCGTACTTGCAGTAGTGCGGCAACGTGCGGTCCGTGAAGCCGTACGCAACACGCTTGCCGTCCACGTTCTGCTGGCCCACGGCGGCAATCATCTGCGACACGTTGAGGTCCTTGCCCTTTGAGCCTGCCTTGACCATGTTTATCAAGCGGTTGACACGATCGTCGATCGTCTTCATGCCGATGGCGCCCGCTTTCTTCATGCTGTCGTTCAGGATGTTGATGATCTCGCGCTCGAAGTACTCTTGGTTGTTGAACATCGACGTGTTCTCCATGCGGCCGCGACGCACATCGTCAAGGCGCTTGTAGGCCTCGTCCTTCATGGTGCTGATGACGTCCTTGAGCTCCGCATTGATCTCATCGCTAACTGCCAGGTCGCTGATGCCGACACTGAAGCCAGCCGTCATGAGCCAGCGGCAAATGAGACGCTGCAGGTTGTCCATGAAGCGGCGCGCCTCGAAAGGCCCATAGTCGTGGAAGATCACCGGGATGATGCCGTGCGACATGGCGTTGTAGACGTCTTTGTCGATGAAGCCCTCGATCAGCTCCGAGTCCTTGATGACTACCTTCTCCTTCGACTTGTTCGTCGTCGAGATGTAGAAGGCGGGGGGCAGGATGGCCGAGAAGGCCTGCCGGCCCGTGTATGAGTGATGCGTGCCCCCGGGCGTCGAGAGGGCGCCGGTAAAGTAGGAGTTCACCATTTGCAGATTAGCAAAGGCCTTTTCGTGAATGCGCGTGTGTGCCTTGGTAATTCTGTACGAACCCACCATCGTGTCTTGAATGATCTCGATGATGGGCTTGGCATCCTTGGGGGTGAGGACGTGGTACGGCACACTCGCGAAGTCCATGAGTTCGCTCATGGTTTGGATCGATTGACCCATGTGAAGGTTCATCTCCAACGTTTATGAACTATCTCATGAGACGCCCGATTGCAGGGCGTCAAGTAGAACACATTCATAATTGGACCCGCGCTTTCGCTAACGGGATCGGAATACACCTTAAGCCATCTCGGGCTGGCTAAGCCTTCATTGATGACCGACGACCGTCTACTCTCTGAACCTTCCCCCTACCCTTGCCATTGCGGGTGTTCGGGGGCTTGGCTGCGGATTGTCCAATCCGTTTGGGTTGTTACCACTGTTCTGTGAACATTACCCACGCCATTACGCGTGGTGGCTGCGGCCGCCTTTCGACGGCCCGCCGGTACCAAACGGCTCTTAGGAGTTTCCCGCAGTTTGGACGTCTTGCAGCGCGAGGAGCCATCACTCCCGTTGCCACTAGATGGTTATATGCTGTGCCCGACACCAGGCACAGGTCGACACTTCCACTGTTTTCCTTGCTAAGTGTTGTCGACAACTTAGCAAGCAGCCACCTGTTGGGGACAAGATTGAACCTGTTTATCCCCGTCGAAGTCTGCGTTGTAGCACGTGCACGCTAGCACACCGAGCCGAAACGTCTGATGCGGCATCACTTTTACGCGATGGCACATCATGCTCATCTTGTGCAGCGACGGCTGCCGATTGAAGAGGACGTAGTCGCCATCACGCAGGTGACGGTCCACCGTGTCGCCGACCTTGAGGTTCTCCGCAATCGACTCGCGGCTCGCCTCGAAGCGCAACGTGAACGTCTTGCCCTGCTCGGCGCTGCGCACGTACTTGGCGCCCGGCCACTTGTCCGGCCCATTGCGCACCAGCGCCCGCAGCTCGTCGATGTTGTAGACATTCACCGTCTCCGGGAACGACAGCTGAATCGCGACCTTGTAGGGCACTCCCAGCTCGTCCAGACTGATGTACGGATCGGGCGTGATGACCGAGCGCGCCGACTGGTCCACACGCTTGCCATTCAGGTTGCCACGGATGCGCCCCTCCTTCTTCTTGAGGCGGTCGCTGATGCTCTTGAGCTTGCGTCCATTGCGCTGTTGCGCTTGAGGCAGACCCGGGATCTGGTTGTTGATGAACGTTGCTACGTGGTACTGCAGCACCATCGTCGTAAGACGCAGGTACTCCTCCGTCACGGCGCCCCGCTCAATGCGCTGCTTCAGCTGGTTGTTGACCTTGATGATGTCGCTGAGTTTGTGGGTCAGGTCGTCCTCGCGACGCTGGCCGTTTTCTTCGATGATGCTCGGGCGCACGGCCGGCGGCGGCACCGGCAACACTGTGCAGATCATCCACTCCGGACGGTTCCACTTGGGGTTAAAACCAATGGACTCCATGTCCTCCTCCGTGATGCGCGCAAAGATGCGCAGCACGTCGTCCGCCGAGTACTCCTTCTTGACCGGCTCCGACTCTTTGTCCTTGGCATCGCGCCACTCGTACATGATCTTCAGGGCACCTTCCTTCACCGAGCGTGTCGGTACAGGTGCACCACAACCGGGACGCAGGTTCTCCTCACGGCCGTCCATGTCGTCGCCACACTTCTTGATGCGCGTATTGGCACAGAGCGTAGCCATGGCGTCGTGGCGCTTGGCCAGGTTCTTGATGCCGCTGATGCGCACAGCCTCCTCGTGCAGCTCCTTCAGCGTGCTCTCGGGCGACACCAGGACGCGAGAACACCGATGGCAGATGCACTTAAGGCACTTCTTGACGTGCTCGAAGAACATGGCGTTGAAGACGGGACGTGCCATCTTCAGGTGGCCAAAGTGACCGACGCACTGCGAGTTCTTCATCTGGCATGTGTCGCACAACCGGTTGTGCTCGAGCACGCCCATGCGCGGATCGAACAAGCCGCCCACCACCGGCACATTGCCGCTGTACGTATCGGTCCGCGTCACCTCCACTACCGATCGTCGCTCTATCTCATCCGGACTCAAGACACTGAATTGGATTCCACGCACCACATCGATGTCTTGATCATAGCTTAGCTCCTTGTAGATCGACATGATTGATGTGCTCCGTAACCAACACACTCAGCGGCACCAGACGAGTTCTGGTGTGGATCCGCTAGGTCCTGTTTAAGCTCGATATTTTTAAATGGGGATATACTTGTTCCATTTTTTGTGTCGGAAAAAAGGATGCACAAGAGTAACTCTAACCCAAATTGCGAGGCAAGAAATCATGTCCTTAACAACACCACGTCCCCGACGTGCATGCACACTAAGGAATACCACGTGTCCTGCATCGTCTACATCCCCTCGGATGATTGAAGCCGAGGACTCCGAGACGGACTCCGAGGGTGAAACGATTGGTAGCAACAGCGAGTGGTCGACCGAGTCGGAGGATTGTGATTCGAACGACAGCATGGGTGACTTTATTGTGGAAGACACGTTGAGCACAGAGGACTACTCGGATGATGAAGACGCAGAAGATGTTGAGGACGCAAGTATCGAGGGTATTGAAGAAACACACGCCGAAGACCTTGAAGATAGTGACGTAGAGGAAAGTGACACAGAGGATAGTGATGTGGAGGATAGTGATGTGGAGGACACGCCCAATGTCCCAAAGCTCGGTCGGTCTTATAGAATGGCAGGTCGCGCTGGCGGTCTGAGACGCATGGCGGCACGCTATGCTAAGCGACAGCGAACTCACGTCATCGAGGATTCTGATGACGATCAAGCGGATGACGAGAGTGATGCCCGCACCTTCCCTCACTACACCAAGGAGGACAACAAGTACTTCAAAATGCTACATGCTAATGATCAAGCTCGACTCAAGAGTCTCGAGCTGTCCATTATGTCCGCTGGCGATGCTGGGCTTGAGGCCCCGATGCGTTTTAAGATCCTACAGTCGGCGTGCACGTCCGACACCAAGCACATCCTGCTTCGCAAGCTCGATATGTTGAACAAGATGTCCGAGGATTCTGGCGAGTACCACAAGTACTATTCGTGGATGCAGTCTGCCATGCGGCTTCCATTGGGCGTTTACGTGCAGCAACCTGTACGTCGCGAGGACGGCATCGAAGCTGTGCGTGCCTTTCTATGCGATGCCCGCGAACGTCTCGACGCGGCGATCTACGGCCACGTCGAGAGCAAGGACCATGTCATGCGTATGCTCGCCCAATGGGTCTCCAACCCGCACTCACGTGGCCACGTCATCGGCATCCAAGGACCTCCTGGCGCCGGCAAGACGTCGCTCGCCAAGGCCGTCGCCGACATCCTCCACCTCAAGTACAACATCATCCCGCTCGGCGGTGCCAACGACGGTGCCTATCTGGACGGACACGCCATCACGTACGAGGCGGCCGTTCATGGACGCATCGCACAGGCACTCATGGACTCCAAGAGCGCCAACCCGCTCATCCTCTTTGACGAGCTCTGCAAGTGCTCGGCGACGTCCAAGGGCGAGGAGGTCATCAACGTCCTCATGCGCATCAGCGACAGCAGCCAGAACGACACGTTCACAGACAAGTACTTTGCCGACATCACCCTCGATCTCAGCCGGGTCGTCATGGTCTTCTCATTCAACAACGAGGAGCTCGTGAGCCCCATTCTCCTCGATCGCATGACGGTCATACGCGTCAAGGGCTACAGCGTGGCAGACAAGGTCGTCATTGCACAGAGGCATCTGGTGCCTGTCTTGCTAAAGGAGCACGGTATGGAGGCAGCCGACGTTGTCTTCACGCCCGACGTCATCGCTTCCATCATAAGCCGGATCCCAGCAGAGGAGGGCGTGCGCAATTTGCGACGTGGCCTCGAGGCGGTCATCTCAAACGCCAACATGCTGCAGTACCTCGGTAGCCAGGACCACGACGTGACGTTGCCTTTCACCGTGACAGAAACGTTTGTTCAAGCCTACGTAAAAAGAAGGGCAGATGACGCAGGGCATTCGTCTATGTATGTTTAAAAGGCATTCATTCTGTAATCTTCCTTACTTGTAATATACGTCGATAGTTACATGGATAAAAACAAAGCAAAACGCATGGCGCTCTTTCTCATTGGGTGCATGGGTACACGCTTGGCCTTGGTGTGGCTGGCATATGCGTTCCCTGCCCTTTTGCCCTTCATGGGCGCCCTCGCGATCCTTCCCGCCGTCGGCTTCTTTGTCATTTACTTCGGTGGCTTGCGCAAAACAGGCGCCGAGGTCTTTGGCGATCGCATTTGGTGGAACGACCTCAGGCCGGTGCATGGGCTCTTGTACACATTGTTTGCGGTCATGGCACTGAGTCGTCATCCCAAAGCATGGATTGTGTTACTCGTTGACGTCGCCATCGGTTTTACGGCGTTCGTTGCACACCATCAAGGTCAATAATCCATCCCATAATCGAATGGCATGGGTCCATTATCTCCACATGGCATCCGTCCTTGACTTCG
>Ga0209354_10001150_pt1 | contig 11705 bp, 11 predicted proteins | sample LauGreSpBDMM15DD_2_FD_187562 | JGI IMG/M metagenome (GOLD analysis project Ga0209354, IMG submission 187562) | Freshwater lake microbial communities from Lake Michigan, USA - Sp13.BD.MM15.DD (SPAdes) (version 2) | ecosystem: Environmental > Aquatic > Freshwater > Lake | place: Lake Michigan...
AGTTTTGACCTTGCTTACTCTTATCAAAGACTGAGAAGTTGTCACCAGTACCGTGAAACACTGTGTCTTCTGGCTTCACATACCTCTCACTCATAGGCATGTTCATACGAGATTGGACTGCTCGGGCTTCGGCTTCACCAGCGAGACGCTGATATTGCTTGAATGCTTCATCTTTTGTCACGCCCTTAAAATCTGCCGTTCCGCCACCTCTAGCAAAACCCTCTTTACCTTGAATGAGGTGCTGGACTTCATGTAAAACATCGGATTTATTGGCTTTGGGGTCTAGCGTCATTGCGTAGTGTTCCTTACCTGCTATACGAGCAGATGAAATGCTTGACCTGCTATTACCCTTACCTGGTTTGATATGTACTGGCACGTCTTTTAGCTGAGGATATTGGTCAAATAGTTTATCGTGCTTGAGCACATCTCCAAGACTTAAATACTCGCCTCTCTCTGGTTTGACGCTCGGTTTTGCGTTTGCTATATCGAGCAGTTTCGCCCCACTATCATCCACCTCAAACCGTGGCTTGCCATCTACACCATCAAAGACTAAACCGTCTTTTTTAGCTTTTGAAAAGTCACCTGCAAGTGGGCCAGCTAGGAATCCGCCCTCTCGTATCTGTTTATTGATCTGGGCTATTCCCTGGTTAATCTGTTTGCGACGGATAGGATCTGTTTCAACATCGAAAGCACGTTGGAGGTTTTGGCGAGAAGTAAGAAGTTCGGTTCGGGCAAGTTCGGCACGCTGTGCGTTGGCATCTGCAGCGCCGTATACCTTATCCATGGCTACTACAGGGTTCACTTTATCTTTGACGACCTGTTGACGAGCCTGTTTCATCTTTTGGTCGAGGACAGATCGTTCAAGTTCATTGGTGGTTGTTTCAAATTGCTGTGTAAGTTGTTGGTATTCAGGGTTAGCTTTGACGAGGGTATTGTGTGCGTTCTGATCTACTTTACCGGGGATAGATTTAGCGTACTCCACTGTTTTACCTGCGCCGTGGAACATTGAACCACCGAGTGCGCCAAGTGTTGCTGCGTCACGGTATTGTGAAAGATCAGTATTTACTGCGCCGTCATCAGCAAGGTCGGTTGCGAATGTCTGTACGACTTCTTCCAGTCCTTCTTTTCCCGCGTCTTTAGCGAGGTTGTATGTGCCGGTTGCAAGTTTCTGTAGGGTATTTGATACAGGAGCTACTCCGGCTTTTGTCGCACCGGGTAGGAATTGTTTGAGGAATGTACCACTACCACCGTATGCAAGTCCACCAGTTGATATAACTGCATCTGCAAGCGTTCCGGCGCGTTGTAAGCCGTTTATATCCTCTACTTTGTTATCACGTACTCTTTGACCACTCATAGCCTCTCCCACCTTTGTGGGGGCTTCTATGATGCCTTGAGCCATACCAGGGAGTAGTTTAGCGCCGAATCTTCCGTAATCTCTAGGACTATCCCATTGAAAGCCCTCTTTATCGTCAGTAGCGTCGATATTCTTCTGGATTTCTTCAAGCTTGTTGACTGCTGGAGCGACAGCGTTGGTGAAACGTTGTTGTTGTTCTGCGCCGAATACACCTTTAGACCCGAATAAACCACGTTCAGCATCGAGTGGGTTGAAATACTGCAAGGCGTTCGGTTTATTTTGCGACACGACAGTATTTGACCGAATAGCCTCTGATACTCGTGGTTGAGGTGTGAATGTAGGTCGAGGTTGGGTGATTTGCTGTGTATTTACGCCAGTAGGGTTGTATTGCGGTTGAGGTCGTTGGCGTTGCGCTGGAGCATTGTACGCTACCTGATTGTTAGCAGTTTGAGCCGCCCCACGAAGTTGTTGTGAGTACTGTTGAGGAGAGAGAACATTACGCTGTTTGTGCGCTTGTACCTGTTGTTGGTAGGCTGCGTTCGATTGCGCTAGTTTCTTCTTGTCCTCTTGGTAGAACAGGTCATAGGCTGCGTCAGCGAGCCAGTTGAGTAACGCCATTATGCGACCCCTTAAGCTTTATTCTTATCTTCGTCTTCTGCGTTAATACCTAAAATTGCGTTCAATGCCGGTGTACTACCACCTGCGCTTTGTCCAATACTCATCTTTGGAGCTTGCCCTATGTTGTATGAGCTAAGTGTTGGAGCTGTGTACTGTGGAGTTGCGCCGTCGAATGTAGGCTTGAAGCGTGCGAGTTCGTCTACACGACCATTTAATGCGTTAGCTTGGTCGATGTATGGTTGTGCTGCGCCTTTGTAACTACCGCCAACTGTTGCTGCACGTTGACCACGAAGTTCAGCAAGTCGAGTAAGTAAGTCCTGTTTAGTCGTGAGTGATTGCGTTTCAGCTGCTTTTAGTTGCTTCGTGCGCCAGTCGCCTAGTTCAGTACGTCGTGTCTTGTCTTCGTTTTGGAATGTACCCCAGTTAGTGTCTAGTCCACGTTGGTTCTGAGAGAATGTTGACCCTGCGCCAGAGCGTTGCTGTGTCGCTTGGTCTGATACTGCGTCACCTGCGAGTGTGCGGTCACTACCAGTAGCGCCGTACATACCGAGGGTTCGGAGTAGTCCACGAAGTCCACCAGAAGCTTGATCGTTGATGTTGTTCTTGTTGGTGCGGAGTGATTGCATGTTTGTCGTGCTACCACCCTTGTAGTTGGTCTGTGCGCCGTTGTAAGCGGTGTTTAAGCGGTTAGTGCTTTGTGCTGTCTGATCTTCGATGTTCTGGTTAGCTACGCTGAGTTGACCGTTTAAGCGACCTAAACCTGATTCGAGTGATGAGATGCCACTGTCGAATTGGTCTACTGTTGCTTGGTCGTATGCTGGTCGAGCTGGAGCTGCGTAGCCTGTTGGTACGCCACCGTTTGTCCCGTAAGTGCCTGTTGTGCTTGCGCCGAGTGCTGAAGCTTGTGCGTTCTGGATAGCTTCTGGAACACCAGCCATAGCATTAGCTATAGCCGCTTTTGTAGCGGTGTTCTGGTAGTAGGTGTCTAAGTTCCAACCGCTAGGGTTTGCGTACATGAGTGCGTCTGCTGTAGATGCCATAATAAAAAATCTCCTGAATTTAGAGGAGAGAATGCGGAAGCTTACAGACTAATAAGGTGTGCCGTAGTGGGCGACAGTCAATATAGTGCTTTTCTTGAACAGTAAGGCTACGTCTGTCTTTATACAGATGCCTGTTTCGGTATATGGGCCTGATAAGTTCAATTCATGTGACGGACTGTTTATCCAGCCATTCACCACCGCGCTTGACGTAGTGTAGCCGTTACCAAGATTTTCACCAGCTTTGTCATATACATAACCTGCCTGTTGGAAGAAATACCACGGTGTAGTGCCGTCAGGTGCATCATGCGCCCAATAGTTATTGTCTACCATGTGTTGAGCTTTTGCACATGCTGATTGGTTCAATAGTTCGTTTTCTACGAGTGGGGCTAGACCTTTGGTCGCGCGGTAATCGTTGGTAAACTGTATAACCTCTGTGCTGGTGAGTGTTGGTGCTTTGACTATTGGCCTGGCTACCGTTGCTTTTGTAGCCGTTGATACTGTGTTAACTTCTGTTACAACCGTAGCAGGTCGAGTAAAGTACCACGTTCCGGCCCCTAGCAAAGTTACAGCGAGCAGTACATTCAGCGTTAATCCTATGTACCATGCTCGTTTCATGGGGTCATTGTATCACAACAGGCGTAATCTGTCAAGTCTGTAACATTCTCTCCAAGTTATTAGTGTGCGTGTCCGTTTATATAGAAAAACGGTACATTGAAATCGTGTTCATGTACCGTTCCGTTTCGTGTCTTGAATGGGATCGGGGGTCGTTGGTTTTACGTCGCCCTGCACTCCGTCTCGTAGTAGAGTATGGTATGTGTTGATTCTATTTTACCAGATTAGGCTGTTCTTTTCCATTCGTATCGAGGCTCAACGGTCTTTGATAGGGGCGACGGGAAGCACACTACCATCGGGGTGATTATTTTTAGTCGTCTGACTTTTCCTCGCTCAGCTGCGCAATCCTCTGCTGCAAAGCTCGCAAGTTCTGCTGCTGTTGCTCTATAGCCTGTATGCAGTCAAAGGCGAGGGCTTTGGCTTGCTCTACTGTCTTGATGTCTTTGATGTCCATTATTTGCACTCCTTTAGGCTATTAAGCCTAGTGTTACTAATTTACTTTTGAGGTCATTAACCAGGGTGAGGCTCATTAACTTTGTCTCACTAATCCGAGGTTCTGCAAAACTGTTATCACATCGTCAACTGTGTGCGAAGCGCCGGTTGCAAGGACTTGCTGCACGACAGGTGTTGCATTCCAAAATCCAATTTTTTGAGCTGTAGCAGTACCAATCTTTGTACCAGTAGCAGTATCCATTTGAATGTTTGACCCAGCTGCAAATGCTAATCCAACAGCATAATCAGCGCGGAAGACACCAGCACGAACTGTAGCAAATGCTCCACCAGTAGTACCTAGATCGCTACCGTAATTTGAAGCGGATGCAAGGTGGCCCGTAAATGCAATTCGTCCTGCCGTACCCCCATCTAAATACGCTGTGGAGTTGAGATAGAGTCTGTCTGTGTAAGTGTTAGACCAGTAGCGGGAGGAGGTGCCGAGGGTGTAGGTGGAGTCAGTGAATGGGGCGAGAATCTTTGTTTGAGTCGTGCCGCTGCTATTCACTTGTAAGTTCATGCTTCTATTGGCACTGTTTGCTCCACTGTATATCCCTACGGATGTTGGAATATTGCCAGCGGACACAGCAGCGTCTACTTTGAACTTGATTTCGGCAGGATACTGCAAATCAGTACCATCGTGAGCGGCTCCTAAGAAACTAAATATTTCATCACCTGTCTGAACGGCAGTTGGGCTAATAAGTGTGCCACGAGTACGCACAGCACCAACTATCGGTCTGTCCCCTACAGCAGTATTAGAGGCATACACAATCTGTAAGCCAGCATTTGTGTATCCTGGTATTGGGGTAGAAAATATGCTTGCACCCATATAATTACTGTATAGTGGCGTACCACCTGTTGCGCTAGTTCTGACACCAGCAAACGTAGGTATAGCCCCCGTATGTATATCCTGTGGCAAACTCAGCGTCGGATTACCACTGACCCCATCGCCATTGGTTACGGTGATTTGGTTGGTCGTTCCAGTGATAGTGCGGCTGCCGAGTGGTTGGTCGCCTGTGTTGGTGCCAGATAGGTTTGCGCCAGTAATAGTTCCAGCGACTACAGCATTTCCTGAAGCGTCTATAGCAATTCCAGTGTTACCAGTTCCACGAAGCTGTAGGCTGCCATTTTGAGCCTGAACCCTAAGCCCACTAGCGTTGTTGTCAATTCGTCCAACTGCCACGTTATTGCGGATGACTGACAAGGCTGTTCCTAGCACGTCTGTCGCGGTTCCTGCGGTAAGGGTTGTTGCCGTAAGACTACCTGTCATTACATCACCTGTTTTATCCACCTTGCCAGCCAGTGCCGTCTGCGTTGCGGTGCTAATAGGCTTATTTACGTCAGAAGTGTTATCTACATTCCCAAGCCCTACCTGAGTCTTTGTGACCGAGTGAGGGTTAGAGGTGTTAGCGATGTGAGATGCGCTGTTACTTATTGCTGTGTCTATTTGAGCGTGAGTGTTTGTACCGATGTTAGTGAGAAGTGTGTGGTCACTCGGACCATCAGTACCGTCAGCTCCGGCAGGGCCTTGTGGACCAGTAGCACCAACACCACCAGTAGTGACATTAGCAGTTACGCTTGTCCCTTGTGAGATATTAGTTGTAATAACAGAGGTGGCGTTGATCTCGCCCGTACCCTCTGTCCCTGTGTTTACGTTCGCGGTGAAGTCGTATGTATCAGCCATAACGACACCTACATCAACCTATTAGTTGGTGATCCGTCGAGCTTGATTTTACCCTCGTCTATCTTGTAAACGGTTACGCCATCTGAAGCTTCGTCTACCTTAATGTCATAACGGTAATCGTTCGGTTCGAGAGTCGCGGTATCGCTAGGGTCAATCGTTATGGTAGCTACGCCATCTGCATCGCCGTCGGTAATGTTCTTCAGTAGTGACGCTTCACTGTCGTCAAGGTCAGTGTCCCATTCATCAGTCTTCATCGTAAAACGCACAGTAGCCCCAACAAGTGAGGTTGGTACGCCGTCTTTTTCATAGTTGACCGTGATTACAAATGTTGTACCACGAGTTATCTTCAAGTTTGCCATGCGTTGTATTCAAAAAACACAGATGTTGGCTATTATTTGCCAAACGAGTCTGTGTTCTTCAGTAAACGCTGTTTTTCTTATGCCTATTATACCAAATTATTGACTATTTGTTAATGACTGTCTCGAACATTTCTTTATATTTATGCCAATTGTACTCAAGTTTCCAGTTGATTAGCTCCCTGCGTGAATCTGCAACGAACTGTTTACGCTTCTCCTGGTCGTCTACGAGCGTCTTTATAGCGATGTACCACGCTTGTTGGGTATTAGGTACTTTCCACGCTGTACCGTCTTTGAGGCTCTTATATGGTCCGTAGTTGGTGCAGATGAACGCTGCGCCCATGCGTGTAGACTCTTGCCATTTGATATTCGACTTATGCTTGTTAAACTCAGTGTCCCTTATCGGTGCGAGGGCGATGTCATAATGCAGTTCCGGGAATCTATCACGCGCCCACAGTTCACCTTCTGCAATTTCAAGTGAATCTGTCTGCTTAGGTGGTAAGTATTCATCTATTGGTTGACCGACACAACGGAATCTGACGTTAGGGTTTTCCTCTAGTACCTGTCTGATCGCCGGTAGTATGCCCGTTTCATGCAGATCAGTGTAGTGACTTGCGCCACCGAAGTAACCAACACGGATAATATCGCCATTGTCGGGTTCATACTCTTTATATTGTTCAGGTATGTAATTAGGGATTACAAAGACTTGAGAGTTTACTTCTGAGTGTTCCCGTAGCTTCTTCGCCAGGTGTTTGTTTGTTGTACTGAGATACGGAGCAATCTCACTGACTCGTTGTAAATGGAGTCCACCCTTCCAGCCAGCAGTCAACCAAAACGGATTAGAAGGTTCTATATCATAAGGGTCGTCGTCAAGGTCGATGATAAACTTCGTGCCATATTTCTTGTTGGTCGCCCACAACAGCGTGTATAGGTGTGGTGATAGAAAGTACGTCAGGTATATAGCATCGTATTGTCCTAAGTGGTCGACTTCTGCTTCAGCGTGATTCCTGAGAAAGTCTACGGGATCGTCATACTTCTCGCCATCGCGGATAAGCCAACTCTGGTAATCTATCTGCCAGTCGGTGTGCTTACTTAGTTCTTGGAGTGGTCGCTTGATACGCCATATGTCATTAGCGGCTTCTTCTTTGCCACTGTATGACTCTTTGACTATTGCTAGTATTTTCATGTGTTCCTCGCAGGTTAATGGCTACATAGTAGGAGTGAGCCGAAGCTCACCCCTCAACGTAGCCTTTAGATCGGGCGTGTTCTTTGATCTGTAGTTCAATTCGCGCAACTGCGTCAGGGTCGTCGTTACCGGCTGCCTTGACTAATCTGTGGCGCATTTCGTTCAATTCTTTGTCTCGTACCTGATTCTGTATGTTCTGAAACACGCGGTATGCCTTGTTTCGCTTCCATAAAGGTAGGTCTTCGTCGTGGAATCGAGCGTGTAATGCTCTGAGATCGTGGTCACGCGAATTGTCCATGTTAGATCAGTTCTTCTTTTCCTAGCAGTTTCTTGATCTTTATGACTGCTTCTTCGCTCTCAAAGCCATAGACTTTTTCTGCGATTGCGTAGATGCTTGAGCCTGTGTTATACAGTTCTTGCACTTCTTTTTGAGTTGTCGCTTGTACGTCACTTGCTGTCTTTAGGTTATCTTCTTTTGCCATGATAATCTCCTTAGTTGGTTATTAGTTGAAGTTTTGTAACAGATAGTTTCTCTAGGTCATACTTCTTATGACAAGGTACACACATCTGTTGCCAGTCGGTTATGTCCCGTTTATATGCCCCACTTTTATTGGACCAGTGATACATACGTTCCGACTCATCACCACACTCCTCGCATTGGCTTGCTTTACCGTAGTGGTGGCGTATCCACATATGCTTTGCAACATACGAGGCCTCGTCACCTTTCCACTTAGCATTCTTCTCACCAACAGCTTGACCGGGCTTAAACTGCGTTGCAGGGTTTTGCTGCACACCCTTCTTGAAGTTAAACTTCTCAAGATGTGCAGTACCCCTGCGTTTAGCGGCACATGATAGGGAGCATGACTTATATCCTTTATACCAAGCACTCTTACTACAAGTTGCAGGTTTGTCATAAGACTTATTGCACGTTGGACAGATTCTACTTGGTATATTAGACACTTGACATTTCTCCTATTCTATGCTGTTGCCCCTGTTTTGATATTCACGATCCATGAGCTGTTAAGCGTCTTTGTTGCGAAAGTTGCTTTCCAACCAATTGTTAGGAACATGTCGAGAGGGTTGCTAGTGTTACCTTTGTCTGAGTGTTTAACGATTAGACGCATGTTTTCACCGCTTAGGTCTACAGTACCGATAGCTTCTTGTCCGTGGATGAAGTTTGAGTAAACATCGACTGAGCTTGCGCCAGCGTTGTCATCAAAGAACTGGTTGCTAGAAGCTTCCAAGAAACGTACTTTGTGGAGTTTACCGATTTCACCTTGGTATAGCTCTTTACCGTCTTTGTAGGTGTGAGCGTTGACCCAAGTTGTGTCAGCCATGAGGTCGTAAGCTGTGTCAGCACCGACTTTACCGAGGAAGTAACCGTCAGCGTATGTGAGGGCGTTGTTCTTCTTCAAAGTACGGACTGCTTTACGTATTTCGTTTGAGTTAAATACGTCGGTAGCTGCGACGAGGTTGAGTGATGCTTTGCCGTTAGCGAACTGTGTAGTTGCGCCGGTAGCAAGCTCGTTACGTACAAGTACATCGAGAGTTTCGCTAGCGTTTTGTGACAATACTTCAGTCTTTTCTTTAGCGGCTCGGTCGATTGACGTACCGTAGAGAAGGCTTGAGATCTTGTCGAATGCACCGTATTCAGCGACGGTTGCGCTTACTACTGCACTAGCGATGTTAGTTTCGCTTGGGTTAGTAGCTTCTGTTAATGCTGTGGTCGCTGCCGTCATAGGCGTGTAGCGGTTCCAAGTCATTGTCTTACCACTGTTCTTGCTGTGTACGCGCTTTTTAGCACCTTCAGCATAAACAATGTTTGCTTTTGATCGCTCTAAGAAAGTATCGACTAGGAAAGTCATCATTTCGTTCGAGAGACTGGTAGTAGTATTTGCTGCCATGATGTGTCCTTATAAAGGGTTAAACGTCGTGACCCTTCTTGCGTAAGTACGCTTGCTTATCAGATAGAGACAGTTTAGCGAATGGTACTTCTGCACCTTTGCCGCCGGTAGAGATGTCAGCCGAGGCCATCATCTTTTCTACTGACTTCTGCCCTTGTATCTGAGCCTTCCGCGCCGTTGCTTTAGTTGCCACGTCGTATGATTTATACAATTTGTAAGGGGATATACGTGAGCCTATAATCTGGCCTGTCTTTTGGTCAATAACCAGATTTTCTTGCAAGATTTCATCAACTTGCTCTGCAATTTCACGATTGTATTCCGGACTATTCTGATCGAATATAGGAAAGTCGTGTAACGCGCGTTGAGCCTCCGTCGATATGGTGAGCTGATTCTCTGTTACTTTCTCCGTATATTCACGAAGTTGCTGTTGCTGTTCCATACGGGTCAGCTTGGCTTCGAGAGTCGTATAATACTCGCCGGTATCTGGGTTGATTTCGTTTTGCAGGTCTTGTTCTGAGGGTACTTTGTATGCTTCCTGATTCATCTGTTCGACTTGCGTCTTGAGTTGATTCCGCTGCGCTACAAGGTCACGTATCTCAGTGTTTAACTGCTCTTTACGTTGATCTGCCTTTGTGTGTGGTTCTTCCTGAGTGTCGGTTGGTTCATCGTCGGCATCCGTCGATTCCTCCGATTCATCGCCCTCAACAGATTCATCTTCCGATTCCTCTGCCTCGAATCCGTCATGGATTTTCGGCTCTGTTAGTTCCACTGTGGACTCTTGTTGTTCTACTGGTGTCGATTCAGTAACGGTAGTGTCCTCTACCACATCATTTACGACAGTGGATTCTTCATCCATAGTGTCTCCTTAATTGTTTTACGTCTTATTCACTGACGAGGTGGGAGTCCTCAGAGAGTTGTACTCCTATGGGTAGACTACTGCGAGGTCAGGTCTACCCAGAGCAATACACCTCAGATTTTGTCGATAAGTGCTTGGATAGCTTCTCTTTCTTGACTTAGGTTCGTGGCGGTCAGCTTGTTTACTGTGATAGTTTCAGCGAGTAGTTTCGAGTCCGAGAGTACGCCGTCGTCGATAGCGTCTATAGATCGGTAAAAGAGTATGCGCTCGTCTAAACGTGCGAGTATCTTGAACAGTACACCGCTTGCTTCTTTGATAGCTTGTTCCTCTTTGTCTGGTTTTTGCTTCTGTGCGAAGTCGAATACGGTGCTTGTTTTGTTTGGCATAAAGTCCTCAACCATCATGCTGTTTGCTCCTGTTTCATTAGTGCTTGTAAGATGTCATCTGTTGCATAGCCTTTTTCGGCCATGTCGATAGCTTCTGCGATAGTGTTGTCGTCGTAGCCCATGTCAGCGAGTTCCATAGCAAGTGCTTCATCTTCAGGTGATACACCGGCTTCAGGTGGCATTACTTCTGCTGGGATCGCTTGTTGTTCGCGCATCATGGCTTCTTGCATCGGGTCGATCATCTGCTGTTCCATCGCTTGCTGTTGCATCATTTGCTCTTGTTGCATTTGTTGCTGCATAGCTTGCTGTTCTTTCCATTCCTCGATGTCTACAGATAGAAGTTCGGGGTTCTCGATACCACTTGCAGATACGATAGAGTTCCATGCGCCAATGATCTTATCCTCATTACCGGCAACGATAAGTTGTGTCAGGAGTGGTGATGCTTCTAGTCTTTCAAGTAGCATAGAGAGTGCTTCTAGTTGTTCACCGTCGGTTTTCATCTTGCTTGTACTTGCGTCAATTCTAAACTTGAGGGCAGGTGTCGCTTGGTAGTAGTCGATAGTAATAACCCGCATGTTAGGATCGTAGCCTGGTACTGGTATTCCCTTCTCTAAGAGGCGTGTAAGCTTGTGTGCGGTGCGATCATCCAATTGTAGGTCCTCTACACCTTGTCGCTTGGCAAAGTACAGGTTGATAGCTGTTTCACTCCAGTGTTCAAACCATGCTTCAAACATCTTGCGTACGTAGTTGTCGTCGATTGATACGTTGGCATCCATTTGCTTGACACCGGCGTGAGTCTTGCTGAATCCAGGGTTGCCTACTTCTGCGCTGGTGGTGCTGTCAGGACTTGATACGAGGTTAAGTATCTGTGACTTCTGTAGACCGTAGAGGTTCGGGTAGTTAGTGACTGCTGATGTGTCTACGTCTAGTGGTTCGATGCGTGCGTTCGGGTCGTTACCGAGGTCAATGATGTGGTTCGGCTTGTAGACGATCTTAGACTTAGAGAATGTACCACGCTTAATGAGTGGTGGTGCGAGCATGAGCGCGCGGTTGAATTGGTACATCTGCATATCTGAGTCGATAAGGTTCTGTAGTGGTCCAATCAGCTCAACTACGCCCCTACCAAGTGGGTTATAGCCGTCAATCTCTGCAAAGAACCAGTCAACAGGCATCTTACCGCGAGGATCAGGGTTCTTCTCTACACGTACTACGATGTCGTT